>Ga0172369_10002489_pt1 | contig 25319 bp, 11 predicted proteins | sample LakKiv25m_FD_114539 | JGI IMG/M metagenome (GOLD analysis project Ga0172369, IMG submission 114539) | Freshwater microbial communities from Kabuno Bay, South-Kivu, Congo - kab_022012_11.25m | ecosystem: Environmental > Aquatic > Freshwater > Lake | place: Democratic Republic of the Congo...
CATAAACGCAACGGTTACTTACCGTACGCAGAAGAACATGACGGGCTACCTGTGGACGATCTCAGCGGGCGGCACGATCAACGGATCAGCTGCAGACAGCACGGTAAGCGTTACCTGGACCGCGGTCGGCTCGGGAGGAACGCGCTGGGTGAAGGTCACCTATACCAACGCGAACAACTGCACTGCAGCAGCGCCTACGCAGTACAATGTATCGGTTTATCTGAACCCCGCACCCACGATCACGGGTCCACAAACCATCTGCGTAAACAGCCCGGCTATATATCGTACGCAATCTTCCATGATAAACTATCTGTGGACTATTTCCACCGGTGGAACCATCATAAGCGGAGCTGCAGACAGTGTTGTCCATGTAACATGGAATCTTCCGGGAACGGCGGGTACCCGTTGGGTGAAAGTCACATATACCGATCCGACAGGCTGTTCAGCAGTTGCGCCAACCCAGTACGATGTTACGGTTGATTCGTTACCTGTCCCGACGATTTCATCCCCACCGATCATCACGCAAAGCTTTGAAAACGGGGGGACGGTTCCTGCCGGCTGGGCTGTGGAGACGATCACCCCGAACAACACGATCACCTTTGTTACCGCTTCGAGCCATCCGACGGGATATGCCGCATACGATGGTACATACATGGTCCGGTTCAACTCCTATGATGCATCCAACGGGGTAATGAGACTGAAACGAACCACACCGGTTTCTACAGTTGGTTTAAGCAATGTTGTTGTTAGTTTTGCCTGGCTTGAGAGCTCATCCTATTCGACAGCCAATGACCGGGTGGAGGTTGAATGGTCGGTTGACGGGACAATCTGGAACACGGCCGGGACTTTCTCCCGGTACAATGCGGTTCAGGGCTGGAAGGTCAAAACACAGGCTCTTCCGGCTGGAGCGGCAGGACAGGCAGCTCTTTTTATAGCTTTCAAGTTTACCTCAGAATTTGGTAACGACTGTTACCTTGACCTTGCCCGTCTGAGTGCCAACAATACATCAGTATGTATCGGAAGTACCACCTCTTATCTTACTGAAAGCGGGATGACAGCCTATGCCTGGACTGTCTCACCGGGAGGTGCCATCACCAGTGGTGCAGGAACCAATGCTATCACCATTCTGTGGAGTACCTCTGGGTCTAAAACAGTAGGAGTGAACTACACCAACAGCAATGGATGTAAAGCCACAAATCCTACAACTGTCGGAGTGACTGTCAACTTATTACCTGTCCCTTTAATCACTGGCAGCAACTCTGTATGTTTGAACGATACGGTTGTTTATCATACGGAGAAGAATATGACAGGATATGCATGGACCGTATCTACGGGGGGAACAATCATCGGGACGGCGGCCGACAGCATTGTGAGTGTGAAGTGGATCACCGTGGGAACAGGAACTACCCGGTGGGTGAAGATCAGTTATGCGAATGCAAGCGGGTGCACGCCACTGACTCCGACACAGTACAATGTGACGGTCAACGCGTTGCCGGTGCCAACCATCACAGGCACCCAGACGTTGTGCAGGAACACAACCGCCACTTACCGTACGGAGAAAAACATGACCGGGTACCTGTGGACCGTCTCGAGTGGCGCCCACATCAACGGGTTAGCAACTGATAGCACTGTAAGTGTGACCTGGGACAGCGTAAGCACGGGAAGCAACCGATGGGTACGGGTGACTTATAACAATGCAGCCGGTTGCGGACCGGCTGCTCCGACACAGTTGATCGTTACAGTGAATGCGCTTCCTGTTCCGACGATATCAGGCCCTGACAGCGTTTGTGTTGGAAGCACAGTCACTTATCGAACCCAAAAGAATAAAACCGCCTATACGTGGACGGTGTCTGCCGGTGGAATCATCAACGGAACGGCAACTGACAGTGTGGTCAGTGTTACCTGGAATACAGTCGGGTCCGGCGGCAGCAGATGGGTAAGAGTGAATTATATTGATGCAAACGGATGTACTGCGGACGAAGATGCCCAGCTAAATGTAACAGTGCAATCGTTGCCTGTGCCAACTATTAGTGGCCCTCCGGTTCTTTGTGTCAATACCACTGCAATATACCGGACTCAGAAAGGGATGACGGCATATTCATGGACCGTTTCCACCGGTGGCTCCATCAACGGAACAAACAGTGACAGCATCGTAAGCGTAACATGGACCCTTGCAGGATCAGCCGGCACCAGGTGGGTGAAAGTATCATATATTGATACGAACTCCTGCCTGGCAACAACCACAGCCCAATACGATGTAACTGTTAATCCGTTGCCTGTACCCACAATATCCTCCCAGCCATTGCTGACCGAAAGTTTTGAGAATGGAGGAACAATACCACCAAACTGGTCATTGCAAACAATCACACCAAATAATTCGGTATCCTTTGTTTCAGCATCAAGCCATCCATCAGGATATTCAGCATATAACGGAACATATCTCGTCCGGTTCAACTCCTATGATGCCGGTAATGGCGTGATCAGGCTGCGAAGAACCGCTCCCGTTTCGACCGTTGGTTACAGCAGTGTCAGTGTCGACTTTGCCTGGCTTGAGAGCTCCGATTACCCGGCTTCCAATGACCGGGTGGAGGTGGAATGGTCTGTAAATGGTACCACCTGGAATACAGCAGGGACATTTTCACGTTATAACGCTGTCCAGGGGTGGAAAATCAAAAGCCAGGTCCTTCCTTCAGGTGCGGCAGGTCAACCAATCCTTTATATCGCATTTAAATTCACTTCCGGTTTTGGAAATGACTGTTACCTCGATCTGGCACATGTTACTGTCAACAATTCCGTGGTATGTGTGGGAAGTTCCTCAGCGTTTATGACTGAATCCGGGATGCAGGCTTATTTCTGGTCTGTATCATCCGGGGGGACCATCACCAGCGGATTAGGGACAAACGCAGTTGTTGTTCGCTGGGATAGTGCCGGGACGCAATCGGTTGGAGTAAACTATACAAATACAAACGGTTGTAAAGCTGTCCTGCCAACTCTTATGTCTGTCGAAGTGAATCCTGTTCCTGTTCCAACAATTACAGGTTCTGACAATGTTTGTCTGAACGATACCGTTATTTACCGGACAGAAAAGAATATGACAGGGTATGCCTGGACTGTTTCATCGGGAGGAACTATCGTAGGACAGGCCAATGATAGTCTGGTAAATATCTTGTGGACTTCTGTGGGATCCGGTGGCAGTCGTTGGGTTAAAGTCACTTATACCGGTTCAATCGGATGCCCGGCTGTCGTCCCGACTCAATACCCGGTCACAGTAAATCCCGCACCTGTACCCACAATTACCGGACTCAACACAGTTTGCCGGTATGATACGGTGGTTTATCATACCCAAAAGAATATGCTGGCTTACTTCTGGGCTGTTTCCTCAGGAGGTACCATCCTGGGAACAACCGCCGACAGTACCGTTAAGGTCAAATGGGACAGTGTGAGTTCAGGAAACAATCGCTGGGTGAAAGTGACATTTACGGATACAAACGGTTGTGCCCCGGTTAACCCGACACAGTATAATGTTATTGTCAAGCCTCGTCCGGTACCGGGAATTTCAGGGTCTGCGAATGTTTGTTTAAATGCAACGGTAATATACCGTACAGAAAAAGGCATGACAAACTATCTGTGGACAGTTTCGACCGGAGGAATAATCAATGGGTCAGCTACTGACAGTACCGTAAGCATTACCTGGAATACGGCAGGATCGGGTGGAACAAGGTGGGTGAAAGTCACATATTCCGGGATCAACGGGTGCATGGCGGCTTCTCCGACGACCTACCCGGTCACTGTCAACCCGATTCCGGTCCCTGTAATAACAGGACCCCAGGTGGTTTGCGTGAATAATACATCAATTTACCATACCCAGTCGAACAAAACGGGATATGCGTGGACTGTCTCTGCAGGAGGGACTATCAGTGGTGCAGCTAACGACAGTGTTTTGACCGTTATCTGGAATGCTGCTGGTACGGGTGGAACCAGATGGGTGAAAGTCACTTTCTCTGATACAACAGGTTGTCCGGCTTCTGCGGCAACACAGTATGATGTTACGGTCAATCCTTTACCGGCTCCTACCATCTCATCGCCAGCTATCATATCACAGAGTTTTGAAAACGGCGGATTGATCCCTTCCGGTTGGGTCCTCGAAACAATCATTCCTAACAATACGGTTTCGTTTGTCACAACTTCGAGCCATCCGACCGGATATAACGCCTATGAAGGATCGTACATGGTACGGTTTAATTCCTACGATGCCGGCAACGGAGTGGTCAGGCTTAAGAGATCCGCTCCTGTTTCTACTATCGGGTACAACAATCTGGGCGTCGACTTTGCATGGCTCGAAAGTTCAGCTTATTCAACGGCAAATGATCATGTGGAGCTAGAATGGTCGCTTGACGGGACTACCTGGAATACAGCAGGGACATTTTCACGGTACAATGCAATCCAGGGATGGAAGGTCAAAACCCAGGTTCTTCCGGCCGCAGCTGCCGGACAAACAACGCTGTTTATTGCATTTAAGTTCACATCTGAATTTGGCAATGACTGCTACCTTGACCTTGTTCACTTGAGCGCAAGCAATACCTCCGTTTGTGTGGGCAATACCACATCTTATGTAACCGAAGCGGGTATGACAGCATATTCCTGGTCGGTTTCTGCAGGCGGTACGATAACAGGGGGCCTTGGCACCAACCAGATTTCTGTTCTCTGGACGACCGCTGGTTCTTCTACTGTCGGAGTAAATTACACAAATGCGGATGGTTGTAAAGCAACAGATCCAACCGTTATTGGTGTCTCAGTGAAAGCCAATCCCGTACCCACAATTTCAGGATCCTCCAGTGTATGTTTGAATGATACGGTCACATATCATACGGAAACGAACATGTCGAACTACATATGGACTGTTTCGACCGGAGGAACGATTTTCGGGGCAGCAAATGACAGCACTGTACAGATCATCTGGAATACTGCAGGATCCGGCACAAACCGGTGGGTCAAAGTTTCGTATGCAAATTCATTTGGGTGTACACCCACTTTACCCACGCAGTTTTATGTTACCGTCAATGCTTTGCCTGTACCAACGATCAGCGGTCCGGCAACCGGTTGTCTGAATTCAACAGCAGTCTACCGTACACAGAAGAATATGACAGGGTATCAATGGACAGTCTCAACGGGAGGAGTAATCCTTGGGACAGCGAATGACAGCCTCGTTAACATTCTTTGGACAACAGTCGGATCAGGATCGACACACTGGGTAAAAGTAACCTATTCCAATGCAACTAATTGTCAGGCTGCAACGCCGGCCCAGTATTTCGTTACAGTGGTCAACCTTCCTGTTCCCACCATTACCGGTCCCAATTCAGTGTGCAGGACAGATACCGTTCTTTACCATACGCAGAATTTAATGACCGGGTATGTGTGGACCGTTTCAGCAGGTGGAACGATCATCGGAACTCCAAACGACAGTGTCGTAACTATCAACTGGACAACGGTGGGCTCGAGTGGAACCCGCTGGGTGAGGGTGAATTATGTGGATGCAAACGGTTGTACGGCAGCAAGCGCCACCCAATACAACGTGACTGTGAATGCTCTTCCTGTGCCAACGATCAGTGGCCCTTCAGCAGTTTGCAAGAATACGACCGCGACCTACAGAACCCAGAAGAATATGACCGGGTACATCTGGACTGTCTCTTCAGGGGGAACCATCAATGGTACAGCTACGGATAGCCTCGTTAGTGTGACCTGGGACAGCGTGAGTTCAGGATCCAACCGGTGGATCAAGGTGAACTATATGAATTCATTGGGTTGCATGGCCGCAACCCCGGCCGTGTTTACCGTCACTGTTCGGGCATTGCCTGTTCCCGCCATTACAGGTCCGGACTCCGTATGCTTCAATTCGACCGGAATTGTATACCAGACTGAACCCGGAATGAGCAACTACCTCTGGGTGGTAACAAATGGAACGGTCACATCCGGCGGAGGGCCGTCAAATAACACAGTTACTGTGACTTGGAACCTTGTTCCTGGTGGTACACATGCGGTATCTGTCACGTATACAAATACCTACGGTTGTCAACCAATTGCTCCTACAACCCTTGGCGTTACAGTCAACCCTCAGGCTTTACCCGCCATCACAGGACCGAATTCGGTCTGTTCAAACACTTCCGGTCATATTTACACAACAGAGACCGGGATGAGTAATTATGTCTGGACAATTTCTCCTGGTGGAACGATCACGAGCGGGGCCGGCACCAACAGCATTATTGTTTCGTGGGGAGGTGCGGGCTTGCGGACCGTCTCTGTTTCCTATACCAACACATTTGGCTGTTCACCGGTGACACCAACGCAATATCCTGTCACTGTTAACGCGGTACCGGTCCCATCTATCTCAGGACCTATTTCAGCCTGCGTGAATTCCACAGGAAATATATACTATACGAATAGCGGAATGAGCAATTATGTGTGGACGGTATCAACCGGAGGTGTCATTACTGCAGGAGCAGGAACCGCAACGATAACGGTGACCTGGAATACGGCAGGGGCTCAGAATGTCAGCGTTTCTTATACAAGTGCTGCTGGATGTTTGTCAGTCCCGGCTAATTTCGGTGTAACAGTATATGCATTGCCTATGCCTTCTATCACAGGTCCTGCCACCAGCTGTGTAGGATTGACCGGGAATGTTTACAGTACCCAACCAGGAATGACAGGTTATTTATGGGCTGTCTCCGCCGGGGGCACCATCACTTCAGGGACGGGAAGTAGCACGATTACAGTGATTTGGAACAGTGCGGGAGCTCAGTCGGTGAATGTGACCTATACCGGTGCGAATGGCTGCGCGGGCACTTCCCCTTCCTACGGAGTTACCGTGCAGGCAGCGCCGACTCCAACCATCACCGGACCTGCAACCGCCTGTATAACAGGTACATATATTTATTCCACCCAAACGGGGATGAACAACTATCAGTGGACTATCTCTTCAGGAGGCACTATCCTCTCCGGTGCAGGTACTTCCCAGGTCCAGGTGAGCTGGAGTGGTTCGGGAGCACAGTGGATTGCCGTTAATTACACCAATTCAGCAGGATGTACTGGGAGTACCCCTACGCAGCTTGGTGTCACGGTTTCAACCTTACCCGGCAGCCCCGGAAACATCTCGGGGACATCTTTGGTTTGTGCAGGTCAAACCGGGGTTGCTTATTCTGTTGCCCCGATTCCGAATGTGACATCCTATACATGGTTAATGCCTCCCGGAGCAACTATCGCTACAGGTGCAGGAACCCCCAATATTACGGTGAATTATGCTTCCACGGCTGTTAGCGGAGTAATCCTGGTTTATGGGACGAACACGTGCGGGAACGGCCCTTCATCGCCTTCATTCCCGATAATTGTCAATAAGCCGCCTGCCGAAGCAGGTCCAGTTACCGGACCGGATACCGTTTGTAAAGGTGCATTGGCAGTCAACTACTATATTTTCCCTATTCCTGCTGCTGAGGGCTATGTATGGTCAGTTCCTCCGGGAGCCACTATTATTTCGGGAGCGAACACATCGAGCATCCTCGTGAACTTTTCAACCAATGCCAGTTCAGGATTCATTACTGTTTTTGCAACCAACTACTGCGGAGCGGGGGCTCCTTCTCCGAATTTCAGCGTGACCACTGTCCCACCGATTCCGGCGCCGGTGATCACTCAGATTGGGGATGTCCTGTACAGCGATCAACCGGTGGGGAACCAATGGTATCTGAACGGGAATCCAATACCCGGAGCAACGGGACAATCGTACCAGGCTTTGGTGAATGGTGTTTACTGGGCGGTTGTGCACCGGTATGGCTGCACATCCGGAGAATCTAATCACATCAACGTGGTGGTGACAGGCATTGATGAGGCACAGGGTTCAACGGTTTCCATCCATCCTGTTCCCAACGACGGAAGGTTTACGGTTTCCATCTGGTTGCCTGAAAATGATAGGGTATTGATCAGGGTCTTTAATAGCCTTGGTCAGCCGGTATATGAACTAATGGATATTGAAGTGAATCGCGGACTGGAACAGAAAATCGACCTCAAACCTGTGCCGAACGGTATTTATACAGTGGTTGTTGAGAACGACAGGTTACGGATCATCCGGAAGATCATTGTTATCAACTAACCGCACCCGGAATTGGACATTAGCCGGGGATTGACCGGCAAACCGGGATGTGACAAACGATCCCGGTTATTCTAAGGAGAACAATTGAACTACTCCATTTTCGATCTGAAAGGGGTCTTTCTCTATATTCCAGATATAGAGCTTCAGGTAGGATGCCCCAGGCGGGACATTTGAAAGGAATAACCCGTTTTTGAATTGTTTGGCCGATCCATTCCATACTGGCCTGAACCAGTACAGGGACACCCGCTCGTACATCAGGGTTTGTGCTGCCGAATCCCTGACTTCAGCAACAATCCAGGTGTGAAAGGGCTCCACAGGGGAGGAAATATCGGCAGTAATGCCCAGGTAGACAGATTGTCCAGGAGGGAACGTAATATTCCCTGAATAGAGAGGAACATACTCATCGTCAACATATCCGGGTGTGTTGAGATCCGGACTTTGTCCTATTAACACCCTGGTTGCCGGGATCCTGCGTTGTAACAGGTAACGGTGATTGACAACAGATGAATCCATGATCACATAATCACGGTTGAAAAAACTCAGGTCGGGTTTATCCACAATCTGGAAGTCTGACATCGTTTCAGGGAAATTTGTTGAAGTGATCTGGGATTCGGTACCACCCTCACAAAAATCGTAAAATGACCAACAAAAGTGTCTGAGCCGGTTGCCGCTGACAATGGGGGGATAGTCTCCAGGCTGATGGTTTTTCCTGACTGTCCGATAGAAACTCGCGGGAATCAGGTCTTCGATATAGAAACTGGCATGGGAGAGGTTCAGGTGTGAAACAAAATGGATGGGGATCAATGCAAGCGGTAGCAGGAATAGCAAAGCTGCTTTGGAGTTTAGAAGCCGGGGAAGGTCATCTGCTGCAAAACAGAGTGATCCGATAAAAAGAGGAAAAAGAAATAGTGCCACACGGTTTTCGGGATAATTCACCCTGAAAACCAGGTGCAGGAGGACGGCTCCCACCAGGTTACCAGCCAGAAATATCACGTAGACCAAGCGCGGTGAGAAAATTCGCCTCTCCCTTTTGAGCCGGTTGATTGAAACGATCAGGATCATCAGGGAGAGGATTATCATCAGGATCAGGAGCAACAGGTTTTCTGTCGAAAACAACCTGGCAAAAAGCGTTTTCACTGTATCTTCCCAGATCCCGTTACCGCCGCCTGTGTAAAGTAATCCTTTGGCTTTGAATTCAAAAGAGATCATCGTAAAGAGGATCAGAAAAGGGAAGCCTGTAAGGGCGATCCAGGCAACCGACCTGATTCGTTGTTTCAGGGAGGTGAATTGGTCTGAAAATCCTGCAAAAAGAAACATGTAAAGGATGAAAAGCAGGAAGGTGTTAAAAAGGCTCAAATTGCTAAGGGTGGCGAAGGCTCCCCAGAAGATCACTGACATAAGCCGGCCCCGGGAATAGATTTCCGTCATACTGATCAGGTAATAGAGAGCAGGCATCAGCAGGGCCATGGAGATGCCGTATCCACGGGAGAGACTGAAAAACTCAATGAATCCGTGAGCCATTAAGAGGGAGATAAAGAATGCCCAGCGGACTACCGGAGATGAAAAGAATTTACCTGTTTTCCAGAGGTAGAGGCAGAACAGCGGGAACATGATGAGATTTGCAAGCCGGATCACAAGCGGGGATAACCCGAACATCCGGTAGAAGAAGGCGGAGATGGCAGAGTTCAGGATATGGTTATTGGCATCCCAGTGAGAGAACCAGGGAAGGAACTTCCCTATCTGGATGTAATTGTGAAACGTGGCTATCTCGTCGTGGGCCAGGGGAACGTATATGGCCCTGATCCATAGGTAGATCCATGTCAGGAGGGATAATGCCAGGAAACCAAAAAGGGGATACCTCTTCTTCATGTTGGATGGTGAAGTATGGGACGAAAATACGGATTTCCTGGTGATGAGCTGATGTAATGGAGTAATTTCGTTGTTGGATTCATTGAAAACGTAACCTCATGAACGTGCAGAGCAATAGCCTTATACACCCCGGTACCAGTGAGTATGCCTCCCTTTGGGCGCTTGATCCTGATATTATCTATTTAAACCATGGTTCGTTCGGCGCTTGTCCGAGGTGGATACTGGAACGCCAGGATATGTATCGCCAACAACTTGAGCGGGAACCTGTCCGCTTTTTTCTCCGGGAATTTGAACCGATGCAGCAACGGGCCAGGGAGAAAATTGCCGGATTTGTGGGTGCGGATAAGGAAGATGTTGTATTTGTGCAGAATGCCACAACAGCGGTCAATACCGTGTTCAGATCACTGAAATTCAACCCGGGCGATGAGATCCTGATCACCAACCACATCTACCCGGCATGCCGCAGAACCCTGGAGTTTGTTTGTGAACAAACAGGTGCAGAACTGGTTGAAGCAGAATATCCGTTTCCCCTGGTAGATCCTGGGCAGATCACAGAAGCCATTCTTCATGCCCTGACACCCCGGGTCAAAATTGCCCTGATCGACCATATCACTGCTGCAACGGGATTGGTCCAACCGGTCAGGAAGATCGTGCAGGAACTGGACAGACTTGGAATTGATACCATGGTAGACGGGGCGCATGCTCTGGGTGCCATACCGCTCAACCTGAATGAGATCGGGGCTGCATACTATACCGGCAACTGCCACAAATGGTTGTGTGCCCCAAAAGCTTCGGCCATCATACACGTTCGGGAGGACAAGCAAAAGGGGATCGTCCCGGTGGTGATCAGTCATGCCGGCGCCCATGCCGAACCTTTCTCAGAGCGTTTCTTCTGGCCTGCAACTTTTGATCCATCACCGTTATTATGTGCTGCCGATATGGTGGATTATATGGCGACTCTGCTCCCCGGTGGATGGGTTGAAGTAATGGAACGCAACCGGATACTTTGCCTGGAAGCCCGTTCTATTCTCTGTGCGTCCCTGGGCGTCGATCCAAAGGCTCCGGATTCTATGATCGCCTCGATGGCTACCCTCGACCTTCCCACCCTGGAAGAGATTCCATTGTCCGGCTACAAGAAGACTGATCCCTTGCAGGATCTTTTGTTCCGGAACTACAGGATCGAGGTTCCGGTATGGTACTGGGGTGACCCGCCGAAACGGTTATTACGCATTTCGGCTCAGCTGTATAATTCGGATGAACAATACAGGTATTTGGGGGAGCTTTGCCAGAATGAGGTTGCTTCGCTGCGCTCGCAATGACACGGCGGATGTTTGGCGGGGTGAGGTTGCTTCGCTGCGCTCGCAATGACACGGCGTTGAGTTAAAAGGGGAAGATTGCTTCGTCGTCACGCCTGCGGCGTGCCTCCTCGCAATTGCTATTAACCAGGGTGGAGGTTGAGCCAATATTTGTTCTTTTTTTCGATTAGTGCCACCTTTTTCTTTCGTGAACCGGCTTACATAGAATATTTTATGTTTTATCATACCGAAATAGATTTAAAGATTCTCAATTAAATCAATGAGACTCAAATTTTTCAAATGAAATGCAGAAAAATTTGTTAGTCGAATTGATCCCGAGAGCGAAGCGATTCGGGATCTCTGGGTTATATTCCCCGTTGCTTGCGGCGGATTTAGGGTACAGGGCTTGCCCTGGGGTTCATACCAATTGATTAGTGTCATTACGAGGAGGTACGCCGTAGGCGTACCGACGAAGTAACTTCGGGCCGCTTCCCCTAAGTTATGCCACCGACGAAGTAACCTTTAAAATACTGATTAACATGCGGAGAGGAATTGTGTTGAAGGATCTTACCAGATACCAGAAGCAGAGAGCTATGCTCTGATCAGCTGACTTTCCTTTGTGAATCACGTGAATCACGTGAATTATTGTTTTCAGAGGATTCTGAATCAGATTTGGTAATCAGGGGGAGAGTGAGGAAGAAGGTTGAACCTGTACCGATAGCCGACTCAAACCAGAGTTCGCCTTCCAGCATATCCGTCAAATGCTTTGAGATAAAAAGCCCTATTCCTGCTCCGTCAAACGGCCTGGAATAAGAATCATCCACCTGTCTGAACATCTCAAAAATCAGTTCCTGGTTTTCCTTGGAGATACCTATTCCAGTATCTTTCACGTAAAATGTGATGAACTGCTTCCCCGTCCAGAACTCGGATCGGCACCCGATCTCGACCGAGCCTTCAAGAGTAAATTTCAATGCATTTTTAACCAGGTAGGTAAGGATCTGCTTTATTCTTACCGGATCCGTAAAGATAAGGATGTCGCAAATACTGTTTTCGTAATTGAACCGGATTTCAATATGCTTCTTTCCCAGGTGTTCCTTTTCGAAGAACGCCAGTTGTCTGAGTTCGGAAAGGACAGAGTTAACACTTACTTCCTTGTTGCAAATCTTTATTGCCCTGGCCTCTATCAGGGCAATATCAAAGAGATCCTCGACAAGTTTCAGGATGATATGGCCATTATCGTAAATCGCTTTTCCATAGTGTTCAACTTCTTCTCCCGGAGTAGTTCTTTTCAGGAGAGAAGAGAATCCGATAATTGCATTCAGAGGTGTCCTGAATTCGTGCGACATGGCGGCCAGAAACGCTGACTTCAACCGATCCGCCTCTTCAGCTTTTTCAAGGGCTTTTTTCAGCAATTGTTCTGTTTCGGTGATCCGAAGCATGGAGGATATCTGGGCTGCAAGCTCGGTACTTTCAATCGGACGGATTAGGAATCCATCTGCGCCTGCACTGAATCCCTTAACCTTGTTTTTCGTGGTGGTTTCGTATGCAGAGATGAGGATGACGTGAATATGACTGGTTTGCTCGTTGGTTTTCAGTCTTTTACAAACTTCATATCCGTCAAGCTCAGGCATTACCACATCTAAAAGGATCACATCTGGCTGTTCCTTGCGTGCAAGGTCGATTCCCTCTTGTCCTGAATGAGCTTCAATCACCTGGCATTCGGGAATGGCTGCTTCAAGGATAGCCCGCACTGATGTCAGGTTACTCTGTTTATCATCGATGACAAGAATCTTTTTCACCGAACCTCTTGGGGAAAAATAGTAAATTCCTTCGGTTAAACGGTTTGTCTGGTAAAAAGTTACGTTCTGACTTACAACAATCGTCAAAATCACGAAAACAGACGATGAAAAGGACCTGTACAGAATGAACAATGCACGGTTAGTGGGTTTGTCTCTTCACCAGCGAATAGATCACCGGGATGAAAAACAGGTTCAGCAGGGTGGAAGTCAGCAATCCCCCAAGAATCACTTTTGCCATTGGACTCTGGATCTCATTGCCAGGCAGGTCGCTTCCCAGTGCGAGTGGCAGCATGCCTAAAGCAGCGCACAAAGCAGTCATTACTATCGGATTCAGCCGGTCAAGAGAACCTCTCAGTACCCGATCATACAGTCCGGTCCCGTCTTCCCTGAGGTGCTCATAACGCGATACCAGGAGGATCCCGTTTCGTGTGGCAATCCCGAACAGGGAGATAAATCCGATGATCACGGGAATACTGATGATCCCTGTAGTCAATACCACTGTAAAAACACCTCCAATCAATGCAAGGGGTAAATTCATCATGATGATGCCGGCAGTTTTGAATTGTTTAAATTCCTGGAAGAGTATCAGGAACACCACAAGAATGGCAGCGATCATCGTCCAGAAAAGAATCTGCGAAGCCGCAGCTTCACTCTCAAACTGGCCACCGTATTCAATTCTGTAGCCCTCGGGTAGTTTTATTTCGGAATTGATTATCTGCCTGATCTCGTTGACTGTGCTTCGCAGGTCGCGTCCGGCGACATTGGCGGAGACCACTATTTTCCGCTGCATGTTCTCCCGGTTGATGGTATTGGGGCCCGAGGCTGAAACAACATCAGCGATAAAATATAAAGGTACCTTATGCGATGTAGTCGGATTCTCCCCATGAGGAACGGGAGTATCAGGTTCCCCGAAATGCGTATCCACAGGAATATTGCGGATGGCTTCCATATCTGACCGGTTGGTCTGGTCGTACTTTACCGTAATATCGAAGGTAGAGACTCCCTCATACACCTGCGAAACAACCTTTCCGGCAAGAGCAACATCCACAAACTCGGCAAAATCGGGGGTGGATATCCCGAACCTTGCCAGCATCTCCCGGTGTGGCCTGATCTGCAGCTGCGGACGTTCGGTCTGCATTTCCACGTTCAGGTCAGCCAGGCCGGGGACTTCGGCGATGGCGTCGCGAATCTGATTGGCTATTGCGTGGATGCGGTTCAGATCGTCACCAAACACCTTGATTGCAATGTTAGACCTGGTGCCGCTAAGCATATGATCGATACGGTGGGAAATAGGCTGTCCCACCTCAATGCTTACCCCCCGGATCCTGGCAAGCCGTTCACGCGCATCGGCGAATACTTCATCACGGCTTCTGTCAGTCAGTTCGAAAGGAACTTCGAGCTCTGATCCGTTCGTCCCGAGAGCGTGTTCATCAAGTTCGGCCCTGCCGGTTTTTCGCGCAACAGTTTTTGCTTCAGGAATCTCCATCAGGGTCTGTTCAACCAGTTTCGCCAGTTTGTCAGATTCTTCCAGTGAGATCCCCGGTTGGGTGTTTGCCATGATGGTCATCGAACCCTCATTGAACGGAGGCAGGAAACTCCTGCCGAGAGAGAAGAGGAATACCAGGGCCAGGACAAACAGGATGATACCCGCCGAAACGATCTTCCAGCGGTTGTTCAGCGCCCAGATAAGGCCCGGATGGTAGCCCCCTTTCAGGAATCTGACAATCAACGCATCGCGGTCTGCTTTTCTGACCGAACGATCATCCGAGAGCCAGAAACTGCACAGAACGGGCGTTACAGTGATAGCTACAAGCATGGATGAGAAAAGGGAGACGATGAAGGAGATGCCGAGTGGCCTGAGCATCCGTCCCTCCATGCCGCTCAGAAAGAAAAGTGGGATAAACGTGACCAGGATGATCAGTGTGGCGTTGAAGATCGAAGACCGGATCTCGGTGCTGCCTTTGTAGACGACTTCAAGGATGGCGATACGTTCTCCCTGCGGCTTCCTGAAATTCTCCCGGATCCGCCGGTAAACGTTCTCCACGTCGATGATGGCATCGTCGACCATTGCACCGATGGCGATAGCCATTCCGCCGAGGCTCATGGTGTTCAGCGTGAATCCAAACCAGTTGAGGGTCAGTATTGCCATGAACAGAGAAAGGGGAAGGGCAAGAAGGGAGATGATGGCCGACTTCCAGTTATTCAGAAACAGGAACAGGATCACTACAAGGAAAAGGGCTCCTTCCATGATCGCTTTTTCAACATTTCCGATAGCGTTCTCGATGAAAGTTGACTGCCGGAAGATATTGGTTGAAAGCCGTACATCCGGCGGGAGACTCTTCTGGATCACCTCCACAGCCTCATCCAGTTGTTTTGTCAGTTCCACCGTGTTGGTATGCGGTTGTTTGTTGACGGAAAGAAGTACGGCGGGCTTGCCTTTTTCAGAAGCTGTTCCCAGTCTAGGCGTTTTGGCCCCGATCTTCACCTCTGCAAGGTCTTCGATCTTAACAGGAATTCCCTTGACATTTTTAACCACCGCTTTCCCTAACTCGCCCGGGTCGGAAGTACGAAGCAGGGCTCTGATCGAGTATTCATTGCCATACTGGTTCAGGATGCCACCGGAAGCGTTGATGTTCAGGTTCTCCACAGCATCCAGGAGTTCCTGCAGTGTTACATCGAAGTAGTTCATCTTCTGTGGATTGGCCAGGATCTGGTACTCCATGATCTCTCCGCCGATGACTGTTATCTGGGCTACTCCCGGAATTGAGAGCAACGGAGGGCGGACGGACCAGTCGGCAAGGGTCCTGAGTTCCATCAGACTTGTTGAGTCGGAAGTGAGTCCGATGATCATCGCTTCGGCCAGGAGCGAAGATTGAGCTCCCATAGTTGGGATCCCGACCCCTTCGGGCAACCTGCCTGAGACACCTGTCAGTTTCTCCGTTACAATCTGGCGGGCACGGTAGATGTCGGTTCCCCAGTCGAACTCCACCCATATCACTGAAAATCCTGAAGTTGAAGATGACCTGACGCGACGTACGTTTGTGGCTCCGTTCACTGAAGCTTCGATAGGCAGAGTTACAAGCCGCTCTACCTCTTCCGCAGCCATCCCAGGCGCTTCTGTCATCACCACAACAGTAGGGGCGGTAAGGTCGGGGAAGATATCCACCTCCATTTGCCAGGCGGTAATTGCACCCGAAATGGTGAGGATCACGGCAGCAAAAAGGGTGATAAGCCGGTTCTCGAGTGCCAGTCTGATGAGTCTGTTTACCATGGGAGTTTCCTTTTAGTGTGCGTGCCCGTGAGGAATGGACGATGAAAGGGATGCCATCTTAACCTGGATGGCTCCGGTTGTCACCACCCGTTCACCTTCTATTATGCCACTTAAAATGCTCACAATGCGACCATCATTTTCACCGGGTCTCACTTCGCGTTTCTCAAACAGTTCACCATCTTTCTGAATGTACACGTAGAGAGTGCCTCCTTCATCAGTAAGGGCTGTCAGAGGGATGGTCAGGACATGCGGACTGGTTGCCATCCTGAGGTAGACCTCCGCAAATGAGCCCGGCACAATCTCCCCCCGGTTGTCGAATTCGAAGAACACGGGTGTATAAAAAGTGTAGTTGTCTGCTGTCTTGCCATAGGAGATCAGCTTTCCGCCAAGTTCTTTGATATCGTAGACCTGGTCATTGTATAGGGTTTTGAAGCTGGCAGAAACCACTTCTGGCAGATCTGAGGCGTACCTGGGAGACACATCGGCTTTGAGTACAAGCTTCTGATTCTGGGATACCATTGCCAATGGCTGGCCAATGGTCACATAATCTCCCTCATGAACGTATATTGTTTTCAGGTAGCCTGTGATAGGAGAGAAGATCTGTTTTCCGCCTGAAGTGAAATTCTTTGTCATAGCTTCATACCTTGTCGTCGCCTCTGCCAGGGCAGTTTCCGCAGCCAGGTACTCTTTCCTTGAAATGATGTTCTCTTTGCTGAGTTCTTCAGCCCTGTAAAAATCAGCTTTTGCTTTTTCCAGGTTGGTTAAAGCAAGGTTGATCTGGGTTTGAAGGTTGTCTTCCGACAGATCGCCCGGCAGGATGGTAAAGAGCCATTGAGCCTTGGAAACCCTTATTCCGGCTACCAGCCCGGTATTCCCCGACCGCACCATGCCGGAGGCTGTGGCAGGGACCATCATCTCATCACCTCGTGCCGGAAGTACCTGACCACTGGTTTTAATGAGCTGGTTGAAGGGTTGAAGAGCCACCAGTGCTGTCGCAAAATCGGTTTTCCAGGCTTGCTCCTTGGTGAAAGTGATCAGGTTTCCATGCGTCTCTTCCGTAGGAGGAACACCCTGGTCAGAAGCGTAAACGGGTACGGTGTCAAGATCAAACACCACGGATTTCCCATAAAAAACCGCTTCCACCGAGATCACAGAGTTCCCTTCTTCACCTGGTGTGTAAACCGCATGGTAGATGCCGGGCACGTGTCTTGCCTGAAAGGGGATTGTCTCCGTGTTCCCGTCACGGGAAACATGTAAAATAACTGTGGCTCCCTCCAACGGCTGGTAGTCGTCATTGAGGATGGTGAAATGCGCCAGGAAACCTGCCTCCTCATTGCTGACAAGCGGCCCGTACTCCATGAAGAGTTCAAGGCTGTCAGCAAAAAGGGTTATCCGGGAAGAGGCTGCCTCATGGGCAGCTGCTTCATTCTCATGATCGTGGGTGTCGGTTTTTTTCGGCTGGCATCCTGCTATCAACACTGCCAGTGATAATATAATTCCGTACTTCATGTTCAATAATATTCGTGTTCTTTGTGTCTTCGGGGTAAAAATCTTCACCACAAAGCCACGAAGGCACAAAGTTCACAATGGTTACTTCGAAAAATTGAATTAAGGTTACGAAAGAGGAGGCGCCCGGGAGCCTGAATGAAGGATTGCAGGATCGGGGAAGTCTTGCAGTTTGGGATTGGAAAGTAATTTTAATGGAATGGATCCGGGGAACAGCTTTACGTCGATGACGACCGGCAATCCCATTTGGGAGGAGATTGTTTTCTTTACCTGGAAGGTACTGGGTGTAATTTGCCTGTTTCCGGCAGGCATAAGGTATAACTGTTTCAGCGAGCAGTTGAAATCCAGCGGGTGTGCCGGACCGTGGGAATGAGACGCTTCCTCCGGAGGGCTGGCCTCTTCGTCGTGATGGTAACAGGTTACCCCTCCGTGATGGTGGTGGGGAATGGCTGCATGGGCAACCAGGATTGCGGTTCCAAAACTAAGGATCAGGATGGCCAGCCAGCGGTTCATGGGGCAAAGATAAAAAAAAGTAAGATGTTAGATGTCAGAAGTCAGAGATGGAAGTCGGAAGTACGAATTTTGAAGTTAATTTTGAACAATATTCAACCCCCTTTAAGATGAAAACTTACCGACTAATTGTTTTCGATGGTGTTTGTAATTTGTGCAATGGGTTGGTTCAGTTCATCATCAAACGTGACAAAAAAAAGCAATTCAAGTTTACGCAACTTCAATCCGCGTTCGCGCAGGAGATAGTATCAGGACTTGGTTTATCCGGAACAGAGCTGTCGACCGTTGTGTACGTTAACAACGGGCGTTATTACTGGAAATCAACGGCTGTCCTGAACATCCTGAATGATCTGGGTGGCTGCTGGAGTCTCTGGTATGGTTTGATGATCATTCCTTCTGTAATCAGGGATGGCATTTACGATCTTGTAGCTAAGAGACGCTACAGATGGTTTGGCCGGCAGGAGAGTTGCATGGTTCCAACGCCAGAGATCATGGACAGATTCCTGCCCTAATCTCTGGCTCTCCTTGTTATTCCTCGTTATTGGTAATATACCCGAATCGTTTCAGCAAGCGTTCATTCTCCCGCCAGTTCTTCTCCACTTTGATGGTCAGTCCCAGGAAAATATGTTTATCCAGGAAAGTTTCAATCTCTTTACGGGCTTCCATTCCAAGTTTCTTGATTGATTTTCCCTGCTTCCCGAGCAGGATCGCTTTTTGTGATTCGCGTGAGACATAAATGGTTGCTTCGATCCGGTCGAGGTTATCCTCCTCTTTAAAGGTATCAACGATCACTTCACAGGAGTATGGGACTTCTTCGCCGAAAAGCATAAAGATCTTTTCACGGATCATCTCTGAAACAAAAAAACGCACTGAACGGTCAGAAAGTTCATCTTTCGGATAATACCCGGGCGCTTCAGGGAGTTTTTCAATGATCAGGTCCAACAGGTTCCCCAGGTTAAACAGGTGGAGAGCTGAAACTGGGATGATGTCGGCAGTAGGGAACTGGATCTTCCATTTCTCGATGGATTGTTTTACGATGGTTTCGGACGACAGATCCACTTTATTGATTGCCACGATCAACGGCGTGGAACTATCCCTGAGCTGTTCGAGGATCTGTTCATTTTCAAACGGCGTGTCAATTTCGGTGACCAGAAGGATCTCGTCGGCATCGGAGAGTGAGGCCATCACTGCCGACATCATGGAACGGTGCAGCAGATAATGGGGTTTGATGATGCCTGGCGTATCGGAGTATATGATCTGGAAGTCTTCCCCGCTGAGGATACCCATGATGCGGTGACGGGTGGTTTGGGCTTTTGGTGTGATGATGGAAAGGCGTTCGCCGACCAGGGCATTCATCAGGGTTGATTTCCCTACATTGGGATACCCGATAATCGATACAAATCCTGCTTTGTGAGCCATATTTTTCGTGAAATTTGCAGGGATTCGGAATCTTTACTATATTTGCTTCCCTTTTACGGGCAAAAGTACAAAAAAATCAGTGCGGGGTGGAGCAGAGGTAGCTCGTTGGGCTCATAACCCAAAGGTCATAGGTTCGAATCCTGTCCCCGCTACAACAAATCCCTGTCCCTTTTCCGGGACGGGGATTTTTCTTTACAGACGGGAGGCGCAAGCTTGCGTGCAGCCGGCAGGATGGAAAGAAAAAGACCATGTGAGCGGAGCGAACAAGGGATTTGTTGTAAAGCCCCCCCAAACGGATCATGCTAGTAATCCTGTCCCCGCTACCAAGTCAAATGCAGAATGTAAAGAGCGAAGTCCGATAAACTTCACACTTTACGTTTCAGACATAAGACTTAAGTCCCCTCCGAGATGGGGATTTATGATAAAACGAAACAATTGATGATGATCGATAAAAGTAGCGCAATAGAAAACTTTCGGCCCCGAATAGGCTGTGTACTGTTCCGGAGTTCGGCGCACCAGTAGAATTATTGAATAAGATACTGAATATGGTTTCATCAATGCGCATTCCAATCTGATCATAGAACTGGTTATGCCAATGACCCTGATCACTGTACTTCTTAAATGCTGATCACTCAAACAGGCCCTCCGACTTTTCGGAGTGGACTCAATTATCTAGCCTGTTATGCAAGAAAATTTGCAAACAACTTGAGATTCTCTATATTTCCCAGGTTTAATTCTTTTCTGGCAAGACAAAATTCCTGAGATAGAATTGTTTCCCAAAAACGATTCCAATCCCTGCAAGTATTCCAAAGAACAGCATGATCAAAGGGATCTTTAATGGTTTATCAGTATTTACCTCAGTGGCACCTGTTGCCGGTTCCAGCACGGTAATAGCCGGTTCCTGTTTAACGGCTCTTAGTTTTAACTGTTCAACCTGTTTTACCGCGTCGATTTTTACCTGGTCAACCTGCCTTGCAGCGTCCAGTTCTGCTATCTCCAGTTGATTTTTCACTGAAACTTTTGCCTGTTCCAACTGCTGATACAGCCTGCTGTATACATTGTATTTCATGGCAATGTCAGCTTTTAACCGGTTAACTTCAAGACTGTCGACGAGTTCCGGGTTGACTGAGTTACTGGCGTAGTACGCTGATAAAACCTGCCGGGCCTGGATGTAATTTGATTCGGCTCGTAAGTAAGCATCATTCAGAAATTGAAGGTTTGCTGAACATTTTTTCGACAGGTGTTTCAGATTTTTTGAGGTCGTTTCGGTCAGGAGTGCAATATTTTTTACCGAATCTTCCTTCAGGATCTTCTCGGCTTTTTCAATCCTTGTCCATTTTGCATTGTCGAGGTACTGTCCAAGTATTCGTACCACACTATCTGCCAGCTGACGGGTGACATCCTGGTCTTGCATCTGCACGCTGATAACCAGGGTATTGGCATCCCCTTTTGTGGCCCTGACCCGGTTCATTAACGATGCCAGCGTCCCCTGAGGTGGTATCTGGCTGTTAAGAGCCTCCTGAACTGAAATTTTACCCTTCGTCTGAAGTCCTGTCAGCTTCGATTCCAGCACTACTTTATAAAAAGGGGGATAACTGAGAACCCTCAGAAGGGAATCGGCCGATGGAGACGCTGCAAACAAGGTCACCTGACTCTGATACTCTTTTACGACCCGGCCGGACTTATAAACAGAATATCCGATCCCGGCTGCAAGGAATACAAAAGTGGTTATCAGGATGATCTTTCGCCCGGCCCACAACTGGCGTAACAGGTCAGCTAAATCAATTTCGTCATCAATGGGATGTGGAGATCCTGAAGAACTCTCGGCTTTCATTGTTTGCGTAATTTCTGAAACAGGATATAGGTTATTGTTTGGATATACAATGTTATGTATATTTTATTTAAATGTCAATACTATTCTATTAATTTTACGAAGAAGGAGAGTTAAATAGTTAGCTATATTGTTAAATATATTATTTAATCCATGATTAATCAGTGCTTTACATTAGTGTAAACAATTTCATATCAGTGATAGTGTCAGTGTTGTGTAAAAAACAGGATCCATCAGGTTTTTATTTTTTCTCACATATGAATGATTCATGAAGAAGGGAGGCAGGGAGTTTATTGAAAAGCACAGCGGAACGAGGTGGATTGAACGTAAAGAAGGGATTGGAAGTACATTTTACTTCAGGTTACCGTTCAGGTCAATGGTATAGCCATAAGAGGGAGAGTTGTCTTTTTTTTGTTCCGTGTCGGCCGTTGGTTTATCCTCTTTTATACTATACGAAATGGTATAGTTTATTAAAGTTTTAGGGAGTTTGAAATGGATGGTGGTTTTCGTGGTCAGTTTTACACGGACACCCCTGTTTTTCACCTTATCGAACCTGAGCAGCCCAACCACACGCATAGCCTCTTCATCACATCCGTAACCAATCCCCTTAACCACCCGTTGATTTCTAACCGTCCCATTGTCATGGATATCGTACTCAACAATGACCGAACCTTCGATTTTCGCTTGAAAAGCAGCTTCAGGGTACCTCAGGTTTTCCGCGATAAATTCCCTGAAAGCCCTTGTACCGCCTGAATATTTTGGCAGGTTTAGAAAATGTTTTTTTTTTGGGTGATCTGACATGGTGTCGGTAGATGTAAAAAAAATGTTTTATGCCAGATCTTTAAGCTGGCTGAAGGGTAAAGAAAAACCGGCTACCTTTTCCCGGTTCGCTTTCAACCCCAATGCTGCCTCCCTGTTTAGTCACAAAATCCTTGCAGAGCATTAGTCCGAGACCCGATCCCTTTTCGTGGTTCGTACCGATGGTAGAAAATGATGTTTCGATGTTGAAGAGTTTCTCCAGGTCTTCAGTGGCGATCCCGACCCCGTTATCGGAGATCGATATACAAACCTCCCCTTTTATCACATTGGCTTCAATGATGATTCCTCCATTCTTAGGAGTGAATTTTATCGCGTTCGAAACAAGATTCCGGAGTATCACCGAGGTCATATTCCTGTCGGCGAAGCAGTTCACTTCTTCAGGAACCTTCACCTCTATCCCGATGTGTTTTGACTGGGCGTTTAAAGACATTAATTTTATGGTATCGGTTACCAGAGCAGCTACTTGAAGTTTCTCCGGCGTAAATACCAGTTTTCCGGTTTGTGATTTGGCCCAATGGAGCAGGTTCTCGAGCAACTGCAGTCCTTCGTTCGAAGATTTGTTCAGCCGGTCCAGGATCTTCAGGATCTCAGCTTTTTCAAAATCGTCGAAGTCCTCCTTTAACAACTCTGTGAATGAGATCATAATACTCATCGGGCTTTTTATGTCATGAGCAATGATGTGGAACAGGGTGTCTTTGGTTGCATTGAGATGGGCCAGTTCCCGGTTTAGCCGGTTTTTCTGAACGATCTTCTGGTAGAGTACAACCGAAAGGACTATCAATAACAAAACACTGACAGAATACCCTATGAGCTGAAAGTTTTTCCGGTTGATCCGTTGAAGGATCAGTTCATTTTCCTGTTCCAGCCTGAAGTTTTCATCCCGCTGATGTTGTAACTGCAGGAAATTGATTTTTTTATCTTTTGTATCATTGAAAATACTGTCACTGTATTGTTTAAAAAGCACCTGGTATCGGTATGCCGCTTCAAAATCTTTTTGTCGTTCGTAACTTCCGGCCAAAATCCTGGTAATTTCCTGAAGATCCCACAAAGCACCAATTTCCTTTGCCAGGGTTTGGCTCTTCAGTCCATAATGGATGCTTTGCCCGATATTTCCCTGTTTTTGGTAAACTGATGCAAGACCCAGAAGCGCATAACTGATTTCCCACTTGTCGTCATAAGTAGGATCGTTAATTACCTTCCGGAATTCAGCTTCAGCATTTTGGTAATCATCCATATTATGATAGATCCACCCCCTGAAAACGATTGTTCTGTTCTTTTCAAACGAATTCCCTATCAGAGACAGCATTCTGACGGCACTATCCGCATAAAGCAGTGCACTGTCATATTTTTTCAGGTTGTCGAGTGCAAGGCCTATATTGTGAAGGTTCCTCGTCCATAGGAGGGTGTCTCCGGTTTCCCTGCAGAAAACAATCGACTGGTCGTGGTTACTGATTGCCTCTCTTTCCTGTTTATTCATGTTGAAAATGATACCAACACTGTTCAGTCCACGGGCGATCCCTTTTTTATCACCGATTTCACGACTAAGTTTTAAGCCGGTGAGAAAGTTCTCAAGAGCGAAATCATATTTTCCAATGACATATTGCGCAGTTCCTTTTTGGTAGCTAAAATAAGCCTCTTTGCTTTGGTCTTCAGCCGACCTTGCCAGTTCAAGGGCAAGATCGCAGTATATCACGGCTGAGTCTGGTTTATCATGGTGGTATGCATTGGCAATCTCGCTGAGAAGTTCAAATTTCCTTACAGCACTGGCAGTATCTTTCACCCGGTTCCACCGCTGAATGAGTGAATCTGCCTGTATATGGGGAGTAGATTGCACCCTGCATGGTATAAGGAAGTACACAAGAAGACAGAATACCAATAATCCGGATCTCATAATTTTTCCATATCCAACGAGCGAAAATAAGGATTTTTACTTACTACTTTATATATTTACAGAACGAAAAGTTTGTAATGCCGAGGGAATGAAATGGTCTCATCTCAGGTTGGCCAGTACCGGTTTAAACTATTTTTCCTGTTGTTCGTCGGTTTCGATATGTTCAGCCTTTTCGTGCATAACTATTGCTAAGATCATCCCGTTTTTTGTCTTCATCACGATCTTAACCAATGTTCACTCCCAGGAGATGCTTGGGATAGTCAACAGTAATTATGCAGGGACCAACAGCATCCTGGTCAATCCCGCCAATGCCGCTGCCTCCAGATACCAGTTGAGCATCAACCTCCTGGCCGGCGACCTGTTTTTTAACTCGAACTACCTCTATATCCATAAAAAGGACTATGGATTTTTCAAGTTCTTCTCTGTCAACATGGATGATCCTGCCTACATGTATATATACGACTATCCTGAATATAATTACACAGATACCGTCCATTACATCGATTATCTTAAGAATACCGTAAAAAGAGCCTTCTATGGCAACCTGAGATTTGCAGGGCCTTCTGTAACATACAGACAGGGGAATCACGCATTTACATTGGTAACAGGATTCAGGAACAATTTCTCCATCGAGAAGATGCCCAATGATGCAGCAAATTTCATATTCAGGGGACAGGATTTTGCCCCTCAGCATAACATCACCTATGAAGATGGTTTTTTTACCATGGCTGTTCTCTCCTGGGTAGAACTTGGACTGAGCTATGCCAACACGTTTTATCTTGATGGGGAGCACGAGTTCAGTGCCGGTATCACGCTGAAAGGTTTATTAGGTACAGGAGGTGCTTACGGGATCGTACATAATGCAACCTATATGGTTCCCAATACCGATTCCATCTATTTTTACAGGATGAATGCCGTTATCGGGCTTTCCATGCCCATGGATTATACCAATAATGAGTTTGTTTTAGATCC
>Ga0172369_10002490_pt1 | contig 25313 bp, 18 predicted proteins | sample LakKiv25m_FD_114539 | JGI IMG/M metagenome (GOLD analysis project Ga0172369, IMG submission 114539) | Freshwater microbial communities from Kabuno Bay, South-Kivu, Congo - kab_022012_11.25m | ecosystem: Environmental > Aquatic > Freshwater > Lake | place: Democratic Republic of the Congo...
GCGTCTCCGCACGGAAAATGGCAACCCTCGCATCGTCCACACCGCGACCATAACGCATGAAGGTAACCCCCGCAGAGTGCTCCTAGACACTTTGGAAAAGGAAGCACGGATTAGGGAAATACCTATTGCGGTTACCGGACGGAAATTCATTCAATTCATGAAGTTGACCACCATATCCGAACCCGAGGCTGTGGAAATGGCGGCCACGCGCATTCTCAAGGGCAAAGACCAGTACCGGGTGATCGTCAGCGCTGGCGGCGAAACTTTTCTAGTCTATCATCTAGACGACGATCTCAAGATCCAGGGCATACAAACCGGGAATAAATGCGCGTCTGGGACGGGAGAATTTTTTCTCCAACAAATCGGTCGCATGAACTTGAACTTGGACGATGTCTCGAAGCTTGGGATATCGGAGGAGGTCCATAAGGTTTCGGGGAGATGTTCAGTTTTTTGCAAGAGTGACTGTACGCATGCTCTTAACAAAGGCATTCCCAAAGGTCAGGTCGTCGCTGGTCTCGGCATGATGATGGCCAACAAGGTATTGGAGCTGCTCAAGAAACTGCCCAAGAGAGGGATCATGCTGGTTGGCGGTTCATCCAAGAACAAGACCATGATCCATTATCTGTCAAAGGAGATCGAAGACTTTTTCATTCCTGAAGAGGCGCCCTATTTTGAGGCGTTTGGCGCTGCCTTATGGGCCTTGGATAATCCGACGGTGCGCTACACCGAGCCCAAGGATGTCTTCGAACAGAAGACTTCGACTTTTAGCTACCTCAAACCCCTGGCGGATTACCGCCACAAGGTTCACTTCAGTGACCGCCCTCGAGGAATAGCCCGGCCGGGAGACAGAACGATCCTCGGCTTAGACGTTGGTTCTACAACCACCAAGGGTGTGATCATGAGGTGCAGCGACAAAGCCATACTGGCTGCTGATTACCTGCGCACCGACGGTGATCCTGTGGCGGCGGCGCGTAAAGTGTATAGCAGCTTAGCAGACCAGATAAAATCCCCTATAGAGATCAAGGGCCTAGGGGTCACGGGATCGGGCCGGCAGATCTCAGGGTTACACGCCATGACCCTTGGCGTCATAAACGAGATCATTGCTCATGCTACGGCCGCAGTGCATTTCGACCGTGATGTGGACACTATCTTCGAAATTGGAGGGCAGGACGCAAAATATACCTACATTACCAATAGCGTGCCGAGCGATTATGCTATGAACGAGGCTTGCAGCGCCGGAACCGGTTCGTTCCTCGAAGAATCGGCCAAGGAAAGCCTAGGGGTAAAGGTCGTTGATATAGGTAGGGTCGCCTATGAAGGCCCAAAGCCTCCGAACTTTAATGATCAATGCGCTGCCTTCATTGGATCTGACATCAAGAATGCGGCTCAAGAGGGCATCCCGCTCAACGACATTGTGGCAGGCCTCGTCTATTCGATTTGCATGAATTATTCGAACCGCGTCAAAGGGAATAGGCCGGTGGGGGGCAAAGTATTCATGCAGGGGGGCGTGTGCTACAACGAAGCAATTCCGGCAGCCATGGCGGCCATCACCGGCAAGGAGATCGTCGTCCCCCCAGAGCCAGGATTGATGGGAGCCTTTGGAGTAGCTTTAGAAGTCGAACGCAGGATAAACCTCAGCCTCATGGCCGAACAAGACTTTAATCTCAACAGCCTGGCCAATCGTGAAGTGATCTACAAAAAATCGTTCATCTGCGGCGGTGGAAAGGAGAAATGCGATCGTCGCTGCGAAATAGCCCGCATCGAGATCGAGGGAAAGACGTTCCCCTTTGGGGGGGCGTGCAACCGATATGTGAATCTCGTTCGGAACATCCAATACGAGCGGGAAAAATATGACATGGTTGACTACCGCCAGAAGCTCGTGTTTCAGGACCTGGCCCTCGATGATCCCGCCGATTCTAGGCCAACCATTGGCATGAACAGATCGTTCCTTGTGAATACCTACTTTCCGTTCTTTAATGAGTTCTTCACAGAGCTTGGCTATAGGCTGGTTCTGCCGGATACAGTAGATCCAGACGGCATGGACCAGCGAGGCGCAGCTTTCTGCTTCCCCGTCGAGATTGCCCACGGCTACGCAGCTGATCTTTTGAGAAAGAACCCAGATATCATCTTCCTGCCTCACATCCGAGGCGTGCCCACGGATCACGAAAATGCTAACACCTGTACCTGCGTCTTTGTTCAGGGAGAAGCTTTCTATCTGGCGAGTACTTTTGACGGCATCAGCAAGAAAAAAGTCCTGACCCCATACCTAGATCTGAGTAGAGGGTTAAAAGCCAGAACAGAAGATTTCATCGAGATTGCTAGGCAGTTAGGGGCATCACGAAACAGAGGAGTCAAGGCCGCAGAAAATGCCATTGCCGCACAGGAAGTGTTCAAAGAAAAGTTGCGGGCGCGCGGTAGGGACGTCCTCCGCATGCTTCAAGAAGACCCAGAGGCCATGGCGATCGCCCTTTTCGGACGCCCATACAACGCCTTTGCTCCTGAGGCAAACAAGGGAATCCCTGCCAAATTCGCTTCTCGGGGCTATTTTATCCTACCCTTCGATATGCTCCCCTATGAAGACCAGGCTCTTGAAGATGCCGAGACTATGTACTGGTCAATGGGACGCATGATATTGAAGGCTGCAAGGCTGGTCCGCAACCACAAACAGCTTTTTGGAACTTACATCAGCAATTTCTCGTGTGGACCTGATTCGTTCGTCGTAGGCTATTTCAGGGAGGAGATGGGACGCAAGCCTTCTCTAACGCTTGAATTGGACAGCCATACCGCAGACGCCGGTCTTGAGACCAGAATCGAGGCCTTCCTTGACATCGTTCATTATTACCGAGAACTGGAAAGCAGAAAGCAAATCAGCCAAGTAACGAAGGATTTTCGGCCCGCTAGAGCCGCCATGGACAATGGAAAACCAGTCATTGTAACTGCTGACGGACGAAAACTCCCGCTGACCCATCCAAATGTCCGCGTCATAATGCCGGCCATGGGGCGCTTCGCTCACCAAGCCTTAGTAAACACATTCAAGAAAGTCGGAATCAACGCCCATGGTCTGCCTCCAGCAGATGAAGAAGTGTTGAAACTCGGTCGCGGCAACTCGACGTGCAAGGAATGTCTGCCCTTGCAGACCACCGTGGGATCAATGCTGAAATACCTCATGTATGACAGGCCAGAACGGGAAGTGACTGCCTATTTCATGCCCGGCGCTGGGGGACCATGTCGATTCGGTCAATACAACGTATTCTCGCGAAGACTAATCGAACGCTACCAATTCCCGGATGTAGCTGTCCTCACCCTCAACGCAGCCAATGGATACATGGGACTTGGCGACAGATTCACCTTGCCGGCTTGGCGCGCCATTATCATCGGTGACGTCATGTACGAAATGTGGTCAACTCTCCTCGCCGCAGCACAAGATCGCCAGTCTGCTCTCCAAATTTTCCACAAAGAGTGGAACAAGTTGGCAAACGTCGTCCACAAACCTTGGAGAGTAATCAAAAGGCAAATCCAGTCCTCTGCAGAGACCCTCCGTACTATACCGGTCAAGATGCCGTACGAGCGCATACCAAAAATCTCCCTCATAGGGGAAATCTACGTTCGCAACGATCCCATCTCCCTGCAACGGCTGGTGGAGAAAATGGCTGACAGAGGATTTATTGTAAGGACCTCTCAAACTAGCGAATGGATCAAGTACGTGGATTGGCTAATAAGAAATCGCATCGAGGGAGACGGGCCCGACATTCCCTTCTGGATTCGCTATTTCGTAAAGCGGCATTTCGATTCCAAGGTAAGAGATCTCTTTGCGCCTGCAGGACTATTTTTCCACGAGACATTGCGAGTGGAAGACTTAATCGAGGCTGGAGAGACTTTTGTATCCCCCAAACTCACAGGAGAGGCCATCCTCACCATCGGGGCCGCTCTCCACGAAATACTTCATCCGGCATGCGGAATCATATCCATTGGTCCTTTCGGTTGTATGCCTTCACGGGTGGCAGAATCAATATTGTCGGAGAAATTCACCACTGCCACCAAGCGGAATCTGGTCACGGCCAAAAATGGAGATTCCCCACTCCGTAACAGTCCGATTCTGAGAGGGAAGGAAAGGAAGCTCCCTTTCTTGGCTATAGAAACGGATGGCAATCCTTTCCCGCAGATTATCGAAGCCCGTCTCGAAGCGTTTGCTTTGCAGGCAAAGCGGCTTCACGATCAGATGCTGGCTGAGTGCCACTAGACAGCGATAAGGTGTGATATTGACCACTCGGGACAATATGAACACCCGTGCCCGCGGTATGCGAGCCGAAGACGTTGCAGTTAGGCGTCTCGAAAAGGCCGGCTATCAAGTGATCGAGAGAAATTTCTCGTGTAAGCTCGGAGAGATAGACCTTATAGCCCGACACGGTGACCAGCTCGTTTTTGTCGAGGTGCGTTCAAGGCACGGCAAGGAGGCTGTGGACCCCGTTTACTCAGTCAACACGCGGAAACAAAGGAAAATCATCAAAGCAGCTCAGTATTATCTCACCACGAGGTACACACAATACCCTGTCTGCAGATTCGACGTGGTTATCGTCACTCTCTGCACTCCCCCCGACGTTGTGGTGCTTCAGGACGCATTCTCGGAATAGTAAGAAAGCGGTTAAGTTCTTGCTCGGCAGTGAGAGACGCCTGCACCTCGTTGCCGATTTATGTACTCCTGAACATCCTACCGTTCGTCGATGATTCTCTTGGCTTTGCCTACACTCCGCTCGATGGATTCCGGGGCCAAAATCCTTACCGGTACGTTGATGCCGATGACCTGATGTACACGAGCCGTTATTCTATTGGCGAGTTCTGCCACCTTATCGGCCCCAGCTCTGTACACAGCCGGTTTCACTTCTGTCTCAACCATGATGTGGTCTATGTAACCCTTTTTCAGCAGCCTAATCTGGTATAGGGGCTCAACCTCCTCGAATTCCATCAGCACCGATTCGATCTGAGACGGGAAAACGTTTACTCCGCTAATAATCATCATGTCGTCAGACCTGCCGAGGATCTTGTCCATGGTGATAAGAGTGCGGCCGCACTGGCATTTCTCCCTTCTCAGGGTGCAGATGTCACGAGTTCGATACCGAATCATCGGCATAGCTCTTCTCTGAAGAGCGGTAAAGACGAGTTCGCCCTCTTGGCCTAGATCCAGCGGTTCGAGGGTACCAGGATCAACTATTTCAGGATACACATGGTCCTCGTTTATGTGGATCTTGTAATGCTCACACGTGAAAGAAACACCCGGCCCCATAAGTTCGGTCAGTCCATAGTGTTCATAAGCGTGGATCCCGCTCCGATTTTCAATATCGTTCCTCATCTCGACTGTCCAAGGTTCAGCCCCGAAGTGCCCGGTTCTAAGCGCAGTCTTTCGCAGATCCACCCCCATCCGTTCAGCCTTCTCGATGATTGTTAGGCAGTACGAGGGGGTACAGAACAGAGAGGTCGTCCGGAAGTCCTGTATGAGCATAATCTGCCGTTCGGTCATACCGCTGCCAGACGGAACAACAGCACAACCGATTTTCATAGCCCCTTGGAGAAATCCCAAGCCGCCCGTAAACAGCCCCATGCCGTAGGCATTCTGGGCAATACTATCCGGCCTGAGCTCTTGAGCCCAGAGCCCTCGGGCCATGCACTCAGACCATTGGTCAAGGTCTTCTGCCGTATAGGGACCTGTGATAGGCTTGCCTGTGGTCCCTGACGACGCATGAATTCTTACTACTTCAGATAGCGGAACCGCGCATAAACCGAAAGGGTAATTGTCTCTGAGATCGTTCTTGACAGTGAAAGGAAACTTACTCAAATCAGATAACTTGACAAAGTCAGAAGGCTTGACCCCTTTGTCGTCAAATGCTTTCTTATATAAAGGAACCCTGTCGTAAACCCATTGCAAGGTCTCTTTGAGCCTCTGGGCTTGAAATGCGGCCATGTCTCGTTCGTTCATGGTCTCGAACTTTTCATCCCAATATTTCTTCGCCATTAGGTTCCTCCTCTAGCCTGTTTGATTTATTGAGTCGCTGATCAACGGTGATAGAAGGGGTTATATTCCTTACGCTTACCGAACTAACCTACTAGTGTCAAGTCAAAAGCAACCACAACAACGCTGCCTTCTCTCATATCTACTATCTGGTAGCCATTCTTCAGAGACCTGAATTATGGCGACCTCAAGCCATATCACAGCTCAGAGAGTTTCTTGAGTCTCTCCACCGCCTTCTTATCAAGAGATGACTCCAGGACCGGAATAAATTTAGGCCCTTGTACAGGACCTCGCAATGTAAACATAAGCGTCACCGGCGCGACGCTCTGTTCGTTCGGCTTGGTGGATTGCCCTTGTTGAACTTGGGGTAGCCTAATGCCGTACTTGCTCAGCTCCTTATCAACGCCAAGCGCTTTGAGAAAGCCTTCGTGTTGTTTTAGGAAATCCTTCACAACGGGAATGTTTCCGATGGGCAAGTTCTCGAACATTCTGGTCTGTATCGAGAGCATAGAATTAATGGCGCTGTCTTTGAATCGATAAGTCCCGAGGGCCCCAACCGCTATGGCAGGACCTTTGACCCGCAGATCCTGCGTTTCGGCCTGACCGGAACGTATTCTGATAGACGCTGATCCCGCCGTTATTTCAAGAAGCTGCTGAGTAGCAGCGGCTCTAGGGCCGAGTACATCGCCTATCGCTGTTGCGGCGGCTAGGAAATCTGTGCGTATCTTCCCTTTTCCTGTCTCTATAGACACGTCACCATTTAGATTGTCCGGGGTGTAAAGGGCGTCGATCCGTCCCCTGAGTTTCAACGGCGCAGTTACAATACCTGTGAGTGCCCCTGTCAATTCTTCAGCGCGAGCTCCGTTCCCCTGAATTTCTATCACGCCCTTCAGTCCCGAGCATCCGATGGTATTGGGTTTTGCCAGAGCCAGCCCCACGTTGCTCAGGTGTAATGCGCCAGCAGCAGCAATCCGATCTGTCTCAGGCTGTAGCTTTATGTGACCGAACAGAGAGCCTGACATGGTGAATTCCGAATTGGGAAAGAGTTTCCTAATTTGAGCAAGATCGGCCTTCTTAACCTCTAAGTCGAGATGCCTAAACCTGCCCTGCCGATCCACAAGATCTCCGACAGCGGTAACGAAGACCCCAGGAACAGACAACTCTCCCTTGGTAAGCGATAGCCGACCTTCCTGCCATGTACCCGCTGCAACTATGTTCCCGGGTATGCCGGAAGGTTTGAGAGTGGTTTCCCTAATCTTCACTTCCACAGCATTCAGTGGTGCATTCACATTCCAGTTAAGTCGTTTCCGAGTCCCTGAAACCTTGAACACCGCATTCGAATTACCGTTCACCGTCACATCGTTTGTCAACAGTGAGAGGGCGTTTAATAAATATCTATCCAGGACCATTTTTGACTGAAAATGAAAGCTCTCCGAGCCTGAGCCAAGATTGCTCACATCTCCTGACATAGAAAACATCTTACTCGAGGAATCAGATCTGCCAAGAGTGACGAGCACTTCGCTCAAGTTTATACTCTTAGTCGTTGCAATCACCTTGGCCTGAAATTCGGTTTGAGCGCTGAGCGCGGACTGAGTTGTGACGTCTTTCCCGATCCTGACGCTTGCCATGACACCCTTTAACTGTCCTTCTAATCTCCTGGTGTCAACTGACCGACCCCCTGTCTTGAAAATGCGTCCGGTGAAGCTGGTCGTTGCCGCGGGGCCGGATTTCTTGTGAAAGAAAGGCCGGCTCGCCAAGTCAAGAGAAGCCCATTCCACATTGCTCTCTAACCTTAGGTCGTTGAGGGATCCTTTGATACGGGTAGCCATTGCCACGGATCCCGAGACCTCGACCGAGGGTGCTAGTAAAGCGGTTATCAATGGAGCCCCGGCCTTTCCCCGGCAATCAACATTAAATGTAGGATCACCGGAAAATGGTTCGCCTATGTCGCCGGATAGAGTGAGATTGGTGTCATTGCTGGCGATATGAACCTTCTGGAGCCGAATATTCTTACCATCGCCTTCCCATTCTCCCGAACCGCTCCAAGGATCAGTGGCGTTAAAGAAGGCTAAGCGGGGAATGAGTCCTTCTAATTTTATCGATCCAGCGGTTGACCATTCCGCTCCTTTCCAGAAGCCTTGGGCTTCGCCGTGTACTAGGCCCGCAGAAAACGTCAGAGGGAAATCCCCCTTCAAGATTTCCTCCACAAACTGAATTGGAAGCCTCTCTATTCGAGTCTTGACCTTTATGGTTTCGATCGCATCAAAACTCTTTGATGGCTGAACGTCTGCTTGGGCCCTTAATATAACCTTTTGGTCCGACGCTCCTTTGAGGGAAACATCCAAAAGGACGGAGCAGGGACTGTCTGCTTGAAAAGACAGCCTGCCTGTCAAACGCTCTACCGTCAGAGTGTCCAATGCGACGTGGTAGGGCGAGAGCATACGCGCCCATGGCTCGACGTGTAGATTATCGCCAGCGATTTCAACATCCGCTTGTGCAATGGGAAACTGTCGATCCGCCAACTTAACAAAACCCTGAGACCGGAATGGGCTGACGCTCCTTTCGGGGCTAACGATCTTGCCGCTGAATTCAAAGACGTAGTCCAGTCCATCCTTCTGCCTCTGAACTTCGCCATATATGTCCGAGAGGCTTACGGGGACAGCCTGGGCGTCGTTTGGGGGGCCGGACATAATGTCCACACGCGCGTCAATAATGTGGACACGATCTATTTGTAATTCCACTGTAGGCTGCGTCCTGCCTCCAGTGCCTTGTCCCGGGCCTGGGGATTGAGATACGCCAGTTCCCTCTTCCTGAGCCTGGGGCTTGTCAGGAAGGCTCTCTGTACTGGAAAAACCGCCCAGTGGAATAGGAAGAGGAAATCCTGCCGCGTGACCTCCTGCGCCAACGGTTACAGAAGCTCGCAGCCCTTTCACCGTGATGCTCGATATAAGGACTTCAAGTTTTATTAGACTGCCCACTGATGGCTTTAAGTTTAGGCTCTGAATGGAGACGCTACTGCCAGCATCGGGAAATTCTATGGCGACACCTTTAATAGTTATGTCGAAAAAGCTTGTTGGGGAAAAGCCTATATGGACATCTTCCAACGATATCGGTCTGTTCGTGATTTTTTCAAGGGCAAGTTTGACGCCCTCCCTCGTCACGTTGATCCCGGGACAAGGAGCCCATAAAATAAACCCACCCACCAACACCGCTGCTAAAACAAGGAACAATAGTCCTAAAAGACGTTTACGAATAGCCACTTGTACGCTTCTCCAGACACCACGATTCTCTTCTCGCGAGAATACTTTCTTCAGATATTAGGACAACTGGTATGAGTTCATTCTGATGAATATAAGCGGGTGCCTACGTTCTTGCGCAGCCAGCTTTCCAGGATCTCGACGCATCTGTCATCCAGCCTCAGACGGTGCCGTCCACCAGGAATAATTGCCAGTTCCTTAATTCCCGCCGGAGATGCTTCCCAGAGTTCCGTGGCTTGTCTCACCGGAACCAACTCATCTTCTCCCCCATGTACAATGAGAAGATGCTGTCCACGGAAATGAGACACCCATCGCAAAGGTTCGATCTCCTCGAAATGACGGACCCAAGCTTCCGCATCCTTGGGAAATCCCTGTGTCCGTATAATACCGCGCTTCCTGAAATCATCAATTATCTTTGTTGGTTCCCCTCTAAAGATTGAGAAGCTGGCCGGAGTTCCTACGACTGCGAGACCGTACATTGACTTGACTTGCGCTCCTACATATACCGCGGCAGCTCCGCCCCCACTGAACCCAATAACCATAATGCGCTTGGCGTCGATATAAGGGGCATTGGAGACGTATTCCAGAACTGCCTCAAGGTCCCGAGTCCAACCAAGCATGTCGAAATCTCCTCCCGATTCCCCGCAGCCACGAAAGTTGAAGATCACAACTCCAAAACCCATGCCTGTAAATCTCGCAGCTAGTCCTTCGTAGCCCGGATCATCGGCCGGCCTAGGGGTCCCGCTGCCTGGGATCCCGTGACAAATCACCACAACCGGATGGAGCCTCAAATGTTGCCGACCTGGAAAATAAATGCCGCCGACTATCTTTACGCCGTCCACAATAAGACTGAAACGGTCTCCGAGGGTAAGGGAATCACCGTGACCACACCGAGGCGAGGTGACAGGCTCTTTTAGCTTGAGCGCTGCTAAGAGTCTTCGAAACATAAGAGAGAGAATGTTCCATTCCATAGATACACACTAACACTAAACCGAGTCAGTGTGTCAACCATCCCCTCATCAGAAAGCCCTCACAAAGTCCCGACAGCACGTTTCGAGGACAAGACCAGGGCCGCCGTCAGGTACGAAACGTCAGCTCTGGGATAAGTTCTTTTGCAGCGTGGACAGAAATACACCTTTTCTCTGGCCAGATACATAAAAGCGCCTGTTCCCGTCAATATGCCGCCTATCAAGAAGGCAAGACTGCCGAAGAAAAAGACACTAATACGGGAAAGGGAAGGGCCATCAAAGAAACTCAGTATTACGCAGCAAAGAAAGGCAATAAGGAAACATACGGAAGCTGCTAACAGCGCGTGAAGGCTTCGGCTGCGATCGTAGATATCCCTTAACGCGGGCGTCATTGTGCTTTGGCAACTTTCGCACCGTAGTGAGGGAGAAGAAATGATCCGACGATGCATGTCCTGCGGACCGGTAATAATTGGGCGGGCGCGGCTTTTAGAATGAGCCGGCCTAGGGGCTTCAACATGACTCTTGGCCTCACGAGAAGCATTCTTTGCGGCAGCAGCCTCTTTCTGCGATAAATCGTCCGTTCTTATTTCTGGGGGTGCTGTGCCACCCGCGTCCGCTCCGTGGACGCCGGTCCCCGCGGCGGGTTTGTTTTCGGATTTTGCTTGGGGCACTGATTCTCCGCCAGAACAAGAGCCAGCCTCAGGCTGCGACTCTTGCTCACGCGTCTCAATCTTGATATTCTCCTGCTCTTCAATGGCTCGTTCCATAGCCTCTTGAACCGACGCTGAGCAGTTCGGACAGATGTCGAACATAACCCCAAATGACGTAAGGCACGCGGGACAAATAAAACTAGACTCCCCGGGCGCTTCTTTCACAGTAGCATCTGACGCCGCTGAACACGCTGTCTCTGCTCTCTCCTCAGACCCCGACTTGCCTTTTTGTTTTTCCGCTGAGTTTGCCTTTCGAGCCTCAAAAATACATGGACTTAAACCGTACTTTGCAGCAACTTCTTCCTCGGTCAGTCCAGAACGAAGGTCCGCAAGGAGTTCATGGAGAGGAAATGGGGCTGGCTCTTGTTTTTCTATGCAGCTTGTCACTCTATGCCTTCAAAATACAGCCGTTGCACCACGGTCGTCCTTATATCAGAAGTGCATCAAAACTACAAGAATAAAACTATATTATGTAAATTTATTAAAGTAATATGCTGGAGTCAGCCAGTACTGTTGGCCGTTTCTAAAGCTGTGTATATATTTTGCGATAGCCGACCACGGCCTCTCGTTGTAAAATAACCCTTTGTAAAAAGGGACGAGCCGGAAACAGCTTGCCATGACGTTAGGCGAACTATGAGATTGCAAACGCGCGGTTTTTCTGAATAAAGTCTCCGAAGACTTTTGTGATGCGTATTACAATGGTTAAATTCTCTTTAGAGCCAATGTTAGGCCGAATCGCTGGCGCTCGAGGCATGGGGGAACCGCGGCTGGAAGCATCCAGGAATTTTTTTTATGACGCGTTGTTACACTCAGTATTCTTTATCTAAAGCCCTGGCGGCTGCAATCTCGTGCGTCAGCGTGTGCCTTGTATTGTTGTGGCCAGCTTTAGCTTCATCTGAGAATACGAACATTTGTCGTCCGGTCTTGGAGCCGATTCCTCTTATTCATTTGGGAGAGGCGGGACAATTCCGGTGGAACTGTACAGGCGGATCTCATCAAGGCGATGGATATTACATCGTTTTTATTAGGCCCATGGGCACGTATGTCCTGCTCAAGGTTCCCCATGGCAGAAATTCTTTCGAATTTGCTCCTGATATGGAGGGACTATGGCGCTGTATTGTGATAAACACTGACCCAAACAGGTCGTTGCCGGACGTCGAATCCGAACCTATCTACTTCCAGGTGGTTAAGCCATCGGACTCGCGTGCGCCCGTAAGCAAACCTGAATAACCTTTATCCTCATATTTCAGTGGGCCGCAAAGAACAAAAAGGAATCACACTGGTCAATATGAGGTATGATTCTCATCAACCACAAGGAGAAAAATCTATGACACGAGGTTTTTCGAAGTCAGCTCTCACGCTGGCTGCAGTCTTTGCCTTGGTATGCACGTACGCGTTAACTGGCGTGGCAGCTTATGCCGAGGCGCCGGCCGCGCTCAAACAGCTCGACGACGCATTCGTCCAGGTGGCTGAAAAGGTCACACCGTCGGTGGTCAATATCAGCTCCACAAGAAAAGAAGCGGAAGGGCCAGGCATGTCAGACCTAGAACCTTTTTTCAAGAACCACCCCTTTAAAGATTTCTTTGGGGACGAGTGGATGAAAAAATTCAAGAAGGGCCCTGGCCACGGCGGCCCAATGATGAGACCGACTGCAACGGGCTCCGGCGTGATTATCTCGCCCGACGGGCTGATCCTCACCAACGCTCACGTCGTTAAAGATGCCAAGGAGATCAGGGTAAATTTGTCTGATAAGCGGTCCTACGATGCCAAGGTGGTGGGGGCTGACCCTGAGAGTGATATAGCGGTGATCAAAATAAATGCAACTGGACTGCCGGCAGCTCAATTGGGCGATTCGTCCAAACTGCGCGTCGGTGCAATAGTGTTTGCAATAGGAAACCCCTTCGGGCTGAACCGGACCGTCACTTCGGGCATAGTGAGCGCCACGGGGAGGACCAACGTGGGATTGATCGACTATGAAGATTTTATTCAGACCGATGCCGCCATCAATCCGGGCAATTCTGGTGGGCCTCTGGTCAACATTAGTGGGGAGGTTATAGGGATCAACACCGCCATAGCTTCGCGAAGCGGAGGTTATCAGGGCATTGGTTTTGCCATTCCTTCTAACTCGGCCAAACTTATCAGGGATGACCTTGTCCATGAGGGTAAGGTTAGGCGAGGTCTATTAGGGGTCAACATACAAGACCTGAACGAGCCGTTGGCCAAATCCTTTGGAAGATCCACCCCGGACGGCGCTCTAGTTGCACAGGTAATCGATGGGAGTCCCGCGGAGAAGGCCGGAATAAAATCAGGGGATATTTTGGTTAAGTTAAACGGCGAGCCAATAAAAGGCGCGGCCCACTTAAAGAACCTCGTGGGTAAGGAAAAACCCGGCTCTACGGTAACGCTGACGGTGTACAGAGATAAGAAGACCTTCGATGTCACCGTGAAAATAGGAGAAAAAACAGCCAAAGCAGCGTCTGCAGCTGCGTCACACGGCGAGACTAGCGCTTCCAACGAGCTCGGGGTCGAAATCGAGGCCGTTCCCAAGGCGTTGGCCGAAAAATACGGCTTGAAAGAGGGGGAAGGTATTCGGATCAAAGATTTGTCAGATGAAGGAGCTGGTAGCAGGATGGGGCTGAGGTCAGGCGACATCATCCTCGAGGTGGACGAAGTTAAAATCCACAATACTGCGGCGTTTAATAACGCCATTGCAAATGCCAAGAAAAATCAGGTTATCCGATTGAAAGTACAGCGGGGCGAACAGAAGATATACATTGCGGGTCCCATCGGCTGATACCAGGCCACAGAAATATCTTTTACAAAGCCATTTTGATATCGGGTGATAGAGAAGGCGTCCGAAAAGGACGCCTTTCTTGTCAGGACTTGACAAAGCCAAACGATGGGTTTAAGAAAAGCACGGTCTGGAAGTAGGCCGAACAGCATCGGCCCGATTCTTTGAGGCAAACGTGAAGCATGGGGGTAGATCAGGGTCGCAGAACTCATGACGTTGTCTTCAAACGACGAGCACCTTATACGACATACAATGTGGAGCCTGATGTTGATACGGGCTGAAGCGCCCATCATGTTTTTGTGATGCGCTGTTTTTATCTTGAGTGCCACCGCACAACAATACGTGCGGCAGACCTTATTGTGGAGTAGGAGGCTTTCTTGAACCTGATGGGAGGTTGTGTCAACAAAATGGAGCCTTATCCTGTGCTGGTCAAGGGGAACAGGGAGTCGGACAGGCCCTACCGGAGGGTAGATTGCGACCATTACGGGGATTGCCTGGATACGGCGCTCAAATATCGCTGGTCGGATTTTTCCTGCACAGAATGTGGAGCCTATACGCGGACAAGGTTCATCGAACAAGCTACTGGCCTAGAGGATTATTGGTAGAAAACGCCAACCTGCAGGTCACAACAAAGGCTAGATACCACCCTCGGATTTTGTTCCGGAGACCCATTAGGAAACGAGATCGAGACCTCGTCTGAGAGGTCTGATCTTTTTTGGGCGCCCCACGATCGCGGAGGGGAGGACGGTAGGTTGTAGCCTCATTTCTTTAGGAGGATTTATGGCAAGGGTGCCCAGAAACAGTGTTGGTGCTCCGGTTTATGATGAAGATAAGCTGGGCTTTGGAGACATATTCACCGATCGTATGCTCACAATAAGATACTCCAGGAGCCAAGGGGGTTGGCAGAAGCCGCATATTGGGTTGCGAGAGGACCTGGTTCTGCATCCTGGGAGCATGGTATTACATTACGGGCAACAGGTCTTTGAGGGGTTGAAGGCATTTGCAGGACCGGACGAGCGCGACATCTTACTGTTCCGGCCAGACATGAATATTGCACGATTCAATCGGTCGTGTGAACGGCTATGCATACCACCCATAGACCCCAAACTATTTATGGACCAAATGACCGAACTTCTCCGCCTCGAGCGGGACTGGATCCCCCGTTCTCCCGGCACCTCATTGTACATTCGCCCGACCGTTATATCCACGGACGAACATCTCGGCGTACGACCATCCAACACCTATCTGTTCTTTATAATTCTGTCTCCAGTCGGCGCATATTATCCCGAGGGGTTTGAACCCGTGAAGATCATGGTAACAGACGCCTATGTTCGCGCATGTAGGGGCGGGCTAGGCGAAGCAAAAACTGGAGCAAATTACGCCGCGTCATTAAAGGCGGCCGAGGACGCACATGCCCTCGGATTTACTCAGGTGCTGTGGTTAAACGCGGTTGACCGATCGACCATCGAGGAGGTCGGAACCATGAACATCTTCTTCCGCATCGACGACGAAATAGTCACGCCTGCTCTCGAAGGAACTATTCTGCCCGGCGTGACCCGAGATTCGGTAATAAAACTTGCTAAAGAGATGGGCTTGAAGGTCACTGAAAAGGAGATCACCATCGAAGAGGTAATTGGAGCAGCGGAGAATGGAAAACTGAAGGAGATGTTTGGCTCGGGCACTGCGGCCGTAATATCCCCGGTTAGTCATTTGCACTTCCAAGGCAAGGAGTACGTCGTGGGCGAGGGAAAAACAGGGCCTGTAGCGTCTGATTTGTTTGAGCGGATCACCGGCATGCAGACGGGCGTGAAACCCGATCCGTTCGGCTGGGTAGTTAACGTCGGTCGCTAAGATTCCCTGTGGGTATCAATCCGAGCAGTATGTGAAAAAACCAGCTAATGTGAGCATGCAAGAGACCGTCCAACACCAGGAAGTGGAGTACCCCGGCGGTCAGCGCAAGCAAAATCGCCAGGGGAGGAATTGTGTCAAACTTGAATGGATTTCTAGTCGCCCTTATGAGCTTCGAGAAAAGGCTACCCAAACAAGCAAGGTACAAAAGGAGGAAAGGAAATCCTAAGTCCACCATAAAATTGAGAAAAGTGTTCTCCGAGGTCACGATCCTACGAACCGAGTCAGCAAATATTTCTTTGGAAACGTAGGGATAGCTCATCTCATAATCGGCCAAATATGACTCCCTCGGCGCTCTCAGTCCAATGCCAAGCCACGGATGTTTGAGAGCTATATGCAAGGAGAAGGGGTAGTTCTCGATACGGTAGTACGTAGGTTCGCATTCCAGCGCCAACCCTTTCTTGACTTCCGGGAGTTGCGAGAAAAAGAACGCCAGCGCCAGCATAATTGGGACGAAGGATATCAATAAATACCTCAGTTTCAGTATTCTGTATGCCGCCGCAACAAATGCAAGGACTACAGGAATCAACGCTGCCGACCTCAAATTGCTGAACAGAAAGATCGAATATGAAAGCCCGAGGAGGGATAGTCCTATAGCAATGGGAAGGACCCTTCTCAGCATGATCAATGCCACAGGAGCGAACGAGAGCAAAAGAATCCGACAAGCCAAGGGATGAGGATTGACATCAAGATATTCAATGATATCTCCTGCATTGAAGTAACCTACCAGACCCATAACCCCAACTAGAAATAAGAGCGCCGCACAAAATCCAACAAAAAACCATTGTCTGCCCGCGGAGTGCAAGAGGATCCTAGCGCACCAAAAACCTCCTAGGCCTGAAGCGACCACTACAAATCCCCGAAGCAATGACGACTCCCACGCCTCACTCATCAGGCTGCTTGCCATTATCAACGCCGCGAGAACTGTTGAAGCCGCGATCTCTGGCTTGGTCCACCACGCCGAAGATCGCCGGCCAAAAAGAATTGCGGCCAAGAGACTCAGACCTGCCAGCAATCCTGGGAAAAGCTTGGCTCTCTCGCCCTGGATAAAGGTTATGTCAGGAAAAAGAAGGGCCGCCTGGAAAGAAGTAAAAAGAAAAAGGCCAAAAGCGATTCCCTCCAGAAATGTCTCGGGCCTAGCGCAGCCAAATTCCCAGTGGAAGTTATTCCTTACATCATCAGATTCTTTGTAATCAACATCCGAAGAAAAAGTCATTCTTCAGTGATCCCATCTTCACTGACTGTCGAAACTACATAAAGCCGACGTCAGACAATTATGATATCAACAAATTCCGGGCCATGCACGCCGGTAGTGAGTGTCAACTCTATGTCAGCAGTCCTACTTGGCCCCGTGATAAAGGTAATATTCGTGGGTAGGTCGGACCCCAATTTTCCAAAAAAGGCGTCTAAATCCTTCACAATACTTGCGCGGCTCAACATTACCAAATGTCTCCCAGGGAGAAGACTAGCTGGCAGCGACCGCCCTTCCTTGCTCCAGCAAACAATGCTGCCTGTCTCCGCAATGCCTGCTGCTGCTTCTTCAACGGTTACCGTCGCCTGGTAGTAATCTGTAGTGAGAAGCGATTCGGGCAAATTAAGTTCCTTTTCTATAGCGGTCAGACGCGGCGCGTAAATCTTATCGGACTCAGCCAACTTATCCTCTATGGCCTTGGCAGCTTGATCCATAGAATCCACTACGGTAACCGAGGCGTCAACTTTTCTTGCATTGTCGCAAAACTGGGCTAGCAGTTCATTTGATTCCATACAATCTCTCGCAGTGAGACCGGTTATCTCGCCTGAACCAACATTCTCTCTTTGCGAGGTGTTGGCAAACGATCTAAACGCTCTTGTTTCAAAATAGATGTCAACGCTGGCCACAAGTATGGCAAAGCCTTGCGGCCCACACAATAACGAGTTGAATTTCCCACGGCCAAGCCAATCCCAGTCATGGAGAGCGTATCTGTCAACGGCGTAAGGCCCTTTGCCCTCCTCAATTTACGGAGCACGCTGATCATGTGTTTCAATGGAACCTTGACAGGGCACGCTTCGGAACAAGCCCCGCAAAGCGTGCACGCGTCCAGAACGCTGTGAAAGCGTTCCATACCGTTTAGCAAAATGGTGAGTATTATGCCCATTGGACCCGAGTACACGGATCCATAAGCGTGCCCACCAACGGTTGCATATACAGGGCATACGTTCAAACAAGCGCTGCATCTGATACACTTCAGAATAGAGCTAAAGTCGCCTGCCGCTACTTGTAATCTCCCGTTGTCCAATAAAACGATGTGGAGCTCCTTTGCGCCAGTCTCCTCTCCTCTCTTTCGTGTTCCAGTGATCAAGGAGAGGTAGCTTGAAAGAGGCTGGCCGGTCGCGCTGCGCGGCAGCAAATTGGCTAGGAGAGGAGCGTGAGAAATCGACGGTAGTATCTTTTCTATGGATAAGACCGCAACGTGCAACGGCGGTACAGTCGTTACCATCCTGCCATTCCCCTCGTTCGTAAAGAGCATCAGACTCCCGGTATCTGCGATGGCAAAATTTGCGCCAGTTATGCCTGCATGGGCGGCTAGAAAGACCTCTCTCAGTTTATTTCGGGCTATACGCGTCAGCAGTTCGGGATCATCAGAAAAAGGAACTCTAAAGTTTTCCTCGAATAGGCGACCCACCTGCGCGCGGGTCTTGTGAATGGCCGGGCCAAGAATGTGAGAAGGGCGTTCTCCCGCTAACTGGATAATGAACTCTCCCAAATCAGTCTCGACCACCTGGATCCCGCGGTCTTCCAAATAGTGGTTAAGGCCTATCTCTTCTGTTATCATTGACTTGGCCTTGACAATCCGGGAGGCTTCCCGGTCTTTCAAGATGTGATACACTGCTGAACACGCATCTTCAGCGTTCTCAGCGTGATAGACAATAGCCCCGGCGCTCGTGGCATTGACGGAAAAGGTATTTACAAGCTCGGCTATATGGTCAACCGTGTAGCCGCGAATCTCACTTGCCTTTTCCCTCCAAATCTCCCACGGTATCGGCTCGAGTCCCTGAGCTCTTTTAACGCCCAAAAGGTCTGTAGCCTTGCGAACGGCCAGCCGAAGCTGAGGGTCTTCCAGGCATGCAACAGCGGCCCTTCGGAAGGAAAAGGAATAAGGCAATCCACGGTGTTCACGAGCGTTCATGCATCAAGAGCCTTTCGATAACCGACTGGGACGACATCTTTATAGCCTTTTCGTGTCCCTATGTCGAGTCGAGGCCCAGGCGACGGTTGCAGCAAGTCGTACTGTAATGTTTGTGGTTCTTATCTAATTGGCTTGACTGCGTTGTCTAATTTGTGTATTGACGATGGCGCTGTCGTGCTAGGCTTTCTCATTTGATCAAGGATATGAAAAAAGGTCTGCAATATCTAGGCATAATGCTTGTGCCGCTACTCGCAGCGTGTTCATCAAGCATGCGGTTCCAGGAGCAGGGTCATTCCGCGGTCGGGGTGGGAATTGGCTCCCTGGCAAGATTTTGTTCCCTCGGCGCAGAGGCAGGGAGCAGTAGCTCGGCCTTGAACTCGCGGGATCGAACGAAGCGATCCAACGCACTGCAAATACATCAAGATCGCATCCAAAATCCTTTGGCTGGGAATCTCAGATTCCCCATTGACAACGGGTGCCTTTCTTCGTCCTTTGGGTACAGAAGGGGGATCTTTCACAGCGGACTTGACATCACGGCCAATGCGGGTGAACCAATCCACGCCTGCGCTGACGGCGAAGTAGTGTTCGCAGGAACCCTGAAGAAATACCGTAGTTACGGTCAGATGATCCTCATCGATCACGGTGAAGGCGTGCTCACGAGATACGCACACGCAAGTAAAATACTAGTCAAACCCGGCCAAAAAGTAGAAATGGGTCGGAAGATAGCTCTCGTAGGAAAAACAGGCAGGGCCGCATCGCCTCACCTCCATCTAGAGATTGAGGTGCGAGGCCGATTGTACAGCCCCTTGACCTGTTTTTCCGATCATCAATTGAGACAAGTCAAGGTTGCAAGCGGTTTTCCAATGCCTCCTCTGGGCCCAGTTCGCTCCGAACTCATGCGTGTCGGTCGTGTCTTTTCTCTAGAATAGAGACATTGCCCTATAAATGTGGATATAATCAGACGGTAGCCTTGGCGCACAATCCAACGACGTCTTGGACAACCGGGTAATTTGGCTTACAAGCACGATGTCAACATAGGCGAGGACAGCTACTCTATTCTGTATTCAGGAACAAGGAGCTTCCTATGATTGTGGGCATTCCTAAAGAAATAAAGCAAGACGAGTACAGGGTGGGAGCAGTTCCTGCTGGTGTGAGAACTCTTGAGCAAAACGGGCACACTGTGCTGGTGGAAGTGGGCGCCGGTATGGGATGCCGAATCAGCGACGAGGAATTCATAGACGCTGGCGCTATCGTGGTAGATGACTCTGAGGAAATCTACCGACGATCCGACATCATTATGAAAGTCAAAGAACCTCAGACTTCCGAATACAGCCGCTTGCGTCCAGGACAGATATTGTACACCTATTTGCATCTCGCTCCAAATGCTGAACTCACGCAGGCCTTATTGCAACGGGACATAGTCGCCATCGGATATGAAACGATTCAAGAGAAGGACGGGTTTTTGCCATTGCTGGTTCCCATGAGCGAAGTGGCAGGTAGGATGGCTGTTCAAGTAGGGGCCCATTTCCTCGAGAAAGTACATGGGGGCAGAGGCGTATTGCTGGGAGGGGTTCCTGGCGTTCGGCGAGGGCGGGTCACTATCATAGGAGCTGGAACAGTGGGTACAGCAGCGGCCAAAATAGCCGTAGGATTGGGCGCAGAAGTGTACGTGCTAGACGTGGATCAACGTAGGCTCTGCCACCTTGACGATGTCTTTGGAAATCGGGTAACTACCATGTTTTCACACACAGACAACATAGGTTTTTCCGTGACTAGTTCGCACCTGGTCATAGGAGCGGTCTTGATACCTGGAGGTCGGTCTCCCATCCTTGTGACAAAGAACATGGTTAGGGCGATGAAGCCGGGCAGCGTCATCGTGGATGTCGCCATTGACCAAGGCGGATGCATCGAAACTTCTCGGCCAACTACGCACGCCAATCCCGTATTCGAGTGGGAAGAAATTCTGCATTACTGCGTCGCGAACATGCCTGGGGCTGTGGCTAGAACATCGACGTTCGCCCTCACCAATGTAACTCTGCCTTACGCACTGAAGATCGCGAATCAAGGCCTTATCGAAGCTATCAAGAGAGATGGGGTCCTGTCGAAAGGCGTGAATCTTTATAGGGGGAAAGTCACCCACGAGAAGGTGGCGCAAGCATTGGGCCTGGAATATACACCGCTGGAAGACTGTACGTAATAGCTTCGCTCATCTTAAGACGTGCTGCCACATACCGCGCCCTGCAGTACCATGAAAGGAATAAAGAATGGCCAAACTGAAAAAAGGTGACCCGGCTCCAAGATTTCAGCTACCGGACCAAAACGGCGCGACCGTTGCTCTCCAGGATTTCCGAGGCGCCAAACTCCTTGTTTATTTCTACCCCAAGGCTGATACCTCCGGATGCACTAAACAGGCCTGCACTGTGAGAGATGCCATGCCAGATCTCAAATCCCTTGGCATAGCGGCCGTAGGGATCAGTCCAGACAAACAAGATAAACAGAAGAAATTCGATCAGAAATATGGTCTAGGTTTCCCCCTTCTTTCAGATCAAGACCACTCCGTAGCCCAGGCTTATGGCGCTTGGGGCGAGAAAAAGATGTATGGAAAACCTTATCAAGGAATAATTCGATCAGCCTTTCTTATAAGCGAGGAAGGCAGCATCATTGACCTATGGTATAAGGTAGCCCCAGCGGATACGGTGCTCAATGTGCGAAAAGTTTTGTAGCATTCCCCTAAATTAGGCCGTTGCCAAGACTATCGAAGAGACTGCTTCGGTCGCAATTACTCAAGACCACACTCTGTCATTTCCACAAGCCGGAGGCGACGCGGGAATCTCTGGGGTGTCCTCCCGCTGGAAAAGCATCACAGAAAACCCACAGTACCTTCAAGAACCGCTATAACTTGATCTTTCAAAAGCCGTTGTTAATTCATTCAGTGTGGAGACGCTATGGATTGACAAGACCTAGGCGAATTCTGCATTCCTCCGTAGTCGCAGGTTCTCGTCCTTGATCCCTTATCATACCGACTGCCTTCTGGACTAAGTCTCCGTTGGATGCCGCCATGACGCCCTTCTTGAGATAAAAGTTGTCTTCCAGACCGACCCGAACATTCCCTCCAAGAGCGATGGCGCCAGCCACAAGCCTCCATTGATCAAGACTGATGCCTATGATTTCCCATTCACTCGATGGCGGAAGCATGTTCACCATGCATACAAGATTCGGGATGGTAGGGGGTATACCGCCGAGCACCCCCATAATAAGGCTGTATTGATAGGGTGCTTTAAGGAGTCCCATGTCAATGAGCGGATAGGAATTTCCAATGTGTCCCGTATCAAAACATTCCATCTCAGGTCTTGTCTGCACTTCGTTCATGGCTTGCACTATCTGTATGATCTCGGAGAAAGGATTCGGAAACACAAATTCAAAAACAAACCCCTTTTTAGCAGGATTGTACTTGGCGTAGTTCATGGAGCCCATGTTCAGAGCGCCCAATGCCGGCTTGATTGCCCTTATGTGGGCCGTCTTTTGCTGGGTCGTAATGCTGATCGCCCCCGTTGAGAAGTTAATAATAATTGGACAAGCTGCCGTCACCGCATCATAAATATTTTGATAATCTTGAACCTCATAGCTTGGCAAACCATCTCTGGTTCGCGCGTGGATATGCACCACCGTAGCTCCGGCCTCATACGCCCGCTTTGCTTCCGCTGCGTATTCTTCCGGAGTATAGGGGATCCCAGGGCATTGAGCCCTATTGGCTACTACGCCGGATAGTGCACACGTCACTATACACGATTTGCCATAATCCTGATTTTCACGGGTCCAAAGTGATGACATGGGGCGCTTGTCCTCCTTATCTGCCCTTCCACACAGGGGGTCTTTTTTCCACAAAGGCCGACATCCCTTCCACGGCGTCCTCGGTTCCAGCCAATACGCCTAGCTGTTCGCACAGATAGTCCAGGGATTCATGAAGTCCTTTACCGTCGAGAGCGCTGACGGCCTTTCTCCCCATGGAAACAGCGAGAGGCGCCCTCGAAGCAATAATCGATAAGGTTTCCGAAACCTTGGCATCCAACTCATCAGCAGCATATACACGTGTGATCAGTCCCATTTGCTCGGCTTCGTGAGCCGACAAGTAATTTCCTGTGAATAGCATCTCCATAGCTTTTTTCCTGATGGAATTCCTCACAACGAGGGCCGTCACCATCATAGGAAATAGGCCGACCTTGACCTCCGGGGTGCCGAACTTGACGTGCGGTGCCGCATACACAATATCGCATGTCAGCATGAGTCCCATTCCGCCAGCCATGCAGTGTCCGTGCACCTTGGCAACTATCGGCTTCGAAGAGTTCGACATCTTTTTCAACAGCTCTGCGTACTTCTTGGCGCCTTGTATAGGATCCCCCCCAGCGAGATCCGCGCCAGAACAAAAGGCTTTGTCACCGGCTGCCGTAAGACAAACTACTCTGACTTCTGAACAAGCCTCTGTATCGTCGAGGCAACGCAAGAACATGTCGATCATCTCCATGCTCAAAGCATTACGTCTAGTTTCTCTGTTGAGAGTAATCCACGCTATGTGGTCTTTTTTCTCGTACAAGAGATCGGCTTCATTCATGGCTTCCTACCTCCTGTGCCCGTTCTATTTCCACGAGAATATCGCCGGGTTTTACTTGACTCCCGGGGGAGGTATTCACTGAAACGACAATGCCATCGTAAGGAGCAGAGAGGGTGATTTCCATTTTCATAGCGGATACTACCAACAATCCTTCTCCCTTGGAGACTGTTTGCCCTTCTTTTACTAGGACCCGCACCACAACCGCCGGCGTCGGTGGCGTGACCTCTGACGGAATAACCTCGTCAGCCCTTTTGCGTCGGCGAAGCTGGGCAGCATCTTGCACTAGCCTAGCGCATCCTTGGATCCACACCCAAGTGCCCTGGGCCGTCCTAGCAACAGAGGCATTCACAACTTTTCCATCAATCCGTATATTGAGATCATGTTCACCAAAGGTCGAAAACACTACATCCGTTGGTTCACCATCCAAAGTTACGGTTGCACGGCCTGTATTATCCAAAAGACTGGCCTCTATCTGATATGTGGCATCGTTAATCTTTAACCTGTATTCCATTCGCTATCTCCTCGCAATGTTCGAGGCCTGCCTAAAGATCGCCGTAATATTCCTCAATACCGCCGATGATTAGAGACGACGACAATCCTATCAACACTGTCTATTGGCCTATGCCGTCAAAGCTAATGAAAAAAAAGTTAACGGCAAAAATCCCATGACCCCAGAGTGCACCACGGCGATGGTACCCCGGCCCTTCTCAGACCCTCATAATGAGCTTTTTCTGCCCTAGGCCTAAGCATGTCGTATCCCGCGCAGGCCACAGAAGCGAATTGGTCAACGTCTCTCTTCACTTCCCATCCGGAAAATTCATCGTCGATCAGACGCGTGTGGATGTCTCCTCGGCGAAATGCATCCGACGATAATATATCGAGTAAGAATTCAATCTGGGTCTTGATGCCAAGGATGACGCAGTCCCTAAGAGCCCTGATCATTCGGGCTATTGCCGCTGAACGATCTTCCGCCCACACAACAAGTTTGCCCAGTATAGGATCATAATGCACTGGAACTTCAAAACCTGAATAGATGGTATGGTCAAATCGCACCCCTGGTCCCTCAGGGCACTTGGCATAGACAATTCGTCCCGGCGTAGGCATGAAATTAGACTCGGGATCTTCAGCATAAATTCTACACTCTATCGAGTGTCCTCTTCTCAATATATCCTTTTGTGACAAGGGTAGAGGCTGCCGAGCTGCAACGAGCATTTGAAGCCTAACGAGATCGATAGCCGTTGTCATTTCCGTGATAGGGTGCTCCACCTGAAGCCTCGTATTAACCTCCAGGAAATAGAATTTGCCCGACGAGTTCAAGAGAAATTCTACAGTACCAGCATTGACGTAGCCTGCAGCTTTGCCTGCTGCCAAAGCCGCCTTCGACATGCGTGCCCTAAGATCTTCGTCAAGGGCCGTTGAAGGCGTCTCTTCAATGATCTTTTGATGTCGCCTCTGAATAGAACACTCCCTCTCGAAGAGATGGATCACGTTTCCGTACGCATCGCCAACTATTTGAAACTCCACGTGTCGGGGTCTCTCCAGGTATTTTTCCAAATAAATGCGGCCGTCGCCAAACGCGGTATGGGCCTCGCTGGAGGCCGATTGCGCAGCTTCGAGCAACTCGGAAGGCTGGGACGCGATCCTCATTCCCTTACCCCCTCCGCCGGCAGCCGCTTTAACAAGGACAGGGTACCCCAAAGACAGCGCCATGTCCGAGAGAACTGCTGGATCGTCGCTTGCCTCTACCATCCCCGGAATCACGGGGACTCCTCCTCCGGCCATGATTTCCCGAGCCCTAGGCTTGTCCCCGAGGTCTGCCATGACTTGTGCCGGCGGTCCTATAAAAACAATTCCCTCAGAAGCTAACCGCTCTGCAAAAACTGGGTTTTCCGAGAGAAA
>Ga0172369_10002493_pt1 | contig 25263 bp, 14 predicted proteins | sample LakKiv25m_FD_114539 | JGI IMG/M metagenome (GOLD analysis project Ga0172369, IMG submission 114539) | Freshwater microbial communities from Kabuno Bay, South-Kivu, Congo - kab_022012_11.25m | ecosystem: Environmental > Aquatic > Freshwater > Lake | place: Democratic Republic of the Congo...
CTTCGACCTGGCAGAGGTCCTGCAACTCGAAGGGCTCGACCCACCCGTCGACGTCGAGGGGCGCGAGGTCGACGACCTCGACCGAGGCCTCGACCCCCTCGAGCGGGGCTTCGGACGGCGGCTCTCCGGGGGTGTCACCGGACGCGTCGGGGGTCGCCTCGGCGCCAACCTCGACGGGCACGTCGGCGGCGGCCTCGAGCGGCACGTCGGTGGCCTCGAGCGGCACGTCGGCCGCGGCCTCGAGCGGCACGTCGGCGGGTCCGGGCTCGGGAGGCAGATCGACGGGTGCGTCGGGGGCGACCTCGGGGACCACCTCGGGAGCGGGCTCGACCGCCTCGGGGCCGGGCTCGACGGGCTCGGCCTGCACGGGCGTACACGTGACCTCGCGAGCCTTGGACCACTCGTCGTGCATCTCCCGGTGCAACCCGTCGGTCACGTCGGAGGGCACGAGCGGGCCCCAATGGCGGGCCTGGCAGCCGTTACGATCGACCAGCACCACGTGGTACCAGTCGGCCGAGAAGGCCGGCCAGATGCCCAGATCGGGGTCGTCCTGCACGACCGCGACGGACGAACCGGCGAGCGCACCCTCGATGACCTCGCCGCTCACCTCGATGGAGGGCTCCTGCACGAAGATCATGGGCGCGTCGCCACCGGGCGCCACCTCGACCTGCAGCGCCTCGAGCGCATCGAGCAGCGCCTGGCAGTGCGAGCACAGCACCGAGCCGAAGAAGAGCAGCACCCCGTGCTCGTACGAATCGGGGACGCACACGGTCTCGCCCGCGGTGGGGGAGCGTGGGTTCAGGTCGACGCCGCAGAAGGAGGGCGCCGCGGCGCAGTCGCACGACGCGTCGCGCGGCACGCAGTGGTTCGAGAAGCAGCGCTGGTCGTCGGGGCACTCGGCGTCGACGCGGCAGCCCGGCAGGCACGCGAACTGCTGGCACACACGGCCCTGGCCGCAGGCCAGGTCGGACGTACACTCGGGCTCCTCGCACGCGCCGGTGACCGTGAGGCAGACCTGGCCGGTCGGGCACTCGGCGTTGCGCGTGCAGCGCGAGTCGACGCACCCAGGAAGGCCGGGGACCAGCCCGAGCGCCACGACGGCGCCGAGCACGGTGAGCAAGGGATGTTGGAGTCGATTCACGAGCGCTCTCCGCCACGTCCTCCGGGAGCGGAGGAGTGGGGGCAGCATAGCAGAACGACGGGCAGGCCGCTACCCATGGAGCTCCGCCTGCTCGTCCCGTCCCCTCGTCGTGCCTCTCGATACGTCCAGATAAGCAGAACGGCGCGGGCCGTCAATCGCGTTCTCGAATCCGCTCTTCGTTCGTGAACTTGGGTGGGCCGAGGGCGGGCCCGGATCGGTCAGGCCGGGCGCACCTGCCGGGCGGGGAGCTTCACCGTGCCCACGCTCTGGAAGCGCACGGTCACCCGCCGCGCCGGGCCGTAGCCCTCCTCGCCGACCACGACGCCCACGCCGAAGGCCGGGTGCACCACGCGCTGGGCGTTGGCGGGCACCTCGGAAGGCACCGGCGACGCCGCGGGGCGCAGCATCCACCCGGGCTTGAGGCTGCCGCCCTGGGCCGGGGGGGCGGGACGCACGGCGCTCCCCGAGGGGGCCCCGGGGCGCCCGCGGTCGATGGCGTCCTCGGGCAGCTCGGCCAGGAAGCGCGACGGCATGCGCCCCTCGGGCCCCGCGTAGCGGCTGCGGGTCAGGGCGTACGAGACGTACAGGCGATCCTTGGCGCGCGTGAACGCCACGTAGAGCAGGCGGCGCTCCTCCTCGACCTCGTCGTCGCTGGTGCGCGCGTTGAAGTGCGGGAAATAGCCCTCCTCGGCGCCCACCGTGAAGACCACCTGGAACTCGAGGCCCTTGGCGTTGTGGACCGACATGAGCGACAGCATCTCGGTGTCGTCGCTGCCGGCGGTCAGGTCGACCGAGGTCATGAGCCCCACGTGGTCCAGGAAGTCGCGGATGCCGGCCTGGGTCGCCTCGTGCTCGAAGGTCGTGGCCGACGCCACGAGCTCGTCCAGGTTCTCGAGGCGCGCCTCGGCGTCGAGCGAGCCGCGCGCGAGCTCGTCCTCGAGGGCCGTGCGGTAGCCGGTCTTCGTGAGCACCGCGCGCAGCACGTCGGACGCCGGGGCGTCGGCCAACTCGGCCCTGAACGCGTCGATGAGCGCCACGAACTCGTCGAGACCGCGGGCGCCCTTTCCCTTCACGGTGCCCGAACGCACCGCGTCGCGCGCGCACGCGTACAACGGCATGCCCAGCATCCCCGAGCGCTCGACCAGCCGATCGACCGAGACGCCGCCCACCCCGCGCGGGGGCGTGTTCAGCACGCGCAGGAACGACAGGTCGTCGCGCGGGTTCACGACCAGCCGGGCGTAGGCCAGGGCGTCCTTCACCTCGGCGCGCTCGTAGAACCGGATGCCCCCGAAGATGCGGTACGGGATGGCCTCGCGCTGCAGCGTCTCTTCGAACACGCGGGACTGGGCGTTGGTGCGATAGAGCACGGCCATCTCGCGAAGGGGCACGGTCTCGCGCAGCTTCTTCAGGCGCGCCACCACGAAGCGCACCTCGTCCAGCTCGTTCACGGCCCGGACCAGCACCACGCGGTGCCCCTCCTCGCGCACCGGGCGTAGCGTCTTCTCGTGGCGGCGCTGGTTCCTCGCGATCATGGCCGACGCCGCGGCCAGGATGTGGCCGGTCGAGCGGTAGTTCTGCTCCAGGCGCACCACGCGCGCATCGGGAAAATCGCGGGGGAAGGACAGGATGTTGCCCACGTCGGCCCCGCGCCAGCGGTAGATGGACTGGTCGTCGTCGCCCACCACCGTGACCAGGTTCTTCGGCGAGCCGAGCTCCTTCAGCCACAGGTACTGGGCCGTGTTCGTGTCCTGGAACTCGTCGACCAGCAGGTACTTCACGTGGAACTGGTAGAAGCTGCGGATCTCCGGGTGCTCTTTCAGCAGCTTGACCGGCAGACAGATGAGGTCGCCGAAGTCGACGCCGTTCGCGTCGCGCAGGCGCTTCTGGTAAGCGCGGTAGGCCTGCGCCTGCACCCCGCGGCTCAGGTCGGTGTACCAGTCGTCGGGCAGGTCCTCGGGGTACTGGAAGCGGTTCTTGCAGCCGTCGATGAAGGCGGCCACCTGCTTGGGCGGCACCTGCTTCGGGTCGACGTCCATCTCGGTCAGGACGCGCTTCACGAGCGCCACCTGGTCCTCGTCGTCGCAGATGGTGAGGTCGCCGTCGAGGCCCAGCAGGTCGGCGTGGCGCCGCACCATGCGCAGCCCCTGCGAGTGGAAGGTGCCGAAGTAGGGCCAGTCGTTCTTCTCGAACGAGAAGCTGCCGCCGAGCATGCGCGCGACGCGCTCCTTGATCTCGCCCGCAGCCTTGTTCGTGAAGGTGACGGCCATGATCTCCCAGGGGCGCGCGCCCAGCACCTCGACCAGCCAGGCCACCTTGTGCGTGATCACGCGCGTCTTGCCGGTGCCCGCGCCCGCCAGGATCAGCAGGTGGCGATCGCAGTGCCGCACGGCCTCGGCCTGCTCGGCGTTCAGCTTCTCGAGGATGCGCGCTTCAGCGTCCATCATCGCAGTATAGTGATCTCGACGCGGCGGTTCTTCTGGAAGTCGGCCTCGGTCTTCTCGACCTTCACGAGCGGCTTCGACTCGCCGAAGCCCTGGCAGGTCAGCCGATCGGCCTCCACGCCGCGGGCGACCAGCGCCTCCATCACGGCCTTGGCGCGCGCCTCGGACAGCTTCTGGTTCGCGGCCGCGTTGCCGCGGGTGTCGGTGTGCCCCTCGACGCGCACCTTCTTGAGGTCGGGCTCCTTCTTCAGGACCGACGCCACCGAGTCGAGGATCACGTAGCTCTCTTCCTTGATACGCGCTTCGTTGAAATAGAACAGGATCACGTCGAGGATCACGAGCTTGTTGCCCTTCACCTCGACCTTCGAGTCCGGGCAGCCGTCCTCGTCCTCGAAGTCGTTCACGGTCTCGGGCTCCATCAGGCACTTGTCCGTGCCGTGGCAGGCGTGCGCGTACTTCGCCTGCTGCCCACGCTCCGCGACCCACGGATCGCAGATCAGGTCACCGTCGTTGTCGGGCTCGGGGCACCCGTCGTCGTCGTCCACGTAGTCGCCGTCCTCGGCCTCCAGCGGGCATTCGTCCGAGCCGTAGCCGATGGTCTTGTACTTGTCCGACAGCCCCTGCTTCACGACCCAGGGATCGAGGATGCCGTCCTTGTCGTTGTCGGCGTCCGGGCAGCCCTCGGTGTCCTCGAAGCCGTCCTGGTCCTCGGGCTCCAGCGGGCACTTGTCGACCGAGTCCTTCAGCCCGTCGCCGTCGGTGTCGGGCTCGGGCTTCGCAAGGGCCGCGGGCGCGGAAGCCGGCGAGGGCGCCCACCTGAGCCCCGCGAACAGCCGGAAGTCCGGCGCCGCGACGCCTTCGGTCAGCCCGCCACCCCCGCCGAACGCCAGGTCCAAACCGGGGATCACGTGCCACAATCCGCCGCCCACGAGCTCGAAGGGCGTCTGCCGGCTGCTCGAAAACGGATCGCTGACGCTCGCGGCGCCCGACGCCTCGGCCAGGAGGTCGAGCTCGTCCCGCACCACCTTCACGCGCGCGCCCAGCTTCACGAGCAGCTCGTCCTCGAGCGGCAGCCCCGCCGCTGTCTCGTTCTTCGTCAGCAGGTAGCCGACGTTCAGGCTCACGTCGACCCGGCCGAGGAACAGGCTCGCGTCCAGCTGGGGCTGAAACGTCGCGTTGGGGCGCCCCGCGAACCTCCCCGTCAGCCGCCCCGTCGGCAGCGTGAACACCGGCGCGAACGCCAGGGCGAACACGTCGCCCGCGCGCAGGAAGGTCAGGCGCGGGTGGACGCGCAGATCGCCGAGCCCGGCCGTCTCCGGCGCGCTCCTCCCGCCGAACCCCTGCCCCTCCTGGAACAGCACCACCGGCAGCGCCACGCCCACCGCCAGGAAGTCCGCGAAGCGGTAAGCGCCCAGCACGTCGGCCATCACCTGGTGCCCGAGCACGGTCCGCAGTTCGGCTCCGCCGTCGGAGCGCAGCACCAGGGGGTCGTTCTGGTAGTGCGCGAAGAGCCCCAGGTTCCAACGATACGGCGACCGCACCTCGGCCGACTCGACCGCGAAGCCGTCCTGGAAGAACGGCGACGGCTTGAAGCGGTTCGCGTCGATCATCGGCTCGGCGCGGGCCAGCGGCGCCCCCGCCACGATCGACAGGAGCAGCAGCCCCAGCGCCACCAGCCGGCCCCTCAGGCTGCGCCGGGCGAGCACGAGCACGCCGAGCGCCAGGCCCAGGATGGCCCACCACGCCAGCATGCTCCCCGGCCCGCCCAGGGTGCACGAGCCGCCCGTCAGGCTGAAGCCCTCGGCCTGGCACGCGTCGCCGGTGCCGTCGCCGTCCAGGTCGTCCTGGTCGGGGTTCGCGACGCCCGGGCAGTTGTCGACGTCGTCGAGCACGCCATCGTCGTCCGTGTCGCCCGTGGTGCAATCGGGCGTGCCGTCGCCGTCGAGGTCGTCGAAGCCCTCGTCGATGCCGTCCGCGCAGTTGTCGTCCACGCCGTTGCACACCTCGGTCGCCCCGTGGTGGACGGCCGGATCCTCGGGCGCGCAGTCGGTCTGGTCGGGGTCGCCGTCGTGGTCGGCGTCGGGCAGCGCGCACACCGCGCCGTCGGTCTTGCCGTCGCAGTCGTCGTCGCGCCCGTTGCAGGTCTCGGCCGCGCCGTGGTGGATGGCGGGATCGAGCCGCGCGCAGTCGGTCGCGTCCGGGTCACCGTCGTCGTCATCGTCGGCGTCGACGCAGTCGGCCTGGCCGTCGGCGTCGGTGTCCACGAAGCCCTCGTCGGTCTCGCCATCGCAGGTGTCGTCGACCCCGTTGCAGGCCTCGGTCGCCCCGTGATGAATGGCGGCGTCGTTCGGCGCACAGTCGGTCTCGTCCGGATCGCCGTCGTCGTCGCTGTCCACGGGCCCGCAGCCGGTCGGGAAGCCCTCGTCGACGCCGTCGACGCAGTTGTCGTCGACGCCGTTGCACACCTCGGTCTGCCCGTGGAATACGGCCGGGTCCTCCGGCGCGCAGTCCGTGGCGTCGGGATCGCCGTCGTCATCGGCGTCGGGCTGTTGGCAGACGTCCCCGTCGGTCGTCCCGTCGCAATCGTCGTCCAGCTCGTTGCAGGTCTCGACCTGCCCGTGGAATACGGCCGCGTCGAGCGGCGCGCAATCGGTCTCGTCCGGGTCGCCGTCACCGTCGTCGTCGGCGTCGACGCAGTCGGCCTGGTCGTCCAGGTCGGTGTTCACGAAGCCCTGGTCGACGGCGCCGTCGCAGTCGTCGTCGACGCCGTTGCACGCCTCGTCCTGCCCGTGGAAAACGGCCGGGTCCTCCGGCGCACAGTCGGTGGCATCCGGATCGCCGTCGTCGTCGGCGTCGAGATCGGGCACGTCGTCGGCCGGATCGTTCGGGTCGGTCTCGTCCTCGTCGACGACGCCGTCGTGGTCGAGGTCCTCGAGGCCGTCGGCCACCGTGCCGCCGTCCGTATCCGGGTTCGTCGGATCGGTCACGGTCGCCGGGTCGCCATCGGGCACGAACACCTCCGGGTCGGTCCCGCGGAACGCGACCCCCGTGCCCTCGGACGTGCCGCCGGCCAGCGCCTCGGTCACGCCCTGCTCGAGCCCGTCGCCCAACCCATCACCGTCGCTGTCGGCGAGGGTCGGGTTCGTGGCGAAGCCATCCTCCAGCTCCGCCTCGGCTCCATCGGCCAGCCCGTCGTCGTCGGTATCGGCGTCAAGCGGATCGGTCACGAAGCCATCGGCGCCCTGGATCACCTCTTCGCCGTCGAGCAGCCCGTCGTCGTCCATGTCGGCGTCTTGCGGGTCGAATCCAAGCTCGATCTCGTAGGAATCTTCGAGCGCATCGCCATCGTCATCGGCGTCGACACAGTCGGCCAGCCCGTCGTCATCGGTGTCGACGAAGCCGTCGTCGTCCACGCCGTCGCAGTTCTCATCGGCTCCGTTGCACGTCTCGGCCTGCCCGTGGAAGACCTGGGGGTCGAGGGGCGCGCAGTCGGTCGAATCCGGATCGCCGTCGCCGTCGCTGTCGACGAGCTCGCAGTTCGCGACGCCGTCGCCGTCGGTGTCGGCGAAGCCCTCGTCGACGCCGTCGACGCAGTTGTCGTCGACGCCGTTGCACACCTCGACGCGACCGTGGAACACCGCCACGTCGAGGGGCGCGCAGTCCGTCTCGTCGGGATCGCCGTCCTGGTCGTCGTCGAAGTCCACGCAGTCGGCCGACAGGTCGCCGTCCGTGTCGACGAAGCCCTCGTCGATGCCCCCGTCGCAGTCGTCGTCGGTGCCGTTACAGGCCTCGACCTGGGCCGCGAAGACCGTGGCGTCCAGCGGCGCGCAGTCCGTCTCGTCCGGGTCGCCGTCGCCGTCGTCGTCGAGGTCCACGCAGTCGGCCGACAGGTCGCCGTCCGTGTCGACGAAGCCCTCGTCGACGGCCCCGTCGCAGGTGTCGTCGATCCCGTTGCACGCCTCATCCTGGCCCGTGAACACCGTCGAATCCGTCGGCGCGCAGTCCGTCTCGTCCGGGTCGCCGTCGCCGTCGTCGTCGAGGTCCACGCAGTCGGCCGACAGGTCGCCGTCGGTGTCGGGGAAGCCCTCGTCGATGCCGTCCGCGCAGTTGTCGTCGATCCCGTTGCACGCCTCATCCTGGCCCGTGAACACCGTCGGATCCGTCGGCGCGCAATCGCTCACGTCCGGGTCGCCGTCCAGGTCGGTGTCGACCGCCTCACAGTCGGGGACTCCGTCGCCGTTCACGTCGGCGAAGCCCTCGTCGATCCCGCCCGTGCAGTTGTCATCCAGGCCGTTGCACGCCTCGAGCTGGCCCGCGAACACCGCCGGGTCCAGCGGCGCGCAGTCGGTCTCGTCCGGGTCGCCGTCGTCGTCGTCGTCGGGGTCGACACAATCGGCCACCAGGTCCCCGTCGGTGTCGGCGAAGCCCTCGTCGGTGACCCCGTCGCAGTTGTCGTCGGTGCCGTCGCAGGTCTCGTCGCCGGGCGTCCCGGGGACGCAGGTGTCGAGGGCCACGCCCGCCTCGCACGTAGCGGTACCCACCGCCGCGCAGGAGCCCACGCCGCAGGTCGTCGCGTGGGTCGCGAACTCCTCGTCGGCGCTCCCGTCGCAGTCGTCGTCGACCCCGTCGCAGGTCGCGTCGTCCAGCGCCAACGGCTGGCCGGCGGTACACGCGATCTCCACGCCCGCGCTGCATCCGGACGCCACGTTGCCGATCGCGCACGCGCCCGGCAGGAAGCACGAGATCACCGGCACGTAGTCTTCGTCGGCCGCTCCGCTGCAGTCGTCGTCGACGCCGTCGCACGTCACGTCGTCGCCCGCCAGCGGTACACCGGCCACGCAGCCCAGCTCGAGCCCGGCCACGCAGCCCGAGGCCACGTTGCCCGCCTCGCACACGCCGGGCAGGAAGCACGAGGTCACCGGTACGTAGTCTTCGTCGGCCGCTCCGCTGCAGTCGTCATCGACCCCGTCGCAGGTCACGTCATCGGCCGCCAGCGGCGCACCGATCACGCACGAGTCCAGCACCTGGCCCGCGACGCACGAGGTGGCGCCGGCGGCGGCGCAGGCGCCCTGGCCACACGTCGTGGTGACGGGCACGTACGCCTCGTCGACCGACCCGTCGCAGTCGTTGTCCTGCGCGTCGCAGTCGGACGGCTCCACGGGCTCGTAGGCCGGCGCCCAGTAGCGGTAGATCGCGTCGTTGCAGGGCTTCCACTTGCCCCCGGTGCAGAACGCCAGCGTCTTCTTCGCGTTCAGGCACACGCCCTGCTGCTTCTCGCAGAAGGGCTGATCGTTCTCAAGCATCGCGCCGCCGTCCGCGGCGTCGGTCTTGCCGTTGCAGTCGTCATCGACGCCGTTGCACACCTCGGGGGTCGGCTGGCCCGGTTCGCAGGCCGCGGTCTCGACGCCGCCGGTGCAGCTGGTCTCGGTCGTGCGCTCGCAGGCGCCGATCCCGCACGTCAGGGGCCGCGGCACGTAGCCGTCGTCGGCGACGCCCGTGCAGTCCTCGTCGACGCCGTCGCAGGTCGTGTCGGAGGGCGCCGGCGTGCCGGGCACGCACGAATCGAGCGGCAGCCCGTCCACGCAAGCGGTCTCGCCGGTGGCGGCGCACGGCCCCAGGCCGCACACGGTCGGAGCCGACACGAAGTCCTCGTCGGTGCTCGCGTCGCAGTCGTTGTCGACGCCATTGCAGACGGCGTCGAGCGCGCCGTGGTAGGTCGCCGGATCCAGCGGCGCGCAGTCGGTCGTGTCGAGCTCGCCGTCTCCGTCGGTGTCGGGGATGATCTCGGTGGGGGGCTGCCCCTCGCCGCCACCGTTGCCGTCGGACGGCCAATCGAGGCTCGGCGCGCCGTCCTTCCAGGTGGCCGTGACGACCGCCTGGTTCTGGATGGTGCCGGGCACGGTCCCGTCGTAGGTCACCTGGAAGGTCACGGTAGTCGACTCGCCGACGGCCAGCGTACCGCCCAGGCTCTCCGTGGCACCGCTGCCCAACCGGACGAGCAGCGTGCGCGAGACCTCCACGTACTCGCCCTGGTCGTCCCCTGCCACGTCGGTCTTCGCGCCCGCGTTTGCCCCGGCGGTCACCGCGAGCGAGCCGGGCACGAAGGTCACACCCGCGGGCAGCGTGTCGGTCAACAGCGTGTCGAGCGCGGGGACGCGCCCGGTGTTCGGCGCCACCACGGTGTACTGGAGCACGTCGCCGATGCGGACGGTGCCGCCGTTGACGTCCACGACCGACTTGTCGGTGGTGGAGAAGTCCGGCCGCAGCGTCGAGATCGAGGTGACGAACGCCCCCAGCAGGAACACGTCGGTCGTCGTCGACGCCTCGATGACCGCCGACGTCTGCCCGATGTCCAGGAGCGACGTCACGTCGAGCACGTCGAGGTCGAAGCCCGACATGCTGCCCGGCGTGCCGGCCAACTGGGGCAGGTCGCCGGCCACGGTGATCGGGCTGCCCTGCCAGCTTCGGGTGCCGTTGAAGAAGTTGTTGATCGGGTTCTGGGCGTCCGCCAGGGTCGCGCCGTCGAACGACAGCGCGTCGCCCGTCACGCTCTGGTCGCCTTCGTAGGTGATGACGCCGAGCTTGGCGTCGAAGGCCGCGTTCGGCACCAGGAAACCCGACAGGGTGGCGCTGGCCGGGTTGCCGGGCGTGACCACGTCGAGCCCGTCGAAGATGGCCAGGTTCCGCAGGGGCGCCGTGGCGTCGTTGTACACCACCACGAGCGACCACGCCGAGTAGCTGGTCTCCTCGTCGTCGTTCACGGGGTTCGCCATGGCCGCGCCGCTGACGCGGTACGAGCCGGAGCCGTGGGTGGTCACGTAGTCGGTCACGTCGGCCGTGGACTGGTAGTAGTAGCGTCCCTGGGAGGCCTGGTTCGCGGTGAAGGACTGGTCGGCCGTCACGCTCAGCGTGGTCGCCGAGCCGAGCGCCTCGAGGGTGGCCGTGGTGTCGGCGGTGGTGCGGAACGCGCTCCAGTACAGGCGCGCGTAGGCCACCGTGGCCCCGGCCGGCAGCGCCAGCACGGCCGTCGTGCGGTTCTGTCCCGCCGTGACCGCGTTGCTGGCCGTGGCCTGCGCCGCCGAGGGCGACTGCGAGCGCCAGTAGACGTCGACGCCCGAATCGCCCGTGTTGTTGCCACAGTTGCCGACCGTGCCCACGATCGGCGCCACGGCGCCGCTGCAATCCCACGCCAGCGTGTTGCCGATCAACGCGAAGTCGCCGTTCAGGTCCGCCTGGTATCGCAGCGTCGGCGCCGCGTGGACCGGCAAGGCGCCCGAGAGCAACAGGAACAGCGCCAGCGCGGCGATGGCAGCGGTCAACTGCGCGCGGGTCCACGGGTACGACGACGTGTGGCTCGACTCCATGGGCACTCCTGGGCGATCGGAAGGTCCCCCCGTCGCCGAAAAAAGGTCTTCTGGCGTACGATAAGCGCCCTTCGAGGCGCGTCAAAAAAGAGGTCAATGCACCGTGACACTTTTCGCGAGGTTGCGGGGCTGGTCGACGTCGGTGCCGCGGATGTCGGCGATGTGGTACGCGAAGAGCTGGAGGGGGGGGGTCAGCACGAGCGGCTGCAGGTCCGGGTGCACGTCGGGGACCTGCAGCACGTCGTCGGCCCAGCGCTGGATGTCGGCGTTGCCCTCGCTGGCCAGCGCGATCACGCGCGCCTTGCGGGCCTTCACCTCGCGCAGGTTCGAGAAGATGCGGTCGTACTGCGATCCGCTGGGGGCCAGCACCACGACCGGCATCTGCTCGTCGATCAACGCGATGGGGCCGTGCTTCATCTCGCCGGCGGGGTAGCCCTCGGCGTGGATGTAGCTGATCTCCTTGAGCTTCAGCGCGCCTTCCAGGGCGATGGGGTAGTTCAGGCCGCGGCCCAGGAAGAGCATGTTGCGGTAGCCGGCGTACTCGCGGGCCAGGTCACGGATGCGGGCCGACATCTGCACGGTGCGCTCGACGGCACCGGGCACCTCGACCAGGTGCTGCAGGAGCGTGCGGGCCCGCTCGGGCGACAGGCGCTCGAGGCGCCTCGCGAGGTACAGCGTCAGCAGGTAGAGCACGGTGATCTGGGTGCTGAGCGCCTTGGTCGACGCCACGCTGATCTCGGGGCCGGCGTGCGTATAGAACGTCACGCGGCTGGCGCGGGGGATGGTCGACCCGATCACGTTGCAGATCGCGGTCGGGAAGGCGCCGAACTCCTTGGCCGCGCGCACGGCCTCCATGGTGTCGGCCGTTTCGCCCGACTGGCTGATGGCGATGAACAGGTCGCTCGGTCCCACCAGCATGTGGCTGTGCTGCAGCTCGCTGGCGATGACCACCTCGGTGGGGATGCGCAGGTAGTCCTGGAAGAAGTGTCGCCCGATGAGGGCCGCGTGCCAGCTGGTGCCGCAGGCGGCGATGACGATGCGCCGCAGGTTGCGGACGACGTTCGGATCGATGGCGGCGTCGTCGAAGAACACTTCGCCGTCTTCGAGCGCCACGCGCCCGCGGATCGTGTCGATGAGCGCGCGCGGCTGCTCGAGGATCTCCTTCAGCATGAAGTGCTTGTGCCCGCCCTTCTCGGCCATCACGGGCGACCAGTTGGTCTCGGTCACGCGCACCGGGCGCGGCAGCCCGTCGTCGATGCCGCGGAGATCGAGGCCGGCGGCGGTCAGCTCGGCCATCTCGCCCTCTTCGAGCACGACCACGCGCCGCGTGGTGGGCAACAGCGCCGGGATGTCAGAGGCCACCAGCGTCTCGCCCTCTCCGAGCCCGACGATCAGCGGCGACGAGTTCTTGGCGATCACCAGGCGATCGGGCTGCCCGCGGTGCATGACGACCAGGGCGTACGAGCCCCGCAGGCGGCCGAGCGCCGCGCGAACGGCGTCGAAGAGCGACCGGCCCTGCGCCAGCTCGACGTCGACGAGGTGGGCGACGATCTCGCTGTCGGTCTCGGAGGTCAGGGTGCGCCCGGCGTCCTCGATCTCGCGCCGGAGCTCGAGGAAGTTCTCGATGATGCCGTTGTGTACCAGCACGACGTCGCCGGCGCGGTGCGGATGGGCGTTCTCGTCCGACGGCTCGCCGTGGGTGGCCCAGCGCGTGTGGCCGATCCCCACCGTACCGCGCGTATCGGCCGTGGCCAGGCGCGCCTCGAGCTCGCAGAGCTTGCCCTTGGCGCGCTCGACGTACAGCTGACCGTCGCGGCAGAGCGCGATGCCCGCCGAGTCGTAGCCGCGGTACTCGAGCCGGCGCAGCCCGTCGATCAGGATGGCGGCGGCCTGGCGCGGCCCCACGTAGCCCGTGATCCCGCACATGCGACTACCCCTTGGTGCGATCGTTCTTGCCTACGTAACGGGCCTCGAGGCGATCGCGGTAGCCCTCCACGTGCTTTTTTTCGGGGCGGGTCAGCGCCAACGCGCCCTCGGGTACGTCGTCGGTCACCGTGCTGCCGGCGCCCACCACCGCTCGCCTGCCCACCGTGACCGGCGCCACCAGCTGCGTGTCGCTGCCGATCAGCACGTCGTCGCCGATGGTCGTACGGTACTTGGCGTAGCCGTCGTAGTTGCAGGTGATGGTCCCGGCGCCCACGTTGACGCGCTCTCCGATGTCGGCGTCGCCCAGGTACGACAGGTGGTTGGCCTTGGAGCCCACGCCCAGCCGGGCGTTCTTGATCTCGACGAAGTTGCCCACGTGCGCGCCTTCTGCCAGGACCGCCCCGGGCCGCAGCCGGGCAAAGGGCCCCACGATGGTGTCACGCCCCACCACGGCGCCCTCCAGCACCGAGTACGGCTTCACGTGCGCGCCGTCCTCGAGGCGCGTGGCCGCGAGCACCGACCCCGTCTCGATCACCACGCCCCGCCCCAGCGCACACCCCCGCCGCAGCTCGACCCCGGCGTGCAGGACGCTGTCTTCGCCGAGCACGGCGTCGGGGGCGATGCGCACGTCGGGCGCCAGCACCGAGACCCCGGCGGCCAGCGCCCGCTCGATCTGCCGCGCCTGCAACACGCGTTCGGCGTGGTACAGGTCGCGGCGCGTGTTGATGCCTTGCAGCAGGCTGGCGTCGGGCTCGACGACCAGGTGCGGGCGCTCACCCCACTCGCGCGACGTGGCCAGCACGTCGGGCAGGTAGAACTCGCCCTGCGCGTTGTCGTTCGACAGCCCGTCGAGCAAGTTGAACAGGTAGCGCGACTCGGCCAGGTAGAGGCCGGCGTTCACCTCGCGGAGCGCCAGCACGTCGGGGCGCTCGCGGGCGTCCTTGTGCTCGACGATCTCGACGAACGCGCCGTCGCGACCCCGCACGACGCGACCGAAGCCGTACGGGTCGTCCAGCTGCATCGTCACCGCCGACAGGCGCGCCCCGGCGTCGTCGTGCGCCACGAACACGCGCTCGAGGACGGACGACGTGAGGCAGGGCATGTCGCCGTTCACCACCAGCGTGCGATCGTAGCGCAGCGCGAGGTCGGCCGTGACCATCACCGCGTGGCCGGTCCCGTTCTGGGGCTCCTGCACCACGCTGGCCAGCGTCTCGAACCAGCCCCGGTAGGGCGCCACGGCGGTCTCGACGGCCTCGCGCTGGTGCCCGACCACCACGATGACGTGGTGCACGCCCGCTCCACGCAGCGCCTCGAACGTGTAGTGCAACAGGGGCACGTCGAGGATCTCGTGCAGCACCTTGGCGCGCTCGGAGCGCATCCGCGTTCCCTTGCCGGCGGCCATCACGACGGCGACGAGTGACATGGCGTTCCTCCAAAGGCACGGGTAAGCTGGCGGTCGCAGACCGTGAGCGTAGGGAACGCCGGTGAGCGTAGCAAGCGAAAAGCCGGCCGTGGCGTGGCGAAGGCGTCTCGCCGACGTCGGGGTGGGGCCGCTGGCGCCCGAAGTCGAGGCGCTGCTGGCCTCGTTGGCCGCCCGCAGCCGGGCCTTCTCGACCGTACTGGTCCGCGAGCCCGCGCGCTTCCTTCCCGTCGTCGAGGCCGTCGCCGCCGGCGCCCCCGCACCCGACCCGGCCGAGGTCGCCGCCGGGTTGCCCGCCGGCGTCTCCTTCGAGGACCAGCAGCGCCACCTCCGGCGTGCCCGCTACGCCCACCTGCTCGACCTCATCCTGCGCGAGCTGGCGGGGCTGGAGCCCATCGAGACCACGCTCTCGCGCATCACGGAGCTGGCCGAGCGCCTGATCGACGCGGCGTTCACGGCCACCTGGCGCGCCGCGGGTCTCGACCCCGCGGCCTGGATCGTGCTCGGCTACGGCAAGCTGGGCGGCGACGAGCTGAACCTCAGCTCCGACGTCGACCTCGGGCTGGTGGCCCTCGACGACGCCTCGGTGCGCGACATGCCCGCGGCCGTGGCGGCCACGCGCCGCTTCTCCGACCTGCTGTCCGCCCGCACGGCCGACGGCTTCGTCTTCCGCGTCGACTGGCGCCTGCGCCCGGGCGGCAGCGCCTCGCCCCTGCTGCGCACGGTCGACCAGGTCGTGGCCTACTACCGGCAGAGCTTCGGCATCGCGGAGCGCCTGCCGCTCCTGCGCCTCAGGGCCGTGGGCGGCAACGTGGCGGCGTTCGGCGACCTAGCCCGCCGGCTCGAGCCCACGGTCTACCGCAGCGGCACCGAGGTGAGCGAGCTCGGCATGCTGGCCGGGCTGAAGCGCAAGATCGAGCTGTCGGCCCGCAGCAGCGAGACCCTGGCCGGCTTCGACCTGAAGCTGGGGGCCGGCGGCATCCGCGACCTCGAGTTCTTCGTGAACGCGCTCCAGCTGCTGTTCGGCGGGCGAATCCCCCTGCTGCGGCAGCCCGCGCTCGCGCGGGCCATCGTGGCCCTGTACCAGACCGGCCTGGTCGACCAGGCCGAGACCTCGCGCCTGCGCGAAACGTGGCGCCTGTACCGCCGGCTGGAGCACCGCCTGCACCTGCAGGACGAGCGCCAGGAGTTCACCCTGCCCGCCCGGGAGGCCGAGCTCGACGCCTTCCTCGAGTTGGCCGGCCTCGAGCCCGCCGCCGCCCGCGCCGACCTCGATTCGCGGCGCCGCGACGTACGCGCCCTCTTCGATCGCCTGGCGCTCCAGCCCGTGCCCGAGTTGGCCGACGACGCGCTGCCCCTGGCGCTCATGGCCGTCGATCCCGCCATCGATCCCGACGAGGCCGCCCGCCGCCTGCGCGAGTCGGGCGCCACCCGTGTCGACACCGCCTTCGTGCTGGCCCTGCGCACGCGCGCGGACGGCCCCGACTCGCCCCTGCACCCCGCGAACCTCGAGGCCGATCCGGTGTTCGGCCTGAACCTGTTCCGCGGCCTCACCGCGTCCGTCAGCCCCGCCGAGGCCGTCGAGCAGTTCCACGTGGTGCTGCCCGGCCTGTACGTACGCCCCTACACGCGCTCGGTGCTACGCTCCGATCCCTTGCGCCTCAAGCTCTTCCTCGAGGGTGCGGTGCAGTGCCCCTTCGTGCGCCGCGAGCTCACGCGCGACCCCGCCCTGCTCGACTACCTGTTCCTGGCGCGCGACCCGGCCGAGGAGCTCGCCGCGGCGGGCACCGACCCCGAGCGCCGGCTCTCGCGCCTGCACCGGTGGTTCGTGGTCCAGCGGTTGCGCGCCTTCATGGCCACCCTGGCCGAGGGGCGCCTGCCGCACCAGGAGGGCGAGGCGCTGGCCGCGGTGGCCGACCGCGTGGTCCTCGAGGCCGCCGACATCGCGGCCGGCGGCGCCGACGATCTGCCGGGCTGGGCCGTCGTGGCGCTCGGCAAGGCCGGCGCCCGCGAGCTGGGCTACGCCTCCGACCTCGACCTGGTCTTCCTGCACGACGCAGAGGGCTGGGACGCCGAGCAGCGCGCGGCCCGCTTCTTCCGCCGCTTCGTCACGCTGGTCGGCGGCGCGGTCGAGTCCTTGCGCTTCTACGTGGTCGACACGCGCATCCGCCCCGAGGGCTCGCGCGGCGCACTGGTCACGGGCCTCGCCGCCTTCCAGCGCTACCACGCCACCCGCGCCAGCCAGTGGGAGAAGATGGCGCTCCTGAAGGCGCGCGTGCTGGCGGGCCGCGGCGAGCCCGCCCAGGTCTTCCCCGCGCTGCGCCAGGACCTCCTGGCCGCCGTCGACCCCGCGCGCCTGCTGGCCGAGGTGCAGGCGCTCCGCCAGAAGCGCCTCGCCGAGCGCTCCGCCGCCGCGGGAGGCCGAGGCCAGCTCGACGTGAAGCTCATGGCCGGGGGCCTGCTCGATCTCGAGGTGTCGGTCCAGGCGCGCCAGTTGACCGAGGCCGCCTCCGCCCCCGGGGTGCGCGTCCCCTCCACGCGCGACGCCCTGCACGCGCTGGCCGCGGGCGGCCGCCTGCCCGCCACGCTGGCCGCCGATCTCACCGCCGCCCTCGACCTGTACCGCAGCGTCGAGCAGACCCTCGACCTCTACTTCCCCGAGCGGGGCCGCGCGATCCCCTCCGACGGCGATTGGCTCTCCCGCGTCGAGGCCCGCCGCGCCTTCCTCTATCCCCGCCTGGCCGCCGACGACCTGCCCGCCGCCCTCGACCGCACCGCCGCCCTCGTCCACGCCTTCGCTGCCGGATCCGCTTGACCTCCGCCGCGCGAGTGTGATGTGACAGCAACGGACCCGAACCCACGGGAGAACCCGATGGCCGATCGTTTCTCTGCAACGCGCCGCGAGCTCTACCCGCGCATGAAGCTCCAGTTCCCCTCCAGCCCCATCCGCCTCGTCTCGCAGATGGATCGCGTGCTGCGCCTCGATCGCGCCTACACCGGCATCTCGGTGGCGGTGGGGGACCTCGACGAGGAGGGCTTCCCGGCCTCGCTCCGTTCCCGGGTGCGCGAGCTGAAGCACGTCGACGACGACCTCGCGTCGGCCCTGCGCACGCGCGAAGACCTGAGCCTCGAACGCTACCAGTTGACGGGCACCGGCTACGCCCCGCTCCGGCAGGGCTGGGCCCGCCTGTTCGAGGAGGAGACCGGCATCGCGTACGATCCCGCCGACGCCGCGGCCCAGCTCTTCGTCACGCACGGCGGCATGCAGGCCATCTTCCACGGCCTCATCGCGGGATCGGCGTCCCGCGGCTGGACGTCGCGGGCGGTGCCCGGCCATCGCCCGCGCCTGTTCCTGCCCACGCCGTTCTTCCCGTGCGTGTACAGCCAGGCCAACCTGCTCGGCCTCGAGGTGGTACCCTTCGACACCACGCCGGCCGAGCGCTTCTTCCCCAGCGCCGACCACCTGCTCGCCGAGCGCCCCCTGGCCGACATCTACTACGTCATGACCACGTCGAACCCGACCAGCCAGGCGCTCGGCCACGACCCGGCCGACCCGACCAGCGCGCAAGCCGTCGTCGAGGCCATCCTCGAGATCAACCCCGACGCCACGCTGCTGCTCGACGTGGTCTATAACCGCAGCCTGCCCGACGACGCCAGCCGGCGCATGCTCGGCTTCCTCAACGACCACCCCGCGCGCGCCAACGTGCTGTTCGTCGAGTCGCTGTCGAAGACCCACGCCTTCACGGGCACGCGCGCGGGCGTCGTGTTCACGAGCAACCCGGGACTGGCCGCCTGCCTGCGCGACCTGGGGCTCGACGCCATGGCCGGCCCCTCGAACCTGCCGCAATGGCGCGCCGCCAACGTGCTGCGCCCCTGGTGGGACCAGGCCGCCGGGGCCGCCGAGCGCGCCGCGGGCCGCGCCTTCGTGCACGACCTGGCCGGCCACATGGCCACCCGCCGCGACCGCCTCCTCTCGCGCATGCTGGCCGATCCCACCTTGAAGGAGTGGCTGCTGCCCCTGGCAGAGCAGGCCGGCCTGGCGCGCGGGCCCCAGGGCCCGACCTCGTACTGGCGGGGCGGCCTCTACGCCTGGCTGGCCCTGAACCCCGACCGGGTGGCCGAACTGCAGACGCGCGCCGACCTGCTGCCCGACGAGCGCCAGAACCCCGCGCTGCACCTGTTCTTCGAGGTCGGCCTGGCCTCGGTGGGCGGCCGCGGCTTCGTGTGCCCCTCGGTGCTCACCCACGAGCGCGCCGCCGCCATCCAGCAGGGCGCGCACCACATCCGCGTGTCGGTGGGGACGACCAGCGACGCCGACCTGGGGCTGTAAGGGTCAGAACGCGACGGTGACGCCCACGGAGAGGGTGTCGACCATGGACGAGTACGTGCCGGCGCCCACGGGGGCCGCGCCACCCCAGTCGGCGTAGTGCGGGTCGCACACCGACTTGTCGGCCGAGGCCGTGCAGCGCGAGCCGGGGCGCTGCTGCACCACCTGGCTGTCGGCCTCGCTGATGGTACGCTCGAACTGCTGGATGTGCAGGAAGGCCAGGTTCAGGAACATGCGCCGGTAGAACTGCCAACTGAGCCCCACCGAGCCGCCCACGCGATCGAAGGCCTCGAAGTCGACCGACGTATACTTCTCGGGCGACGCGCCGCTCTCGTAGAACGCGCCCGCGCGCACCCACAGGATCTCGTGCCACGCCTGCCAGTCGCCGCCCAGGCGCAGGCTCCAGGTGTCCTTGAACTGCTTCTGGATGTTGATGGGCCCCAGGGCCACGATCTTGCCCAGGTTCTTCTCGACGTTCATCTTGGTGGCCATGTCGACGTTGATCTCGTCGAAGGTGCTCCAGAACTCGTAGACGAAGTCGAGCTCGACGTCGAAGGTCTCGTCGTCGGGGTCGCCGTGGATGTAGCGGGCGCCGAAGCGCACCCAGGGCGGCAGCGTGAACTCGACCGCGGCCCGGGTCTTCGAGCTGCCCGTGCCGGTACCGTCGTCGGACAGGCCCCACTCGCTGTCGTCCCAGTACGAGCCGTCGGCGTTCTGGAAGGCCGAGCCGTACAGGTCGACGTCGACGGTGCCGGTGGCCTTCATCCAGATGGGCAGGGGCCGCGCCGACAGGCCGAGCTCGAGGAAGTCCCAGGGGCGCGCCCACACGCCGATGATGGTCGAGAAGTTGAAGCGATCGGCGGCGTCGACGCGCGCCAGGGTGTCCCACGACGAGCGCACGGGGTACACCTTCGAGGTCTCGGTGCCGTCGACCATCATGTCGTACTTCAGGCGCGGCATGTCGACCCACTGCAGGTCGATACCCACGCCGAAGCGATGGTTCGGCAGGCGGAAGGCGGCGGACAGCGTGTAGTACAGGATGAGCATGTCGCGCTCGATCATCATGTACTTGGCGCCATTCGGCTGCGGCACGCCCTCTTCGAGCGCCGCGACCTCGGGCACCAGGCCGAACCTGGTGTGACCCGTGGCCGACGGCCCCCACACGCCCAGGCCGAACGTGAACAGGTCGAGGCCGAAGTCGTACGAGGCGCCCAGGAACGCGCCCAGGGGGAACCACGGCTTGTCGTTCGACACCGTCGAGAACGGGATGCTCGTCGCGGTGTCCTTGCTCGGATCGTTCGGGTAGATGGGGTTCGTCTGGTAGATGGTCGCCGGCGCGCGCGTGTAGTCGAGCCCGACGCGCGTGATGTTGTGGCTGTAGAAGAGGTTCACGCCCTTCTGGTTGGCGAGGCCGGCCGGGTTGATGGCCAGCGCCGACAGATCGTCGGCCTTCGCCGCGAACGCGCCCGCGCGCCCCACCGACTGCGCCCCGAAGTCCGGAAACTCGAACCCGCCGGCGAGCGCGCTGGTCGACGCGAGCACGAAACCGAGAAACACGCCGAGACGTACACGCGGCATGAGCCCCCCCCCTCGAGAAGTCGGAACACGGTTCGGAACACTTCACCGGAAGGGGCGTGGCTTGTCAAGGATCGCGCCGCGGGCTACACTGCCGGAGATGAAGACGCACCTCGCCGCCGCCCTCCTGCTCGTCCTGATGGCCCTCCCGGGCTGCGCCGCGGGCCCCGAAGCCACCTGGAACCGCGCCGTGCAGGCCCGCCGCGACAAGGACCTGGCGACCTACCTGGCCTGCTTCACGTCGAAGACGCAGAAGGTGCTCGCGAACCTCGACGCCTTCCAGGCCACGGCCAAGAAGAACCTCAGCTGGCTCAAGGACCCCTACACGCTGCTGCCCGAGGCCACGCCGACCACGGCCGCCAAGGTCGACGGCAACGTGGCGCTCCTCCGCGTGGGGTCCGGCAAGAAGGAGATCGAGGCCGTGCTGGTGCGCGAAGCCGGTCAGTGGCGCATCGAGGCACTCGAGCTGCCGACCTTCTGGGCCCCCCTCGCGAGCGGCAAGGAGAACGAATGACCACGCGCCTGAGGCTGGCTGGGCTGGTGCTCCTGCTGCTCGCGACGGGCTGCGCCAAGGGCCCCGCGAAGACCTACGAGTCCCTGGTGGCCGCCGCGCGCGAAGGCAACCTCGACCGCTTCGCCGAGGGCTTCACCGAAGAGTCGCGCGGCTTGGTCAAGGGCCTCGTCGACCTCACGTCGGCCTACGGCTCCGACAAGAAGAACCCGCTCACCCTGCTCGGCGATGGCACGGTCTCGCGCGAAGAGGCCGCCCCGTGCCCCGCCAACAGCGCCTTCAAGGAGTGTGCCGTGCTGGTGGTCAAGCAGGGCACGCGCGAGCGCAAGGTGCTGTTCGTCAAGGCCCCCGATGGCTGGCAGATCGATCTGCGAGCGCTCGAGGTCTTCTGGAAGGACAAGGCCAACCAGTAGATGCCGAAGAACTCCGAGATCGTCCTGACCGTCGACCGCCGCGGACCCCGCGGCACCGTCATCGTCCAAGACGAGCACGAGCGCGAGGCCGCGCTGCCCGTGGCGTGGTTCCCGGCGACGCCTGCCGAGGGCGACGTCTTCCGCCTGGCCCTCAGCACCGATCAGGCCCTGCGTGACCGGCGCCGCGCGGCCGTCTCCAGCCTGGTCGACGACCTCGACCAGGGCTCGGGCCCCGACGACGTCGAGACGCTCTGACCCGCACCCTTCGCGCCACGCACGCCGACACGCCGCTGCCGCGCGTCCGAACGCCCGCGCCCGGACAGGCCCGTTCGTTCGCGTCATCGTCGCTTCGTCGTTCGAGAAGTAAGGAGGGGGTCGGAGGGAGCCTCTCGGCTCCCTCCGACCATAGCGAGAGGTCGGTCGTTGTCGTTACCGACAACCGGGGGGTCGATCTGAGAAATAGCGGAGTGTGAAACTCGGTTCCCTACAGATGCAAGCGCCGTGCCAAAGCTCCCAACTCGTGACTTCCCCTTGATTATCCAATGGATTAACCACTCGACATCCCCTCGGACGGGGCATCCGGCACTGTATCGCACCGTTACACATTGACGCAGGGCGCCGCGAACGCGCGTCAGAACAGGCGTTCCAGGCCGGTAACGTACGACTACATGTAACGAAATCTTACAGTCCGCGCGCCACGCGCAGGGCCAGGGAGAGGTCGGAGACCAGCAAGCCGCGCTCCCGCAGGTTCCGGAGGACGTAGGCGGGGTGAACGGTGGGCACGACCAGCCGCCCCTCGACACGCCGGAGCTGCCCGCGGATGGCCGTGATGCGCTCGGTGGTGCCGAGCAGCAGGTGCGCGGCCACGTTGCCGAGGCACAAGAGCACGCGCGGGCGGATCCGCGCGATCTGGCCGTCGAGGAAGGGCTTGCAGGCCGCGGCCTCTTCGGGCAGGGGGTCGCGGTTCTGGGGAGGACGGCACTTCACGACGTTCGTGATGTACACGGCGCGGCGGTCGAGCCCGCACTCGGCCAACACGTCGTCGAGCAGACGCCCCGCCTGGCCCACGAAGGGCCGACCTTGCCGGTCTTCGTCGGCGCCCGGCCCCTCGCCCACGATCATGAGCGACGCCAGCGGGTTGCCCTCGCCGTACACGACGGTGCTGCGGGTCGCGGCCAGCGCGCACGCCGTGCAGGAGCGGCAGCGCATACGCTCGCCCTCGAGCCCCACCGAGCCGTCGTGCAGCAGGTCGGCCTGCCCGTCGTCGGCCAGCACGCCCAGGGCTTCGACCAGGCTGTCGAGATCGGGGGTCATGGGTGCGACGCCCGATCGTCGAGCACCGCCGCGAGCAGCGCCGCGGCCAGGTCGGCCTTGGGCTGGTTCACGAACTCGAGGCGTCGCCCGGAGCGCGCCGCGAAGAGCACGCCCTGGTTGGTGGGAGCCGCGAAGCCGGCGTCGGCGCCCTCGACGGGGTTCAGGAACAGGTAGTCGAGGCGCTTCCGAGCCAGCTTGGCCTGGGCGTGGCGCTCGTGGTCGGAGGTCTCGGCGGCGAAGCCCACCGTGACACAGGCGCCCTTGCGGTCGGCCAGGCCCATCAACAGGTCGGGCGCGTGCCCCAGGGTGAGCGTGAGCCCGTTGGCCTGCGTGTCCTTCTTGATCTTGCCCGGCGTGCGCGCGACCGCCTCGAAGTCGCTGACCGCGGCGGCCATGAACAGGTAGTCGGACGCGCCGATGCGCGTGGCCAGCGCCTCGCCCATGGCTGCCACCGTCCCGGCCTCGACGCGCGTGACCCCCACCGGCGTGGGCAGCAGCGTGGGCCCGGTGACCAGCGTGACCTCGGCCCCGAGCCTCCAGGCGGCCTCGGCCAGCGCGAAGCCCATGCGGCCGGTCGACGGGTTGGCCAGGTAGCGCACGTCGTCGATCCAGGCGCGCGTGCTGCCTGCCGAGACCAGCACGCGCCGGCCCGCCAGGCGCTGCGGGGCGAGCGCGCGCAGCACGTGGGCCAGCAGCACGGGCGGCTCGGGCAGGCGCCCCTTGCCCACCGTCTGGCAGGCCAACTGGCCCTCGGCGGGCTCGATGACCCGGTACCGGTCCATGGCCGCCAGCCGCGCCAGGTTCTCTTGCACGATGGGGTTCGCGAACATGGCGTCGTTCATGGAGGGCGCCAGCAGCACGGGCTTGGCCGAGGCCATGACGGTGGTCGTCAGCAGGTCGTCGGCCAGCCCCCCGGCGATCTTGCCGATCACGTCGGCCGTCGCGGGCGCGATCAGCATGACGTCGACGTCGCGTCCCAGGTCGATGTGCTCGATGCGATCGGAGGACGCGCGCTCCCACAGGCTGGTGCCCACCGGGTGCAGCGAGAGCGTCTCGAAGGTCAGGGGGGTCACGAAGCGCGTGGCGGCGTCGGTCATCACCACGTGCACGTCGAGCCCGGCCTTGACCAGGAGGCGCACGAGCTCGGCCGCCTTGTAGGCGGCGATACCTCCCGTTACGCCGAGCAGGACACGGGGCTTGTACGTCATCTTGCAGCTCAAATGGTGGTGGTTCCGCCCTCGTGAGCCGCGTCGGTCCGCGCGTGGAGGGACTGGGCCTCGGACACGATGTGCTCGAGCCGGCGATCGGTGTAGTGGTAGTGGTGGTGCCACAGCAGCAGCCGCTCGACCGCGCCGCGGCTGGCCAGGTTCACCACGTCGGTCCAGGTCGAGTGCCCCCAGCCCCGGCGGTAGTCGGGGGCGTCGTACATGGCGTCCATGGTCAGGAGGTGCGCGCCGCCGATGGCGTCGAGGATGCGGCCGTCCCACGCGGGCTCGTGCTCGTGGTCGGAGATGTGGACGTAGGTGCGCCCCTCGTGCTGGAAGCGGTAGCCCACGGCGAAGTCGGGGTGGTTCAGCGGGAAGGCCGTGATCTTGAGCGCGCCGACCTCGAACTCGCGGTGGAACTCGGTCCAGATGAAGCGGCTGTCGAGCGCGCCGTGGTCCATGGGGAAGTGTGGCCGGCGCACGAAGTCGAACAACGCCGCCCGCGGATCGGGGCTGAGCCCGGGGTCGTGGTGCACGATGATCTTCTGGCCCTTCTGCAGGTGGAACGGGAAGAAGGGAAAGGCCAGGATGTGGTCCATGTGGAAGTGCGTGAAGACCATGTGCACGATGGGCGCGTGCGTGAAGCGGTGCTCGTTGCAGATGAGCCCGCTGCCGGCGTCGATGAGCACGACGTCGTCGTCGACCTCGACCATCAGCGCGGTGGTGCGACCGCCGTAGCGCTGGAACTCGGGGCCCTCCACCGGGAAGCTCCCGCGCGCGCCCAGGGTCGTGACTCGCAAGCTGTTGCGCCGCGTTGACATGACGTCGATTGAACCATAAAACACAACGCGGCTCAAGCTCGTCGCTCGGAGGAGGATGTCGGTGCACTTCTCGGCGGATCCGATCACGGACCAACTCTGGGTGGGCAGCTACCCGGCCGACGAGGCCGACTGGACGCTGCTGGCCGAAGGGTACGGCGTCGAGGCGGTGCTCAACCTGCAGACCGACGACGACCTGCGCGGCGAGGGCCTGCTGCCGGCGGTGGCGTGGAAGATGAGCATGGCGTCGGGGCTGACGGTGGAGCGCGTGCCCATCACCGACTTCCGCCCCGACGAGGTGCAGCGTTGGCTGGTGCCCGCGGTGGCGGCCTTGCACGCCCTGGCGATCGAGCACGCGCGCGTCTTCGTGCACTGCACGGCGGGCATGAACCGCTCGCCGACCATCGCGCTGGCGTACCTGATCCTGAAGGAAGGCTGGACGGTCGAGCAGGCGCTGGAGCGCGGCGCGGCGGCTCGCCCCATCATCCGGCCCTACGTCGCGGTGCTGCGCGAGGCGGTGGCCCAGCGGGCGCGGCTATGGCCGGCTGTCGTCGAGGCGGCGTCGAAGCTCTAGCCGGACCCTCTCCGAGAGCTCCTCGAAGCGCGCGCTGCCCTCGGTGAAGGCCTGCTCGGCGCGGGCGCGGGTCTCGGCCACGAAGGCGGGGGCGGGCATGCCGTCCAGGTTGATGAGCACGTTGAAGTAGGCGCCCTCGAGGGCCGCGCGGGCGGTGAGCGCCGCGACGCCGGAGTCGGACAGGCTGTTGGGGTTGCCGCGGGCGACGCAGGCCTCGATCAGGCCCGGCAGCTC
>Ga0172369_10002494_pt1 | contig 25258 bp, 11 predicted proteins | sample LakKiv25m_FD_114539 | JGI IMG/M metagenome (GOLD analysis project Ga0172369, IMG submission 114539) | Freshwater microbial communities from Kabuno Bay, South-Kivu, Congo - kab_022012_11.25m | ecosystem: Environmental > Aquatic > Freshwater > Lake | place: Democratic Republic of the Congo...
AGAACCTCCCAACCAATCAGGGACCTTAAGGGGACCAAGTGAAATAAGCGCCAATTTATCTGCTGCAAATTCCGGAAAATCTGATTTGGAACGGGGAATGGGTTTGCAGATGGAAGGTAAATTTGATGAAGCAATAGCAGCTTACGATGCATGTATCAACACAAACACCTCCGATGTAAACTCAGCCGCAGCATTGATAAGAATAGATGAATGCAACAAATTGTCAGGCAAGGAAGGAACAAGAAGTTATCTTCAGAATTCCATCAAATCAAAAGCAAACAAGGAGCGCCATCTGGATGCGGTAGGAGTGGAATTAGAAACCCAATACTTACTGCAAGACAAAAAGTATGCGGAAGCAATAAAGAACTATGATGATCTTTCGGCAAAGTATAAAAATAGTGAGATAGAAAAATACTCGCTGTTTAACGCAGGCTATGTGTATCTAACCTATTTGAAAGATTCGAAGAAAGCCGCGGAGAAGTTTGATGAGTTAGCTGCTAAATATGCAGACGATAAGTTAGTCTTGGAAAGCAAGTATTTGCTGAATCAAGAAGCTGCTGCGAGTGGACAAAATTTTGCTTCGCAGGAAATAAAGAAAAGCGAACCTGTTGCTCCGAAAGATTACCAACTTGAACAAAACTTCCCAAACCCTTTCAATCCAACAACAACAATAAGTTACCAGTTACCAAAAGCGGGATTTGTAACTCTTAAAATTTACGATGTGCTCGGCAACGAAGTAAAAACGTTGGTAAATGAGATGAAGGAAATGGGCAAGTACACGGCAACGTTTGATGCAAGCAAACTTGCAAGCGGCATGTATGTGTACCAAATAAAAGCTAATGATTATATGGCAACAAAAAAGATGCTGCTGCTTAAGTAAAACAACCTCACCCTGTTTCCCTCTCCTTAATAAGGAGAGGGACTAAGGGAGAGGTTATATGGCAGAAAAAAATACATCAATTTATTTATAACCAAACAAAAAGAGGTATATCATGACCATAGAAAATCGTGTTTCAATTGTTTTTCCGGCGGAGGTTAAAGCGGCTGTATTGCAAAAGCTAACCGAAGTTGACGACTTGTTAAAACCATATCTCATAGCGCTTCAACCGACGGAAAGAAAAGCCTTGCCTAAAATGGGAGACGGCAGCGCTCCCTTTGTAGGCAAAGCATTGGGGTACGCAAAAACCGCCCCTCAATTTGCGCCGGCTTATTTGAATGTGTCTGAACTTGAGATAGATTATAACGCCGTGCTTGATCTAACTGAATTTCAGCATTTCAGTAGTAAACTTAACATGATGCTAAGCGATACAATGGTACTATCCGGCAGCGAGGCGTATGTGGCGTCACTTTCCTACTATAATTCTGTAAAAAACGCCGCAAAAATGAACGTGCCGGGGGCGAGAGCAATCTACGAAGATTTGAAAAAACGTTTTGAGAACCAGGGTCCCGGCAAACAAGACCCGCCGCCAACCGCTTAAAACGGACAAATTTAAGGGGGAGGGATACTCGTAAGGTACCCCCACCCACTTAAATATTGAATTCACCCGGCAAAAAGGGGAACTAAATCAGCAAAAAGGTGAGTTAATTCAGCAAAAAGGGGGATTCGTTCAGTAAAAAGGAGAACTCATTCAACAAAAAGGGGAATTCGTTCAGCGAAAAGGTGAACTCAATCAGCGAAAAGGTGAATTCAATCAGCAAAAAATCGAATCAATTCGGCAAAGAGATGAACTCATTCACTTGATTACTCCCCCTATTTCTTCCTATTCTCCTAATCTTAATCCTAATCTTAATCTTAATCCTTGTCTCTTACAATTAGTGTGGTAAAACCGGAAAAGTAAAAAACTAATACAGTTAAAATAATAACTCACAGACTTGTGGGCTTTGTGAAAAACCTTTGTGTACTTCGTGTAATCCAAAAGAATTCTGTCACGAACTTGTCTGCCTCCGGCAGAGAAGCACGAAGAAAAATTCGCTTCGTGTACCTTCGTGTCTCCTTCGAGTAGCTTCGTGTAAGAAGGAATGCCGGCACGAAGAACCTCGCTTCATGTCTTTGTGGTGAAGTCTGTTTTACCACAAGGTACACAAAGAAAAAGCACAAGGGACACAACGATTTTTTTTAGAAGCAATAGATGGTTAATTGCTGAGTTCCGACAATTAGTACGGTAAAACGAGATCAGCAAAAAACTAAATCTCTTTGAAACAATAATTTACTGACTCACCTTACGCATAATTGTAGAGCGAATTCGTCGTCGGCGAACCGTTTCGCTCGAAAATAGATATTTTGAAAACAAAACGCATGGGCGATTCCACCGCCGGGGCGGGGCAAGCTGAGAATCGCCCTACAATTGCGTAAGGTGAGTTACTGAATCGTTTTTTTTCTTTTCCATGAGCTTCAGAAGTCGGGATGAATGAATAGGAAAATTGAAAGGCGCCGGTTTAGTCCGGTTACAAAATATTTTCTTTATAAACTTTGGAGATGGCGCCCGACTTACTGTTTACATGAAGTTTGCTGTAAATGTTTTTTAAGTGCGTGGTTACCGTGTGGAAACTGATGAACAGTTTGTCGGCTATTTGCTGCCTCGTTAAGCCGCTGGTCATTAATTGCAGCAATTCTTTTTCGCGCGCGGTTAAACCGTAATCAGATTTTTTAGTTTTAAGATGACTGAATATTTCCAGCACTTTATGAGCAATTTTGATGCTCATGGGGGCGCCGCCGGCTAACGCTTCCTCAATGCTGTCGATAATTTTTTCGGGCGCGGAATCTTTCAACAAATAGCCGGAAGCTCCCGCGCAGAGCGCATCGAATACTTTGTCGTTATCGTCATACACCGTTAGAATAATGATGAACGTTTCGGGGGAGATGTTTTTAATTTTTTCAATCCCCTGAATGCCGTTCATTCCCGGAAGATTAATGTCAAGAAGAATCACTTCGGGCATAACTTCTTCTTCTAATTTCAGCAAAGCATCTTCGCACGATTCAAAAACGTGTGTGCACTGCATGCCCGGCGCTCTATCCACAAGCCACTGCATCGTTCTTCTAAAATGGGCGTTATCTTCTATCACCCAAATATTTCGTCTGCCGGTTGCGCTGTTTTTTGTTTTACTGATGTTCATGTGTTACAATTTCGAAATCTAAATTGATAAAACCGATACCGCACTTGAGGTATTTCATTAAAGACGCTGCAAAAGAAATAACGTAAAAAAATTTTTCTATTTGGCATAGGGAACCGTGAGCGTCATCGTTGTTCCTTTACCAACTAAACTGGTAATGGTTAAACCGGCGCTGATTTTTTCCGCTCTTCTTTTAATGCTTCGCAGCCCGGTGTTTTCTTGAACGGACTGTGTGTCAAATCCGATTCCATCATCGGTGATGATTAAAACAACCGCATCATCTTTGCCGCCGATTTCAATTGTGCATTTTTTTGTATTTGCATGACGGATAATATTGTTCAGCGTTTCTTTATAAATCAGAAAAATATTTCTCCTCGCTTCAAGATTAAACTTTTCCAGTTTAACTGCGGTAGCCACTTCAAAAGTCCATTGCCTACCGGCTAAAAGCTTTGCGGCGGTTTCTTTCATTTTCATAACCATGTCGGTATCAAAATCGTTTTGAGGATTGATAAACCAAATAATATCGCGCATAGTTTCAACAGTCTCTTTAGATGTTTTGCCGATAAACGAAGCAAGTTCATGTTCGGTTTCATTCAACGAGGTACTCTTCAAGAGAAGCTGGCTATCAACACTAATGCTGCTGAGGTTGCTTCCTATTTCATCATGCAGATCATTGGCAATATTTAAACGGATATTTTGAATTGCCAGCATCTGCTTCAACCGGTATAAATAAATCATATACCCGAGCGAAAATAAACTGAGCGCAATAATCACTTTGAACCACCACGTCATCCACCACGCCGGACTAATAACGATTGAAAGCTGCAGCGGCGAACTCCAAACGCCGTCGGCATTACTTGCCTTCAAGTAAAATTTATATTTGCCCGGATTAATATCCGTGTAAAAAGCGATTGACCGCCGATCCGAGGAAACCCAATCGGGATCAATCCCTTCTAAAAAATAGGCGAACTGATGTTTATGGCTCGGTGCAATATCGAGCGCGGTAAATTCAATTGAAAAAAAATTCTGATCGTAGTTGAGAAGAATTTCCGTTGTTGCCGGAAGCGACTGAGGCAATGCCGCTTCTTTACCGAAAACTTTAAATGATGTTAACGCCACCGCCGGCGGCACCGGATCAATTTTTACGGAGTCGGGAAAGAATGATATGAATCCGTTGATCGTTCCGAAATACATTTGTCCCGCTTTATTTTTAAAGCTTGCATGCCAGTTAAATTGATTATGAATGATGCCGTCGGTAACATCATAATTACGAAAAGTTTCTTTCCGGGGATTAAACTTTGCCAATCCGTTTAAGGTGCTTATCCACAAAAATCCATTTGCATCTTCAAGTATTCCGAAAACCACGTCGTTCGGCAAACCGTCTTTTGTTGAGTAGTGAAAAAATTTGCCGCCGGCTTTATCAAATTTGTTTATGCCGCCGCTGTGTGTGCCGATCCAGATGAACCCGTGCGAATCTTCGGTGATGCAGGTAATTTTATTTGCGCTGATGCTGTTCGGATTTTTCGCATCGGGCATAAACTGGGTAACTGTTTGATTTTTTTTATCATACCGGAAAAGTCCATCCAACCAGGTGCCTACCCATAGATTCTCTTCCCGGTCTTCAAATAATGCGTTGATGGAAAAGAGTTTCGGAAAAATTTTGCGCCCTTTGATTTCGGGATTATAAATTGCAAGCGAACCGGAGTTCCGATCAAACTGCTCAAGTCCGGCGTTTGTACCCACCAGTAGTTTGCCGTCTCTCGTTTCTAGTATTTGTTGAATCCAGTTAAGATCAACGCTGGCGGGAGTTTTGGCATCAATATAATAATGGTTGAACGAATGTTTTTCCGGGTCGAAGCGATTTACGCCGGAGTGAGTTGTGCCGATCCAAATGATCCCAAATCGATCCGAGAAAATGGTAGTAACATCATTTTCATTTAAGCTGTTTGGATTGCCGGCTATATTTTTAAAATGCTGAATCTCATTTTTGCGCAAATCGATTTTATCAAATCCGGCGCCGCCAAAGGCAACCCACAACAAGCTGTCGCGCCCTTCCACAATACCGCTCACCACTCTTCCGCCAAGACTTAATTCGCGTCGCTGGAAAAATCTGAATTGCGTAAACGGTTTTGTTGCGGGAAGTTTATTCAAACCGTCTTCCGTTCCGATCCAAATATTTCTTTTACGATCTTCATAAATCCATCGCACCCGGTTCATCGTAATTGACTGAGGATTATCTTCTTCTTTAATAATGCGATGGACTTGCGATTCACCGGTTCGTAATTTCTCTATCATAAACAATCCGCGGTACTCGTACGTGCCAATCCAAAGCCTGCCGTAACTATCGCGGAAGGTTTGGCGCACCGGGGAATTTAAGAACATCTGATGTTCGATTCCTAAATTTAAATTGTGAACAAACAAGTTTGTCTTCGGATCGAACTCATCTACGCCGTAATCGGTGCTCAAAAAGATTTTTCCCGAAACATCCTTTGCGATAAACCAGATATTATTATGCGATAGCGAATTTCCGTTTGCTTTTTTTGTGTAATGAGTTGAAATATTTTTTCGTTCGTCAAAAAATGAAAATCCGCCTCCCCAGCTTGCAAGCCAGAGACTATTATCATCATTGATTACAATCGAAGTGATGGTGTTGCTTAATAATTTCGGCGAGCTTTTATCGGACGTGTTGAATGACCGCGCCCGGTTTGTTTTCTGGTTGTACTTGAAGAGTCCGCCGTTGAGCGTACCGAACCACAACGCTCCCGTTTTATCTTCATCAATGCATTCTACGTAAGCATCATCCGGCAGGCTTGTTTTTATTTTGATGAACGATTCATGCACCGGATCATATTTGCAAAGCCCACCTCCCCAGGTGCCAATCCAAAATGTTTTGTCGCGACTTTCGAACAAACTCATGATATAATTTTCCGGCAAAGAATTTACTGCGGAGGGATCGTGTTTGAATACGAAGAAATTTTGTCCGTCAAACCGGTTCAATCCATCCTTGGTTGCAATCCATAAAAAGCCGTCGCTGGTTTGCAGTATTGCATTAATGGAGTTGTTGGATAAGCCGTCTTCAATTTTAAATTGCTCAAAAGAAAAAGTTGAGAATTGGGCATACGCCGCATTTCCAAAAATAATGAAGAAGAAAATTGAGAATATTTTGCTAACTGATCTTTGCATTTCCTAACGGAGTAAAACCATTTTTTTAGTTTGAAAAGCCTTGCCGACGCGAAGCTGGTAAAAATAAACGCCGCTTGCCAACTGCCGGTTGTTTGCCGCATGCTGCGTATTGAACGCCGCTTGATAACTTCCCGCTTCTTTACTTTCACTAAGCAGATTTGCAACTTCTCTTCCAAGCATGTCGAATATTTTCAGCGTTACAAAACCCGGTTCTGATAATTGATAATTTATTTTCGTTTCGGGATTAAACGGATTAGGATAATTCTGCGCAAGAATAAAATTCATCGGCGGCAAAGTTTTTTCTTCAATTGAAGTTACCGCATCAAGCTGCTCTAAAATCTTTTTCCCGACAACTCTGCTGAAAAGAATCCGGTGCCCCGCGTTATTCAAGTGCACTCCGTCTCCCGTATTATAAATTGAGTTTATCCGGTTATCGTAATAAGCGATCTCCGTCCAAAAATCAATTGTGTGCCCGCCGAAAAGAGCATACGTCGAATCGATCATCTCAAGCTGAATATTTATTTGCGACTGCGAAAAATTCCTCGGCTGCGGTGTAGCCACCCACACCGGAACCTTTGCCTCTTTGGCTTTGGAGGCGATAACTTTGTAGTTGGAAACTTGTTCCGCCGAAGGATAATTGTTTGCCGCATCGTTGGAAGGCATGTTGATGATGATCGCATCGGGCAAAGCTTGCAAAGCCGATGTAATATTTTTCCCGATCACCCGCGCAGGTCGCCCGGAAGGAGCGGAGAATTCATCCGGCATAATGTGGTATGTGGTATATCCGCCAACTGCCAAATTAAGAACTTGTGTAGCAGTATTTTTTTGAAAAAGATATTCGCGGTATTTCCAGACCCACGCGCTGTCAACTTTGGTTGGACCCGTTCCGGCGGCGGTTGAAGAGCCGAGCACGACGAACTTTATTACCTGTCCGTTATCCGGTTTAATGGTAAAAAGTGAATCGCTTGTATCGAAGATTGTTGAATCGGAGGCGGAAGTAATTTTCAAAAGTGCGCTGTGTGAATTGGAAGACGGGATTGTCCATTTATAAAAAGGAAGAGACGCCGACAGCCCGCTTTTTACAACCGTCCAGGTAAGTCCGCTATCAATTGAAAGAGAAACGTTAAGTGAATCAACGCCCTGGCTTTTCCAAATGATTTTCGGTTGTTTACCGGAATGCCAGACTTCACCGCCGTTTGGATTGATGAGCGTAACCTGTGCAGAGAGCGAGAAGTTGAAAATTATAAAAGTGATTAATCCTGCTGTGCTAAACTTCATGTTCTGTACTTTCCTTTTCCTTTTTACACGTGAGAAATTCGATGAAATAAATTTAAAAATTTTTCCGGTAAATTTAGGAGGAAATTACCCAATTCCACTGTCGGTTCTTTTAAAAACCGACAGTGGGTGAGCGTAGGGAGACTACAAGCTCGCACTATTCGTACAACGAAAATTAACGGAGAAGAACCATCTTCCTGGTTTGCACCAAATCTCCTGCGCGCAGTTGATAAAAATAAACGCCGCTTGAAAGCTGGAGATTTTTCCGAAGCTGCGACATATCCAAAACTACTTTATGCTCGCCGGCGGATTGTTCTTCATTTAAAACAACGGCAAGTTCAGTTCCGAGAATATCAAATATTTTTAGCGTAACACGGTTCTTTGCCGGAAGTTGATAGCTAACTACCGTGCTGGGGTTAAACGGATTCGGATAATTTTGCTTTAGTGAAAATTGTTTCGGCTCCGATTCCGTTTCCTTTTCTGCTTCAAGTCCCGTAACCGTACCGCCGAGATTGGCAAAAACTTTATAAGCATTCTGCAGAGTAACTCCAACAGGTTTAAGCCACGTTCTATCCATTGAAATCAATCCCATGCTTTGAAAACCGGTACGTTGCCCAGCGGTGTACCAATCATAAATGCACCACCAGGTAATTCCGTTTACGAAGCCTTTATCGTTATATTTACCCAAATCGGAAATAGTTGAAAAAAGTTTGAAAGCTTTGTACGTTTCATTAAAAACGGTTACCTGCTTTGCGGTAGTTGAACCATTTTCGGTTGACCAATAGCCGAATTCCGAACTCATGATCGGTTTTCCGGGATTATTCGTTTTAATCTGAGCTAAAAAACTACTTGTTCCGGCGTAGTAATTACTGCCGCCGTAAAAAATTCCGAAGTACATCGTCCAGCTTGCAACATCACACGGCTGCTGCGAAGCGTCTGCAGCGCCCGGTCTATCGGCTGCGGCAGATTGCGTAATATAACGACCGTCGTTAAAATGGAGTTGGTAATCGTCTTGAATGCTTTGAATATATGTTTTTCGTTCTTGCTCAATTAAACTTTCGTTCTGTGTACTCCAGAGAAAAATTGAAGGACGGTTAAAATCCTTGAGAACCATTTCTCTAAACATTTGCTGATGAATGTGACGAACATTGTTTTGGATATCCCAAGCTTCAACGTCGTCAAACCAGAAAACGGGAATTTCTTCCCATGCGGCAAGTCCCAGCCGGTCAAGGATCAAATAGGTATAAGGATGATTAGGATAGTGTGCCGTACGGAGAAAAACCGCGTTGAGTTGCTTTACTCGTTTCAAATCGGTAAAAATTGTATCGGTTGGAACGCTTCTTCCATAAAGCGGATGGTCTTCATGCCTTGCAACGCCTGCAAGAAAAACGGGATTCCCGTTTAATAAAAGTTTGTCTCCGTTCCGTTCAAGTTTGCGAACGCCGAACTGCGTGTAAAACTCGTCAAGCAGGTTGCCGTTTTCTTCAACGGTAACTTTTGCAATGTACAAATTAGGCGAAGCCATGCTCCACAGTTTAAATTCACTTATTGAAAAGTCGCCCGAAAAAGTAGTGACCGAATCAGCTAACGTAAGATTGAATGACCGCGATGATCCCGGCGCGCCGAGCAGTTCGTACGTTTTTTCATTTGAAATAGTAATGCTGTCAAAGTTTGCTTCATACACTTGAACCGTAGCCGTTACGGTGTGTGCAGCTCCGGATTTATTATAAAGCAGTCCGTTAAAATTTACCGTGTTTGTTGCGGGGGCGGTTTTAAAATCTACACGCGAAACCGAAACATCATTCGACGCTTCAAGATAAACGTCGTGAATAATACCGGTGTAATTAAACCAATCGCAATTCTGATACGGAACAATATCTTTACGTTTTGCCCAGGCGGGATTATCAACACGCACTACGATTGAGTTGGCGGTGGCGCCGAAATTCAATTTTGAACCGACATCAAAAGCAAAAGGAGTGTAGCCTCCTTCGTGGTATCCGCAGTACTGCCCGTTTATCCAAACATCGGCTACGTAGTTAACGGAGTAGAAAATCAGTTTAATAAATTTTCCCTGGAGTGAGTCCGATACGCCAAACGTGTAGCGGTACCAAACTCCGTCCTGGTAAAATTCAGGAGTTCGTATCGTATCTAGATATAAAAAATTTTCAACCGAAGGGATTGCTTTGGTTTCCCATGTATTATCGTTGTAACCGGGCTGCTCTCTTCCGGCGGCTTCGGCAAGAATACTTGCCAATCCGTTTGCATCCCGTTTGAGCAGGGTGAGACTATCGCTTGCGGTAAATCTTAATTTCTTCCAGGTTCCCGCAAGATTGATTGTTGTTCTTTTCTGTTTCTCGTAAGAAGGAACGGGCATTCCATTTTGAAAAGGAACATCAACGCCGTTGACTGCTTTAAAACTCAGTGTAGCGTCTAACGATGCGGTTTGGGCGGCAATCTGCGTTGATAAAATTTCAAAAAGAAAAGCTGCTGTAAAAAGGATATTTGTATATGTTTTTTTCATGGCGATTAGATTAAAATTGTTAACAAAGGTTACAAGAATAATACCACATAAATTCATCTTTTTTTCTTAAAAAAGCTGAAAATTACTCTCTGTTGCAAAGGAACGTTATTAGAATGATAACAAAAAATTATTATCCTAATAAGAAAATTCTCCCTTCCGTGGTTACGTGAAATTTATTTCATTCCAAGTTCTTTTGCCATGCGAAAATAATTCGGCGGGGCAAGCCCCAATTTTTTTGCGGCTTCGGTATCCGAGTTCGAATTTTCTCTTACGAAGGTAAAATATTTCTGTCGCACCAGCACTTCCAAATCGCGCAGCGGAAGAATATTTTCGCTATCAAAATGAACGCCGCTTTGTTCGGCGGCTTCTTCCGAAAAGCCAAACCTTCCGATGGCAAGTTTGGCATCTTTTAGCGTTATGATTTTTTCATCATTAAACAGAAGACGCTGCACAACATTTTTTAATTCGCGCACGTTGCCGGGCCATTCGTAATTTACAAACAGCTCCATCGCATCCTTTTCGAAGGTCGGTTTTTCGCGTATCATATCGATACTCATCGTCGTCATAAAATGATCAAGGAGAATCGGAATATCGGTCTTTCTATATTTCAAATCAGCCACGTGAATCGGCAGCACGTTTAAGCGGTAGTACAAATCTTCGCGGAGGCGTTTTGCTTTAACTTCTTCTTCAATATTTCTGTTTGAAGCGGCGAGAATCCGCACATCAACTTTTACTTTTTCGGTGCGTCCTATTTTTTCAATTTCACCTTCTTGAATAACGCGAAGCAGTTTAACCTGCGCGGCAAGCGGAAGCTCGGTTACTTCATCAAGAAAAATGGTTCCGTTGTGGGCAACTTCAAAAAGTCCGAGTTTCTTTTTATCGGCTCCGGTAAAAGCTCCTTTTTCATATCCGAAGAGTTCGCTTTCCACCAGATCGTGCGGAAGGCTGCCGCAATTGATGATGACGAAGTTTTCAAGTTTACGCGAACTGTTGTAATGAATATTGTAGGCGACTAATTCTTTGCCCGTTCCCGAAGCGCCGCGGATAAGCACATTAATTCTGCTTTGCGCACATTTTGTAATCTGTTCTTTTAATCTGAAAATCTCCGGCGATTGCCCGACCATTCTTTTCTGTTCCAAAATTTCTTCTGCATTGCGCACCAATTTTTGATTTGCGCGAAGCCGCTCATGTTCCAATTTTCTTTTTTCAAAAGCGTTGAAGATGCTGATAATAAAGTCCGTAGGCTGATAAATAAATTCTTCAATATCGCCGGGATATTTTGTGCAGTACCAGAAAGCTCCGGCTTTCATCAATTTATTTGCAAAGGCGTAGTCGGAAATGTTGATCGTCATTTTGGTAACCACAATAATTTGAAGTGAGGAATCAACTTCTTTTATTTTGTGGATCAGCTCTTCGCCCATCAGTCCGCCGGCAATTTGAAAATCCATAATTACCAGGTCGAAGCGTTCACTTTTTTCTTTGAGCAGTTCAAGCGCGCTTTTACCGTCGGAAACTATTTTACCGATTTTAATTTGTTCGGAAAACGGTTTGATGGTATTCTGCACGCGCCGAACGTCAAACTCTTCGTCTTCAATTAAGAGAACATTAATTATTCCTTCAGCGAACATGATAACTCCTTAATGCCGGTTATTGAAACCGGTTGTAAATTGAACAAACAGACATCTTAATTTCGAATAGCGATAATAAATTTGCAGCCGGCTTCGGGTAAATTTTCAACATCAAGGTGCCAGCCGCACCGTTTAGAAATTTCATAAGCAATATAACATCCGTAGCCGATGGTTGGAACATCAGAATTTTTAGTTGAAATATTTTCGTGAAAAAGATGTTTTATTCCATCCTCTTCAACGTTTAAAAGTTCGGGTGAAATACCTTTTCCGTTGTCGGAAATAAAAATAAGCGACCTTCGATTTTCACTATCGTATTTGGTGGTAATGATAATTTGCAAATTCTGCTCGCCGCCGTGGTCAATGCTGTTTTGGATGAGCGGCTCGATAATTTCCCAAACGACAAATTCGTTTACCGGAACTTTGGGGAGCGTTTCATCCAGCTCCAGATTAATTTTGAACGCATTTGTTTTTTTTGCAATGCGTAAAAAAATATGCTGAACGAGAAAAATAATTACTTCGTTCAGGTTGGTTTGGAATAATTGATTCCGTATGGTTTGTATCGGCGGGTCGTACCACTTCATATCATAAATAACGCGCGAAACAAAATTTGAATACCTCGCAACCCGGTATTTTATTTCATCAATATTATCGGAAGAAAGCTGACGCAAATCTTCTTTGATAAATCCCATAATTTTTTCCGCTTTGTGGTGCGTGTGGTAAATCCGTTTTGTAAAGACAAGTTCTTTTTGGTAATTGATTTGTTTCTTCAAGTAATCTTCGTGCTCATCAAATAAAAGTTTCTGCGCCTCGTCTCGCTCCTTTACCGTATAAGATGAAATGAAATACATCGCCAGCAATCCGAGCAAGATAAGAGAAAGATAAATGACGGAAGTTTCGTCGTAGCCGGAAATAATTTGATCGGTAATAAATGAAAAGTCGGGAGAATTTTTCATGTACAGCGCGCCGATCACTTCGCCGCGCAGTACGAACGGAACAAAAATATTGTACGATTTTTTGTCGGTTAAGATGGTCTGGATTTGCTCCTGCGATTCCACTTGCTTTTTGATCGGCATGTAAAGCGCAATTCCTTTTTTATAATTTTTATTTGTTGATGCAGTTAAAAGATCGTCGTTCACCAAATAAGCGTAGAGGAGTTTTCCATCGTCAACGGCAACCACACTATCGCCTTTATTTACAAGGATGCAAAGCGCCTCAATATTATGCTGTAAGATTTGCTGGCTGAAAATAATATCAAACGACTGCGAAATTCTTCTGGCTTCGTCTTCGTTCAAATTTCGTTTTGGGTTGATGGATTCGAGCAAAAGTTCTAGCGAGGTGGTGGTTAAATTTGCGAGCCGTTCGGCGGAATCTTTCTGATACCACTCCTGCGTTGTACTGAGAAAATTTGTAATTGAGACTTTATTAATGATCGAGATAATCAACTGAAAAACAAAGATGACGATAAACAACACGGTAAGGTGTTTAAACTCAAAATGATATTCGCGGAATTTGTCTAATAATTTTTTCTGCGCCATGTCGTTCCTTCTTTTTCCGATTGAACTATAATTCCCGCGCTGCGTATTTTATCGTAGGCTACTTTTACGGCGGCATCAACATCGCTCTCTTTAACAAGAACGGAATGGATTGCGCCGGCGAGAATATCGGAAGCGATGGTATATTTTTTAAAATAGGGACGATGAATGCCCTGCTTCATCAAATTTTTATAAAAAACGATGTCGGGATTATTTTTCAGAAACTCTTCATCATCATACAAAAAATTTAAAATCGGCAGATACCCGCCTTCTCGGTACATAAGTTTTTGAGATTCCGGACTTGTGAAAAAATTTATAAACATGATCGCTTCATTTATATTTGAAGAATATTTAGAAACCATCAAGTTCCAGCCGCCAAAAACCGATGCCGGTTTTTCATTTGCGAAATGTGGAGTTGGCGCCCGGTGCAAACTCTTCAACACTTCGGCATATTCTTTTGTGGTTTCGCGTTCCTTTAAGCTCGACCATCCTCGCACGGAAAAGCCGCCTTGTTGAAGAAAGAAATCACTGCTTTCATTTTCTTTTAGGTTAACAACTTTTTCCGGAGCGATTTTATCGGTGTAAATTATTTTCATCAATGTATTCAACACCTTCTTGAACGTTGTCGCATTCAAGTAGAGCGTATCGTTCCTATAAAATGAACGGTCGCTGTTCGCCATCATTTCAAAAAAACAACAGAGTAATCCTTCATAATTATCAGCTTGAAAAATATAAAGCGGATTTCTTTTAGCCGGAAATTTCCGCGCCAAAGCGGACAGTTCTTCCCAGGTAATTGAAAGGTGTATTTTATCTTTCAGTTCGTTGTAGTTCGGCAACTGACGCAGAAGATCATCGCGGTAATAAAGGTGGGCAATGTCAATGTAAAGGGGATACGCCATCAAGGAATCGTTGTACATACATGTTTCAAGCGCGTAGGGCAGAATGCGCGACCGCTCTTTTTGCGAGTAATACGGAGTGAGCGGAACCGCCCATTTGGTAAAGCGCGGAACCCAAATTTGGTCAACGGCAAAAACGTCTATTCTGTCGCTTTTATTCCGGAGGTACCGTGCAAGCAATTCTTTTCTTTCATTTGTGCTGAATTTATCAAACGAAAGATTGATGGCAACAACTTCAACTTGTCCCGCATACTTTTTATTGAACGCATCGATTATTTTTTGATGCGCTTTTGAAATGTGGTCAACATAATAAATCTTTTTTACGTGCTCATCATTTTGTTCGCCTTCCGGACTGTTGGAAAACACAAACATAATTAACATGAATCCGGTAATCAGAATTCCGCTGAGGATCACGTAAAATGTTTTTTCAAGTTTCATCTTAAAGAAAATTTACTTTTTTTATACTTCAATACCGTACATCCGATGGCTGCCAAATGCTGTTACGGCAGTAATTTTTTTTGTTTTTGCCAAACATCAAACCAGTCAAAATTAGGCATGGTGTAAGGCGCGCCGGTAATTCTTCCGCCGAAACCGATATACCGGTAAACAAACATATTTACTTCGGTAACGGTTAAATTTTTCATTGCCTGATCGTAGATCGTTACTCCGAATTTTTGTGCAAGTTTTGCCGTCCCTTCGTTCACATTGTCATACAAACGGCGGCTGAACAACTCTCCTTTCAACTTTTCTTTAACCGATTCAAAACTTTCTTTTACCGAATCGTGAGCTTCCTTCTTTTCTAATAATTTAAAAATTGAATAACCGCCTTCAACTTTTAGCGGACCATAGACTTCGCCTTCTTTCATCGATTCCGCAACTTTCCCGATCTCGCCAAGCTGCGCGGTATATTGCCATCCGAAAGCCCCGTGCTGCGCCTGCGTTGATTTTCGCTGGTTATATTTTTCGGCAAGAGAAGTAAACGCTTCTCCTTCTTTCAGTTTTTTTAATATTGTTTCTACCGAATCAAGATTATCTGTAAAAATTTCGATAAGGTTAACTTTAAGTCCCGCTTTTTCTTTGCCGGTCTCGTGCACGTAATACTGGTACACGTCGGAGTCGGTAACGCGCGAAGAATCAACAAACACTTTTTTAATGAATTGAGAGAGGTAATTGTCCTGCCACATTTTAATATCTTTTTTTACGTCGGGCAGATTTTGCAATTTTCTTTTATACGCTTCACGGGTAATCAGTTCGTACTGCACGTATTCATTTAGTTTTTTCTGAAGCATTCCGCTTACATTCTGCTTGGTTAAATGTTTAACAACAAAATCATCAACTAATAAAAAATAAAAAAAGTCGTTTAACGTGGGAGAATCCGAATCAAAAAATGCTATTGGCTTTGAAAGCATCGGTTCGCCGAACGTAGAAGTTATGTAGGCAACGTCAAAGTCGGTAAAATGAAAATTAGCCGAATCCGCCGGATTGATTTGCTTTCTTTTTTGAAAAGACTCCAGCGCCATATCCGGTAATTTTATAACAACATCGGGATTAAAAGAAACCTTGATGCCGGAAAGAAGTTTTTCGAGGAACGCGGTTCCTATCACTCTGCTTCTTCGCACTCTGATAATATTTTTTACGTTGCTCGCAAAGCCGGTTGAGTTATCAGCCTGCCCGGAAATTTTATCAACAAGTTTAAAAATAAACCAGCCTTTGTCGTTCTTCATCGGTTTTGAAAAAGTTTTCGGTTTCATCCGGTAAAGAGAATCCTCCATCCATTCCTCATCCATTTTTCCAAAGGCAATTGAAACAGGTTCTTTCTGCATTGAATAATCAAGCCGCGTTCGCAGCAGCGAATCGAACGAAACTCCTTTTTTTAGCTGCCTATAAATTTCATAACTCTCAACGGAATCAGTCGAACTGATGATGAGAACCTTCAACGTTAAATTAGACCGCGCTTTGCCGCGCACCAGATCGATGTCGCTGATTTTTACTTTACTATCAATTTCCTGTTTGTACAAAGCATCGCGGAGCAACATTTTTTCAACCGGCTTAATCATGTTTTGGTACAGTTTCAGCGTGTCAAGGTGCAGTTCTTTCGCTTCCAGCGCCCACAATCTTTCCGCAAGAAGCGAGGCGAGGAATTCGGTTTTTAATGAATCGTCATTTTTGTGAACCATGCTCGGATGCGGCAAAAACTCGTACCGCGTTTTGAACTCATCGGTTGAAAGGAGGTCGTTTCCAATTTTAGCTACGGGAGTTTCTTTTTCAAGAGTTCCGGTTTTTTTTTGAGCCTGACTGATTTGCTGTGAGACGATAAACGCTAAAATGTAAAGGAGAAATATTTTCTTCATCGATTGAAAATCCTACTATCAAGGTTAAAGATTATTTTTTTTGATTGCAATATACGGTCTTGCCGTTAATTTGAAGAGGTAATTTATGGGGAATACGTCCTCGTTTTCCGCTCAGAAAGAATTTTCTGCTGTAGTAGATTTTAATTGATTTGATCGGTTAAATGATTTATTTTTAATCAAGCCCCTAAACAGAATAAGAACATTTCCATTTTCTGCTTTAGCATGTAGAGGACGGAAAAGGATTACGTAACTCACCTTACGCATAATTGTAGAGCGAAACTCCGTTTCGCTCGAAAATAGATATTTTGAAAACAAAACGCGTGGGCGATTCTGAGAATCGCCCCACAATTGCGTAAAGTGAGTTACGTAACTGAGAACGGTAAAAACATTCAAAAAATTTTGGTAAATAGAATGACATCTCCATTAGAAATATTAAATCAGCAGTTCGGATTTAAAGAATTCCGTTTCCACCAACAGCAAATTATTGAATCGGTGATGGCGAAAAACGATACAGCCGTTTTAATGCCCACCGGCGGAGGGAAATCTCTCTGTTACCAAATTCCCGCATTGTTGTTTAACGGACTCACTATCGTCGTTTCACCCTTAATCGCATTAATGAAAGATCAGGTTGACGGACTAAGGCTTAACGGAATTGCCGCAGCATATCTCAATTCAACGCTTTCTCCGAATGAACAAGCGGAGGTAATGAACGATATCCGCACGGGCAAACTGAAGCTTCTTTTTATTGCGCCGGAAAAAATCTTCATCAATGAACAGCAGTTTCTCCATTTTCTTAAACCGTTAAACGTTTCGTTGTTTGCAATAGATGAAGCGCACTGCATTTCTCAATGGGGTCATGATTTTCGTCCCGAATATTTACAATTAGCCGTTCTGAAAAAACATTTTCCCGGTGTTCCCATTATCGCATTAACGGCAACCGCGGATGAACTAACGCGGAAAGATATTCTGGAGAAATTGAATTTGCAATCTCCGAAAACATTCATCTCAAGTTTCAACCGGGAGAATATTCACTATTTCATTGAACAAAAAAGAAATTGGTTTGCGTATCTGCTTGACTATTTGAACAAGCACAAAGAAGATTCCGGTATTATCTATTGCCTTTCGCGGGCATCAACCGAATCGCTTGCCGATGATTTAGCAGAACACGGCTTTTCCGCAAAACCTTACCACGCCGGATTAGAAAAACAGCAGCGCGATTTGCATCAAGAATTATTTATCAAAGACAAAGTGAAAATTATTGTTGCAACCATCGCTTTCGGTTTGGGGATTGATAAATCAAACGTCCGTTTCGTTTTTCATGTTGATCTTCCGAAAAATATTGAAAGCTATTACCAGGAAACCGGCAGAGCCGGACGCGACGGCGTTAAAAGCGATGCAATTTTATTCTACGGCAGAGGCGATCTTGTAAAACTAAAAAAGTTTTGCGAGATTGAAAACAATCCCGCGCAAAGTAGAATTATGCTCGAGAAGCTGAACAAGATGGCGCGTCTCTGCGAAACGCAAACCTGCCGCCGAAAATTTATGATGAATTATTTCGGAGAAGCGTATCCAAACTATTGCGGAAGCTGCGATGTTTGCCTTAGCAATTATGAAAAGTTTGACGGAACAATTGTTGCGCAGAAAGCTCTCTCGGCAGTGGCGCGGCTTGACCAGCGGTACGGCGTAAATTTTGTAATCGATTTTCTGCGCGGCTCAAAATCTGAAAAATTACAACAATGGCAAACGCAGTTAAAAACGTACGGAGTCGGCGCCGATATTGGTAAAGAAGAATGGAGGCAATATCTTAATGATCTTATTGTGATGGGATATTTACAGCAAGAAGAAGGGCAATATCCCGTTTTGAAATTAACCGAAAAAAGTAAAGCGGTTTTAAAAGGGGAAGAAACCGTAATGCTCGTAAAATCCATTACGCGCAAAAAAGCCGAAGTGAAAGAACAGCCGCACGAAGTTGAACTGTTAAGTCGGCTAAAAATTCTTCGCAACCGGTTGGCGGATGAAGCGCGCATTCCGGCGTATGTTATTTTTTCAGATTCAACATTAATTGAGCTTGCAACGTATCTTCCGCAAAATTTATCAGAATTAAAAATGATCTCCGGTTTTGGTGATGTTAAATTGCAGCGGTACGGAAAAGTTTTTTTAGATGAAGTACTGACGTACTGCAAAAAAAATAATTTACCGTCCCGCATGGTAAACAAAACAACCAGGCGCCGGCGAAGAACTGCTCCATCCCTCCTGCTCGAAAAATCCGATACGAGAGTAGAAAGCTATGAGCTGTTCAAAAGCGGAAAAACCGTAGCAGAGGTAGCCGCTTTCCGCAATCTTGCAACTTCAACCATACAAAATCATCTGGCTTTTTTTGTTGCGGTCGGCAAACTTGAAGTAACGGAATTAGTCTCTCCGGAAAAAATTGACCAAATCGAAAAAGTGATTAAACTGCATAGTGATCTATCGCTTGGGGAATTGAAAAAGATTTTAGGTGAAAATATCAATTACGGAGAGATCACGGCGGTAATCAGTCACTTAGCCGCAAAAGCATAAGAATAATGAATGACGAATAGCAGAGCCGGTTACGTGTTAACTCCATGAAAAGGGAGATAAAATTTTTCAAATTGCTTTTATCTTTCGATATAGCTGACTGTACCCTGACTCACAAATCTCTATTTCGGAATTTTATTTGTTGACATTTACGACGGTTATCCTTAATTATTACATCACGAACTGATCTTTTTTGAAAAAATTTCTATCGAGCCGTAAAATGATTCCGCCGGTTAGATATTTTACGCAAAGAAAAATTTTCAAACAGAAAGCACCTTGTAAATGATTGCGATATGAGATTCACCGCTCGCCGTTCCGAATCTCACTACAAAAATCTGATAGTCTAAATTTGTAATTAAGTTAAAGATTAACTTCACTAATTCCGAAAGGAACACAGCAATGAAAAAACTATTACTATTAATTTCTGTTTTGTTGTTCTCTCAAAATCTTTCTTCTCAAGTCACCGTAATTACTCCGAACGGTGGAGAGAGTTTTGTTGCCGGAACAATCGACACCATTCGCTGGCAAGCCTCTTCCGTGACCTTTGTTAATATTGAATATACAACCGATAATGGAATGAATTGGACGTTTCTTGCCGAGAGCGTTTCATCGGTTTTTCCGGCGTATAGCTGGACTATTCCGAATTTCATTTCCTCCATGTGCAAAGTTAAAATAACCGACGCCATGTACGCTGCATACTCTGATGAAAGCGACACTCCTTTTTCTATTGTTGATCAGCTAATGCCGGCGCTTACGCTGCTCTATCCAAACGGCGGAGAAATTATTTATAACGGTTCGCAACAAAATATCACATGGAGCAGCAGCAATGTTTCTTTCGTGAATTTGTATTTTTCTCCCAACAACGGCGAGACGTGGAATTTGTTGGCTTCCAACATTTCGGCGGCTTCCGGCAGCTATCTGAGCGCTGTAAATTCAAGTTCAACAACCAACGCATTAATTCGAATTAGTGATGCATCAAATGCTCAAGTTTTTGACGAATGCAACCAGGTATTTACTATCATCGATACTACCTCTCCAAAAATTCAAGTTACCTTTCCGAACGGCGGAGAAACCTTTGCAATTGGTTCCGTGATGAATATCGTCTGGACAAGTACCGTCCTGTCCGGCACATCAAACATTGAATATTCGATTGATAACGGAATATCATGGAACAGCATTGCAAACAACATGCCCTCTTCTTCTCCATCGTATATGTGGTATATTCAAAGCGCAATATCATCAAACTGTAAAATAAGAGTTTACGATACCGCTAATCCATCAATTAATGATGAAAGCGATAATGTATTTTCAATTATCGATATGGCTATCGGCGGAGGCGCGGTTGCCCATTACAAGTTTGATGGGGATGCTTTGGATGCATCCGGCAACGGATTAAACGGAACTGTTTACGGCACAACTGCTCTGGTTGAAGACCGTTTTTTTAAACCAAATTCGGCTTATTCTTTTTATGATAATTCAAGTATTAAAGTTCCTCATTCACCTAAATTAAATTTCTCCGGGCAATTCACATTCGCAGTGTGGATGAATCAAGCCGGAGGAATAAGCGCTTTCAATTGTATTCTTGGTAAAGATTATACAAAAGAATTCGGATTTGGAACCTGGGGCACCGGCTGCCAGGAGCCAACATATCCAAGATTGATTGTCGGCAATGTGGAAACACAAACCAGCACTCTATCGCCTATAACTTGTTTTACCTGGACGCACGTTGCCGTAACATTTGACGATGCCAAAGATGAAGTTAAATTTTACATCAACGGTGTGCTTACCGAAACGTTAACCAACACCGGAACAATCACACCAACATCAACACCGTTGGGTATTGGAGAAGACGGATTTTACGTTGATCAATTTTACGGCGTTCTTGACGACATAAGAATTTTTGATAAAGTCTTGACTGCAACTGAAATAGATGCAATCTACAATGATAAAGGAGTAAATATTAAATCTTTAAAAGTTGGATACCCCAACGGCGGAGATTTACTTACATCAGGAACAATCGATACAATTCGCTGGACAAGCAGCTATGCAACTCTAATAAAATTAGATTATACTACCGACGACGGTGTAAGTTGGACGAACATCATTAGCGATCTTCCCGCACAAAGTCCAACAGGCTACCCATGGATCATTCCAACACTCGCATCAACTATGTGCAGAGTAAGAGTAACCGACGTTAATGACCCTACCGTTGCAGACCAAAGCGATACTTTATTCACTATTCAACTTCACAAAAGCGCAGAATATGCGTGGGATGCGAATACTATTCTGCTGGATCATTTCAATGAAGTTACAGATGCAAGCATAGCAGCATTTAGAGAAATCGGAGGTCCGTGCGGAACAGAATCACCTGCAGCTACGCCGAATTATTCATATAATTTCGGATTGAATGAATTCAATTATGCACTAAATCTTGATGCGCCTATTGGTGAACCGCAAGGCTCATCAACCTATCTGAAATATCCGGGTGGACAGGTTCTCAGCCAGCCAAACGGAACTATCGAGTTTATGGTTTATCTTACCACTTACGCTAAAGGATTGAGCCTGGTTGAACAAGGACAATTTTTCCGCGCTTGTTCCGGATGGACATTTAGTTTACATATAGATTCCACCGGAATGTTAAATTCGAGCGCGTGGGCGGCATTCAGTTTAAATTCAGGAGATACAAAAATTCCTCTAAATAAATGGACGCACTTAGCGGTTACCTGGGGAAGCACAGGAGCCAAACTTTATATTGATGGAAGGCTGGTAGGAAGCGATACCAATACCGGTATGCCGGCGCCCTACTACGGTGGTTCATTGCTTATTCCGCTTGGCACCGGCGCGGGCGTAAGCTCAAGTATTGATGAACTCCGCGTTTCAAATATTCAGCGTACGGAATTCCATATTGTTCCTCAGCAATCACTTACCGTTACATCTCCAAACGGCGGTGAGCACCTCGTTACCGGAAAGATAGATACGATACGCTGGATGAACGCTTCCGGCGGATATCTTAATATAGACTATACAACGGATAACGGAACAAATTGGATATCAATTTATCCTGCTATGCCTGCAAGTGTTGGAAGTACTCCGTGGTTAATTCCAAATACCGTTTCTACCAATTGCAGAGTGAGAATAACCGATGTTGCAAATCCTTCCATTTTTGATATTAGCGATAACGTCTTTACAATAGAATCACAATTTTCTTTCGGTCTCGTCGCTCACTATCCTTTTAACGGAAACGCAAACGACGAAAGCGGGAACGGGAATAACGGTACCGTCAATGGATCAACGTTGACAACAGATAGATTTGGAAATCCGAACAGCGCCTTAGCTTTTGATGGAAACAACAACTACGTGTTTGTTCCAAGTAGCCCTTCTTTAAACATGCAAAACAGTATTACACTTGTTAGTTGGGTTAAGACGGATAATCCGCATCTTATTCTTGATGATAATCCGGGCGCTATTATTGCCAAGCATGAAACGGTTTCAACAAGACAATACGATTTGTTTTTCTACAGCGGAATTTATGATTCTATCGTTTTTCACGTCGTTGATCAAAAAGATTATTATCCACCGGACGAATATATTTTCCCGCTTTCCACACCAAGCGCTGCATACCGTAATAACCAGTGGCACATGGTTGTTGGAACTTATGACTTCGCTACCGGATTGCAGAATATTTATATAGACGGATTGCTTTCCTCATTCCAGAACCTTGGTCCGGTCACTCTTAAGCAAACAGGAGTCCCGGTAACAATTGGCTGTTACTCGCTTGGTGCAGAGAGTTTCAGAGGATTTTTTCACGGAATATTAGACGACATCCGTATTTATAACAGAGCATTAACACCGGATGAAGTATCTCTTCTTTATCATGAAAAAGAATATGTTCCAACTTGGGTAAACTTATTAACCCCGAACGGCGGTGAGAAATTTCAACCAAACACTCCGGTTTATATTGAATGGAATGCGGTGAATATTGGTACCTTTAATCTGGAATATACCTCCGACAACGGTACAACTTGGAATTTAATTTGCGATACGTTGACAAATGCTTCTTCGGCTTTTCTCTGGTACACACCATTTATCGAAAGCGATTTGATGAGAATCCGGATATCAGATAAACTTAACGCGAACACCTTTGATGAAAGCGATAGTAATTTTACAGTAACAAATAAAATAACCCAACACATTCCGCTATACTACTCCGGATGGAATATGATCTCGTTTTATGTTCAGCCGGTTTCGTCAGAACCGCGCTATGTTTTCCCCACTCCACCGGTGCTTCAAGTAAAAACAGAATTGCAATCATTTGATCCTGCTTTACCGGAATTCCTAAATACACTAAAGAGTGTCAATGCATCTCAAGGATACTTAGTTAAAACAGATTCCGCCGAACGGGCATTTCAGGTAAAAGGAGATCCTTTTTATCCGGCTGATGGAATTAACTACCGCGCCGGCTGGAACTTGATGAGCTATTATTATTCTTACGGAGAATCTATCTGGTATGCTTTTGAACCTATCATGAATTCCGTAGAAGAAATTAAAACGTTAACCGGTTACTTCAATCCGCTTGGTTCAGAAATAACCAATACTCTCTATTCACTTGAACCGGGAGAGGCTTACTGGCTGCGTTTAAAAAATAATGTTGATGGTTATGTACTCCCTTCTCCGCAGGCAATTATGCCAAAGAAACATCAAACCGCCGGCCAAAAACTAATAGCTGATCTTCCCTGGAAATTGAAAGGATATCCGCAAAGTACGGTTGCTATCTTTACTGTAACTTCAAACGGAGAACCGGTAAACGAAGGAAGTGTTGTAGCGGCTTTTGTAAACAACGAATGCAGAGCGATTAGTGAAGTTAAATTAAACAAAGAGGGAACGGCATTTGCCACGTTGGTTATCAACGGAGATAAAGAAGAAGAAGTATCATTCAAAATTTATGACGCGGCAAAAAAAGAAGCGTTCGGTTCCAACATGAAAATGAAAACGAAACCGGGAACAACTATTCCAGGAATACAAGAACTTCGGTTCACGTTTGTAACGGGAATTGAAGACCCGATTTTACCGACAACCACAACGTTAATGAATGCTTATCCGAATCCGTTTAATCCGGACACACGAATTCGTTATTCGCTAAATAAAGATCAGCATGTTAGCTTAAAGATTTATGACGTTCTAGGAAAAGAAGTTATAACGCTTGTAGATGACACTAAAAATGCCGGTTATTATGAAGTTTCGTTCGATGCAAGTGGATTGCCAAGCGGAATTTACTTCTACCGTATGCAATCTGGAGAATATGTTTCCGTTAAAAAACTTTTATTGTTAAAGTAAAAACTTAGCGGCTTTGCGACTTTGCGAGAAATATTTGGCGCGCAAAGCCGCAAAGAAAAAGTTAATGTTAATAAAACAATAACTTATTACGAAAAATTTATTATTGAATAGCCCCGAGATTTAGAGGCTGTGTTAAAATTAGCAGCCCACGAATTCATTCGTGGGAATATGAGCTAAAAATAAAACCTTGTAACCGTTTCAACGGTTTCATATTGAATTTTCACACAGGCTCTGAAGGTACTGGCAATTCAAAATATTATTTTACGTAAGACGACTGAGGAAGTAAATGTTTTGCGATTTGTTAAGATTAAAATAGTATAGAAAATAGTCTCTTTGCGCCTTAGCGTCTTTGCGTGAAATTATTTTGCTTGCAAAGACGGAAAGAATGGAAAGTAAATAAGTTTAAACAGAAGGAAATAATTATGAAAAAGCTGATACAATCAATTAGCTTGTTATTGTTAACCACAGCAGTTCTTTCTGCACAACCCAAGTGGAATCCGGTGATTTACACAAACAGCACCACGCTGTATGGTAAAGTATCAATCAATGGTGTCCCGGCGCAGCTTGGCGATAAAGTTGGTGTCTTCGTAGGCGATGAATGCCGCGGAGTGGCGGATGTTGTTGATAATCTTGGTGAAGGTTATGTCTCTCTTCTCGTTCAGGGAGAAGTTACGGAAGAAGCGTCATTCCAAATATGGAAACAAAGTAGCGATGTTGTTTATAAAGTAGTTAACAGAGTAATTACTTCCCCCGGTGGAACCATTGGAACCCCGCCTGATTATTTTTTAATCGATGGAAATGGTCCCGATTGGAAACCGGTAATCTACACGAACAGTACAACGCTGTACGGTTTAGTCACCATCAATAATAT
>Ga0172369_10002497_pt1 | contig 25235 bp, 24 predicted proteins | sample LakKiv25m_FD_114539 | JGI IMG/M metagenome (GOLD analysis project Ga0172369, IMG submission 114539) | Freshwater microbial communities from Kabuno Bay, South-Kivu, Congo - kab_022012_11.25m | ecosystem: Environmental > Aquatic > Freshwater > Lake | place: Democratic Republic of the Congo...
CACCTGTACTGGCACGCCAGCAATGTGCATGGCCCGGAGTGGGCGGTTGACTATCTCGACTCCGCCGCCTGTGACTGGACGCCGCCGGAGATCGACTTTGTCGACTGGGTGTTCAATGCATCGCCCGTGCTGAAGGAGCGCGCCGAGATGATGGCGCTGCATGAGGGGATGACTTACGAGCGAAACGCTGAAAAACGCGCACCGTACGCACAGCGATCATTGGATTTCATTGACCGCATCACAGACACGCTGTCCAAGAAGATGGTGCGAAAGGTCAAGAACCGCTGGGGCAATGACATCTGGCCGTGGGATCGAGAGGGCTTCCAGCGACTACTGGCGCTGCCGCAAAGCTCAAAACGTCAGCGATAACCCTCCGGGTTCATCGACTGCCAGCGCCAGGCGTCTCGCATCATTTCATCCAGGCCGCGCTGGGCTTTCCAGCCCAACTCACGCTCGGCCTTGGCAGGGTCGGCGTAGCAGGTCGCAATGTCGCCCGGGCGGCGGGGGGCTACGCGATACGGCACGGGTTGGCCGCTGGCGGCTTCAAAGGCGCGCACCATGTCCAGCACGCTGTAACCCTGGCCGGTGCCCAGGTTCCACACCTGGGCGCCGCTGCGGGTTTGCAGGGCTTCCAGGGCACGCAAGTGGCCTTCGGCCAAATCCACCACGTGGATGTAGTCGCGTACGCCGGTGCCGTCGGGCGTGGGGTAGTCGTTGCCGAACACGGCTAGTTCGGGCAACTTGCCCACCGCCACTTGGGCAATGTAGGGCAGCAGGTTGTTAGGTATGCCGTTCGGGTCTTCACCCATCAGGCCGCTTTCGTGCGCGCCCACCGGGTTGAAGTACCGCAAGATGGCAATGCGCCAGCGCGGGTCAGACGCGGCCACGTCGCGCAGCATGTCTTCCACCATCAGCTTGCTGCGCCCATAGGGGTTGGTAGGCTGGCCCACGGGGCAGGCCTCAGAAATGGGCATTTGGGCTGGCTCGCCATACACCGTGGCCGACGAGCTAAACACCACGTTGAACACCCCCGCATCGGCACACGCCTGCAACAGCACTTGGCTGCCGTGCACGTTGTTGCTGTAGTAGCGCAGCGGCTGGGCCACGCTTTCGCCCACCGCCTTCAAACCCGCAAAGTGCAACACGGCGTCCACCGCATGTTCGGCAAACAAGCGGTCAAGCACCGCACGGTCGCGAATGTCGCCTTGGACAAATACGGGCAAGCGCTCCGCCAACTGCGCCACCCGCTTGAGCGACTCGGACGAGCTGTTGCACAGGTTGTCCAGCACCACCACGTCATGCCCGGCTTGCAGTAAAGCCAGCGTGGTGTGAGAGCCGATGTAGCCGGCGCCGCCGGTGACAAGAATTTTTTTCATGATTACCGCCCCAATTAATGGAAAATTTTATCTCCCAAAATAAAATCCCACGATTTCTTTAATCACTTTGGCACTCTCATCAAGAGAGTCAGCTTTGGGGATGATGTCATTCCAACCGAATCGCCTTCTGATCGCATAATCTGTTGCGGCAGCAGTTACGTTGAAACCCCGTGATTCAAACAGAGAGACAGATCGGCGCATGTGCATCGCCGATGTGACCAGCAAAATATCTTTGACGCCCATAGGGAGTAATAGATCGGCAGTGTACTCGGCGTTCTGACGCGTATTTCGACTCCTCGGCTCAAGTACCAAAGCATTTTCTGGTAATCCCAAATCCAACAAAAAAACCTTCATCGCTTCAGCTTCTGGGTAAGCACGGACATTTAGGTCACTTCCACCACTGAGCACTACCAAAGGTGCCCGACCTGCGTGGAATAATCGTGCTGCATGCCAAACACGGTCAGCTGAGTCTCGTAAATCGGGCAAACCATCAATATTTACTGCGGGCCGCATAGCGCCACCTAAAACAACAATTGCCTGCTTTTTAGGCAGTTTCTCAACAGCGATAGGTGGAAATCCTGCTTCTTGGATGCTTCGCAAGGAATGGCTTATTACGGGCAGAGAAAAAAATATGAGCCAAATTACTGATAGCCAGCCTGTAACGCGCCCCAGGCGTTGTTTTCCATACTTATAAAGGACGAAAGAAAAAAGACCAAAGGCAAGAGTTGTACCCAATGGTGAAATCAGAAATGTAGCTAGAACGTCAAGCATCCGAGCAGTTATTTTTACGTCTACTGAATTTTTCCCTGAAGACATGCCACAGAAATATAGGCGCCGACACAAACATGCGCCGCCACAAGCGCTTTGGTTGCTGAATCAGGCGCGGAAGCCACTCCAGCCCTAGGCGCTGAAAAACTGGATGCGATCGTTGTACACGTCCGGTGTAGAAATCAAATACTGCACCGATGGCCCCTGCGAACCTTACGTTCAATCGAGTGCGATTCTCGTGGATCCACTTTTCCTGCTTAGGTGCCGTCATCCCCACCCACAGCACGTCAGGCTTGACGGCGTTAATTGCCTTGATCATCTCTTCAAGCTCAGCATCGGTGTAATCCGGCTTGAACGGTGGTGAGCACGTCCCGGCAACGCGAATGTTGGGATAGTCCCGAGCCATGCGCTCGCGTATAAGAGCCAGAGTTTCTTCCGTTGCCCCTAAAAAAAACACACTCATGCCACCAGTACTATTCATAAGCGAGTGCAAGCCAAAAAACACGTCAGAGCCCGTAACACGCTCATACACCTTACCGCCTAGCAGGCTAGATGCCAAAACAATCCCCGCACCGTCTGGTACCAGCCAGTCGGCATCATGTAATGCGCGGAAAAATGTTTTATCTTCCAGTGCCACAGCATAGGAATGCGGGTTCAGGCAAGCCAGCCAGGCGCAGCCACTGTCCGTGCCCGGCACCGCCTGAAGGCGAGCAAACACTTCAGCCACGCAGACAGCCGCCGAACTGCAGCCCACGGCATAGCCGAGTATGTTTTCCTTCATGTCAAGTGCCCCTTGCTGGCTTCCAGTGCCTGTTCGTAGATGTTCATCAGCGTTGCGTAGTTAGCATCTTCGGTGTACTTATCCTCGAACTCGCGCCGGGCGCCTTGGCCTAGTTGCTCCAGCAGCCCTTGATTGTTCCAAACTTGCCTGACTTCATGAAGCAAGGATTTTGGGTTGGCGGCCTCAAATACCACGCCGCTTGCACGATGCTGGACGATGCTGGGCAGGGGGCCCAGATTGGATACTGCTGCCGGTGTACCAAAAGCAAATGCCTCGCGTACCACCATCGGAAATCCCTCAAACCACTCCGAAGGCAGTACCAGCAGTTTGGCACCTGCAATCTGTGTCTGGGCTTCTGCGCTGCTCAACTGCCCCATAAACCGAACGGGTAATCCAGTTGCTAAAGCTTCGAGCTCAGACCGCAAATCGCCATCGCCAACCACTCGCAGCTCTGGCGCCTGGCTCCCCCACAGGCGCCAGGCCTTCAGCAGCGTAGTGACACCTTTTTCAGCGGTAAGCCTGCCGACGAATACAACATAGTCGCCACGGTCAGACCAAGGCAATGTTGGCGGCAAGCCTGGGTAAAAATTGGGCTTCACATGCACCTTGCTAGCCGGCAGCCCTGAGCGTGACATCAACTGTCGCTGAAAGTCTGACAATGCAATGAAAGCATCAACTTGATCACGCCAAGTGCCCAAGGCACGGTGGAGTCCGACGCTAAAGGCCAAAGGTGCGGTTGCAATGCGGCTACCCCTGTAGCAACCGTGTTGCATAGCTGGCAGGCTGCTACCTGCTTCAAGACAGTCGGTGCAAACCTTGCCCGCCCGCATGGGAATGCCTGCCGGGCAGAACAGTCGGTAGTTGTGCAAGGTTAGTACCCGGGCCGCACGCTTGCCATCTGCATGGAAGATGCCTGGCGAGAGCAGTGGAAAGGTATTGTGTACATGCACCACATCCGGACTTAGGCGAGCAAGCGTATTCCGTAGAGCCGATGTCATCCAAGGGTTCCATGGTGTGGCTAAAGCCCCTTTGACCGCGCCCCAGGCACCTTGGGCACGAATTTCATCGCTATGGCGGGTAAAGGTCTCCACCTCATGACCATGCTTGCGCAACAAGGCCTGCTCCGCCTCGAACACCAGGTTCTCGCCAGAGGGTGCGGCAGAGCCGTAAAAGTTGTGAACCAGCAGAATTTTCACGACTTGCCACTCTCTTCCAGCATCCTCTGGCGATATATGCGGTCCAAAGCCTCTGCCTTCCTGTCCCAGGCGTAGCCCTGGGCGCGAACGATCGCGCCTTTCGCCAGCGAAAGCCGCAAGGTTTCGTCTCCCTCTAGCTTCTGAATGGCTGCTGTCAGGCCGCTCAGCGTTTCCGGCGGCGTTCTCAAGGCGATCTTGATGCCGCAGGTTTCATTCACCACATCGGCAAAGCCACAATGATCCAGGCACACGATGGGCAGCCCTTGCGCCAGCGCTTCGACGGTGACCGTTGAGGTCAAATCGCGCAGGCTGGTCATCAGCATCACATGGCTAGCCGCCATGATATGCATCGCCTCATCGCGGGGCAGCCAGCCATGAAAGTGGCAACGCGCCATCAGGCCAAGTCTCGTGGCCAGTGCCTGCCAACGGGCCGTTTGCGGTCCCTTGCCCAGCACATGCAGCTCCCAGTTCGCATCCGATGGCAGGGCAGCGAGGGCAGCAAGCGCCAGATTCAAGGCCTTTCTAGGTAAATGCAGGCCAGTCCAGACCAGACGGAGAGGTTCGCCCGTCTTGCGATCCAGCGGCGTCACTGCCACGGCAGGTGGCAGCCCCACTTCAGCGATCACGGTGCTACGGCAGCCCCAATGCTTGAGCGCGCCAGCCTGGTTTTCCGGCGTCGCCGCGATCAAGCCAGTGCCTGCCCTACGGGCCGCCAAAAGCGGCCTGCGCAACAACCGCGCCTGCAAAGCGTTGATGACGTTATAACCCAGGTAGTACAGCGCCCCGTAGAGCCCCACACTGGGAAGAAACCGCCAGGGAAAGCTGCCCATTCCCCCCAGCGGCCCCCAAACGAATGGAATGCCCAGTTGCCATAAGTATCCCGGCTCGCGAAAACCCACCATGGTGAGTTGGTGGGCCAGATCAAACGTCACCTTCGCGTGCAGGTCTCTAGCCAACGCCAAGGCCTCTTCATGCCAGCGCCGGTAATACCAGTAGTAAGAAGGCGGCCAGATCTTGCGCAGCAGGCGGTTGCGTTGCTTGCGGATGAAATAGAACCTGACCCGCTTGCCAAAGTCGGGGTGTTCTGCCAGGTAGCGTTCGATGTCATTACGAAACTTCTCATCTTCTACGATCACCCATAAATCGTGATGCCGGGCCAGCGCCACCACGAACCCCCAGCCCACGCCCGGCTCCGAGCCCTTGTAGGGGCTGCATGCGTAGGCCGAGATGATGACCTTCAAGCGCGCGCTCATCGCCACTCCCGCGCATGAGCCACAATCATCTGGCCATAAAACCCTGTTTTGTCCTTCTGCTGTAGCAACCACAGAGCAAGATTGACTTTAACGTCCAACGCCAACCCGGCTGCTGCCACCACGCGGCCAGCCCACTGCAATGCCGCCTCAAGCGTATTTATGGCATCAGGATTGCGCTGCACCAGCAACGCGGGGGCCGCCACGTAGTAGAAGGCATCACTCAACGCCAGCCCCTGTGCTTGACTGGCCTCCCAGTCGTACACAAACAAACCGTCCGCTGTCCAAGTGCAGTTCCAGGGCGCGAAGTCACCGTGGGCGCGATGCAGACAAATCATGCAACCGGTTTCAGCAAGTGCCTGCAAGCGCGCATGCAGCTTCTGGCAGGCTGCAGCGGCTTCATGCGACAGCCCTTCTGTTGACAAAGCCGGCAGCTCACCGAGCACATGGGCAAGGGGTATGCAATGCCTGCCCAGCAAAGAGAGTTCGGCTAGGAATGTAACCACGCCTTTTTCCAAAGTATGCTTGCCGCCCCAGCGGCGCGGCCTGTATTCCTGATGCAGTGCCACGGCCTGCTCACCACATACCACCTTTACCAGTTTTGGTGCCCTGTGCGCCAACGGTGAATCTGCCAACATCGCCAAGGCCGCTGCCTCATTCTCCAGCGCGGTTCGCGCTTTCGGGCTCGTCCCCATCTTGACAATCGTGTCCGGCATGCCTTCGCCCAGGGGCAAGATGACCGTCTTGCGGTTATCGTCCGGCGTGCCCAGGTACAGGGCGTAATCCTGCCCCCCCGTCAGCCCGGCCATCACGGCCCCATAGGGCACAGGCAAAGGGATGCGGCTGGCGATCAACAGCACCTTGCCCTGCAATAAGTAAAAAGAACCCAGCCGCGCCAACCAGCGCGCCACCCCAATGCCCAGTCGTGCAATCCACCGGCCCGGCCGATGCAGGCTCAGAGCGAGAGCGGCGTGTTGCCGACAAGACAGCGGAACCACCACCCGTGGGTTTGCAGCGGGCAGCAGAGCGTATTCGCGAACAAGCTGAAACTGTGATGACAGGGATTTGCGCCAGCGCCCGCCTTGCGCCCTGTTGACCAATACACAGACTCTCTGCACATCAAGAGACAAATTGCAATCTGACGATGCCATTGAGGCATTCACTATAAACAGGTCCGCCGATGAAGCGTCGTCTTGCCAGGTCATATCGGCGTGGGTATCGCGCAAGAACTGTGCTTCGGCAGATGAAAACCCTCGCAGAACGATACGCGCGCCCTTCCCGACAGGTAGCAGCCAACGCCACGCTAGGCTGTAATCCAGTTCTTCGATCGACATTCAGGGCCGTTTCACCGCTTTTGTCTGCAAGAATGCCAACAAGGCATTCAGCACTTGGTCACGGGTTTCTTCCACGCTGGTATCGGTGGAAACGAGAACGGCGCGCTTTTCCCTGCTGGCAAAGTCATGCAAGGCGTTGACCTGGCGGCGAGTCTCATCTTCAGAAAGCTCCCCCTTCCGCGCCGCAATGGCCTCCGGGCTGCCGTGCAGGCAAACGATTATGTCGGGCTTGGGTGCTAGGGCCGCGAACCAAGCGGCCACCCGGCCACTCAGGCCAATGCGAAAACGGCGCGGATCCAGCGCCATGTCATAGGCGTAGCGGTCAAAGACCACCACCGCCGGTAGCTTGGCAATCTTTGGCCGTGTCCACAACCAATACCCCAACACGTAGTCCAGGGTGAGATAGGTCAACCGCAACAGGGAGCCCAAGACTCCAGAGGGCTTGGCGCCATGGGGCTCAAGCACCGGGCCTGAAGGCATGGCCTGCTTGCCTTTCAAACGCGCCAGGGGCGGCAATACCGAGGGGCGCAAATGCTGAACCACCACGGCGTTGTGGGTCGCCGCGTTCAGGACGGGGAGGATGGCGTCGATGACCGTGGACTTGCCCGCGCCATCCACACCGAGGATCACCATGACCACGCCGCTGGGCCGCAGGTAGCGGCACATTTTGCTCCATCCAAATGCAAGGCGATGCCTGGCATACGCCACCACCCCCTGACTGCGAGCATGACGCATGAAATCCTGACGCAGCCTTGAGCACTCCAGTTGCAGTTGATCGGGGCCAACATTGGAGAGCAACATGGCGCGTAAGCGGCCCAGCGCCTGATGCCCCATGGGCGCGAGCAGCGTTTCAATCTCCTCCCAATCACTGTCCGCAGCCTGCCGAGCGGGAACCGTGTACCGCTGGGGGAAACGCCCGTTGTTGAGCGCCTCCTTCAATACCCCGAGGATCCCTGCGAAACCATCCGACAACACCGGAATCTCTCGGTAGAAGCGCAAAGGCAGCATGACCGCATCGTCACGTAGGCGAAGTCCGCGAAAAAAAAGACCTATATAAATATCAATACGAATCCCCCACCAAGTCCCTTTATCGTCCGGGATTCTGCCTATTGCGTGAACTTGAAAGAACGAATCCAAATCCATCACACCGATTGGTAGACCACCGCTGGCCCTAATCGATTCAAGTATGACAGATCGGACACGTTGGCCATCCGATGGCAAAACCAGAATATCCAGGTCGCTTCCGCCAGAACTAAACGGTAACGGCTCGTAATTCCGCATTACGGCATACTTAATCCCAGTCGGATTAAGCGAGTGAAATAGTTCTTGCAAAAACTCTGATTCTGGTGATTTCATTTCAATTCAGTCCACTGTCCTTCTCATCGCTCGAACACCAATCCAAAAAATGCGCATAGCACCATAAAATATAGATCCAAACCACCTTGGCCCTTTTACCCCACTGTACTGATCCTGCACCATTCGACGTTCCAGCAATCGTCGCTCAACAAATGTTGAACTGATATTGGTTTCGTGCCATGTAAATGACGCCAGGGTGACAGGCAGGTGCACAAAGTGAAATCCAGATTTAGACATGTGTACATACCAATCAAAGTCCATAGTGACCTTGAATTCAGCCCTTAGAATAATGCCATCATCGATGGCCTTACGGCGAACAAATGTTGCGCAACTGGGGATGTAGCATCCGTAATACAACAGCATAGATTTTGAAAAGAAAAATTCGCGCTTACGCTTGACGAGATTGCCACTAGAGTCAACAAAATCACAATCGCCAAATACGATATCTGATTCTGGGTGCGATTCAAAATGCTGTACTATGTATGATAATGCGTTGGGCGAGTACCATTCATCAGTATTTAACCAACAAACAATGTCACCGGTAGCAATAGCAAAACCCCTATTTATTGCATCAGTTTGACCGGAATCCTTTTCGACAATAATTCTTAATTCAACCGAACGCGGGTCGTCCTTGTAATTAGACAGCTCTTCGACAGTCGAATCAGTTGAACAGTTGTCCAATATGATATGCTCCACATAAAAATCACCTTCCTGTGCGCGCACGGAGGATATACACTTACGAATGAAGCGACCCTGATTATATGAAGGAGTGATCACAGATATTTTCATCTTGTTCTATGATATTGATAATCGGGCTGTCTCGAAATTGCGACGCCAACCAGAATAAATAGCATGACCTTGTATGGCAACATGCTAGCCTGGCCAACAACTAGCATTTCTAACAAATGAATAACAAACAGCATGATAATTCCTGCCGAAAGCCTATCATCCGCCAATTTTCTAGCAGCAAAGACCGCGTAGGCGAATGTTATGAAATACAATACTGCGCCAATAATACCTGACTTTAAAATCAAGTGTAGATAGCCGATTTCATTGACTTGGCGGACACTAGAGTCCCCACCAAGATCATGTGCTCGAGTGTATTCAAAATAGGGACTGAAGTAAGTCCCAAGGGCTCCCCTGCCAATTATCCAGTCATCTATATTAAAGTCGTCCGCTAATTCAACCACCAAAAAAGTTCTCGTATCAGTAAACCAATCATCACTTAGTCCTGATAAAATATAAGAACTTCCAAAATATAAAAGTGGCATAGCAAGGGTAGAAAAAAGCATCAGCCTTGATATGATATTCTTGTTTTTCCTGGCCTTGCCTAAAGCAAAATAAATAATTAAGAAACCTAATGACATTGCGAAGCCTGCCCGGTTACTCAACACGATGTGCGCAGCTGCTGCCATTATCAGGCAAAATACATACAACCAGCGATCTCTGCGACTGCCGATGCCGGTGAGCAACACGATTGGTGCGGCATATAGAAGTACAAGCCCCACTTTCGCAGGACTATCTTTTGGCAAAACGTTTAATGCCCAAACCTCTGCGATCGACCATATAACCAGTGGCAAACCTATCATCGCGTGTAGTCGAAGCACGGGAATCAGCGCCTGCAATACACCAGGTTGGCGCCCAATGTATAGCGCAAAGGGGAGCAACCAAACCAAACCACCAATTTCAGGGTTTGCCACAAGGGTAAATAGTCTACCCACGTCAACAGTTAAACCACGGACAATTGTCACCAAACTCCAAAAAAAAAGTAAAAACAAAATTATCTTTGCCCTTAGATTGATTTTTAGCATCCGTGTACTTGATAGATTATTTACTATCTGCACCGCGAACATCAGAACAGCAAGCAACAATGAGATGCTTACGATAACCTTTCCTGCTATCAGACCTTGAGCAGGAAAAAAAGCATTAAAAATCCAGAAAAAGGCGAGCAAATGGAATCCAAGTATCGCATATCGATACCTCTTTGACAGAAGTCGTCGTGTTTCAATTGGTAGATGTCTTGTTGATTGTGTAATCATTGCGATTTTAGAACAGCGTGATACAGTTCCATATATTGCGCAGCAACAACCGGGTAAGAATACTTTTCGACGGCGCTTAACCTAGCGGTACGGCCTAGCGAACGGTTGCGGCTTTCATCCTCCAACACCCACTGAATGCCTTTTGCCAAATCTTCTGTGTCGAACGCATTAGCGAGCCAGCCCGTTTCTTGGTGGGAGACGATATCTGGCAGTCCGCAGGTATCAAAAGCAATAACCGGTGTACCGCATGCCATAGCCTCAACACCAGTATTAGGTAAGTTGTCAATGCGGGATGGAATGATTAAAGCGTCAGCAGCGTTGTAGATTATGGCCAAGCTTATGTCGTCGAATATGTGTCCTAAGTAGTGAACTGGAAATCCAAAGTCAATTGGATCTTTCGGTTTGTTCTTGCCAAATACGACTAATTCCAAGTCATGAATTTGACCTCGTAGTTTCTTTAGGCATTCTGTCAGAAGATCGAACCCCTTGTGATATGTGTTTTTTCCATCCATGGCTCCAAATGCCAATATGTGTTTATCTGTTGGTAGGCCTAGAATTTGTTTGCATGTGGATTTTTCCATTGGTTTCCATTTGTCGCAGTCAATGGCGTTGTGTATCGTTGTAACGGGCCAATCACTAAATAGTGCGCTTTGTTTTACACAGCTTTCCAACCAGTGGCTGGGTGTGATCAATTGGAATGGCTTATTCCAAGCGCGCCTTTTCCTGGCCCATGTCCACCGGTTCAGGTCCAGGCCTGAATCAGAAGGGGAGCCATTACTGGATGAGTATCCTTCTTGCCAGCGTTTTCCATAATTGATGTGTTCAGCTCCACTAAACGTCCACATGTCATGTAGGGTCCATGTAATGGTTTTTTTTATTTTTCTGATGTCCTCTATGGACATCATTTCGCCGCATATCCAGTGGAGGTGCACTACGTCTAGATCCGAGCCGTTTATCAATTTTGGCCAATTAGAAGGGAACAACGCGAGTGAGGTTGGTGTGTTCGGGGCGAATTTGGCAAGATCGTTAATTATCTTTATGAGTTGTGATTTGAGTTGGTTGCTGATTTTGAATAGCGGTGAATTGGGTGAGTAGACAGTGTGATCCCCGGTTGTTGATTTGTTAACATGCATTGATGAATCTACATTTTCCAGTAGTAATGCCTGATGCAGTCTAAAGGCTGCACGTGCCGCGCCACCGATGTAATCTTGAGCGTTTAGATGCCAGATCTTCACTCTGTCCTGCCTGATCGTAATGGGGTTTTGAAGAGGTGGGGGGTTAATTGGTTTAATACTCGCAGATAGTTATTGTCGAACTCGTAGGCGGCGAAAGCTTTTTGAGAACTATCGGAGTACATTTTGTAGTTTTTCATTATTTGGTTTAGGCAGCGGTTGATGTCTTTTGTATTTGTAAATGTGTTTCCAATGTTGTTGCTATGAATTATTTCTTTCATGCCGGGTGTGCTATACGCGACAATGGGCTTGCCACAGCGCATTGCGTCAAAGATTTTTCCTGCTGAACCGGCCGCAAAAAGTGTATTTTTGTTCGTGGGCAAAAATCCAAGAATTAAAATGTCACTGGCTTGGTATGGGGTGAATTTCTCATCATTGTTAAAGAGCCTGTTTGAGATATAAACCTTGCCTGGGTTGGTCTGTGATATTGATTCGGCGTATGTTCTAATGGCTGGGTCGGGAAACCAGCCGTGAAGTATTAGAACAAATTGATTGTCCCACTTAGGTACTGAGTCAAGGATGTTAGGTATGTAGTGCTCACTCAGCATAGAGCCTATTGCCAATACGATTGTTTTTTCTTTTGGTATATTAAAGAGGCGTCTGAAATGGTTGTTTGGTGAATTGGAGGCTACTCCGGAGGGTGAGTTATATATTATTTTTGTAGATTTAATTCGGAGGTCATCCCTTAAATAGCTGGCGCGGTGTTCGTCTTGCGTGAATGTTGCAATTGCTTTGCTGGCTATTTTACGCTCCAGCAATTTCTTTAGCTTCGCCTTTAAGGATTTGTTTGGTTCGTAAAACTCAAGGGAGTGATAGATGATCGGTGTGCTGCATGCAGTAGTGCAAACGCCGGTTAATAGCAATGCGTCAACGTCAAATGCGATAATTAGGTTGGATTTTCTAAGCAGGGCGCGTAATGCCAATAGATTGCTTAGTTTGGATGGTATTGATTTTTTGCTTAGGGTTATGGCTTTGATCGTGATTGGACTTGTGCCGAAATCCGGAAATGGAAAATTCGTGATGTTGGCGTCTATTGCAATGATGGTTACGCTGCTTCCACTATTGCACCATACTGAAGCTGTATTTAAGACGCTAGTAGATATGCCCGCCCAGCCAAAACGCGTAACGAGGGTTATTCTTCGGTTTGTATGATTATTAAGTAACATACCGGTCAGTATTGATAACCTTGGTCTGAATGATTGATAGGGAGCGACTACTCAAGAATCTGTCTGACTATAGAGGCTGCTTTGACGATCTGATCTTCAGTCAACGCGAGGCCGCTGGGTATGTAGAAGCCTTGGCGATATAGCCGCTCAGCATTGGGCAAGCTCTCGGCTTGAAATAGGCCCATACCCTGGAGTACTGGTTGCTGGTGCATGGGGTAGAAGAAAGGGCGAGACCCTATTCCATTTTCCGACAATCGCTTCATGGCGGTCTCAGCGTTCATCCCCTTGTTCTCATCCAAAACAAGACCGTAGACCCAATAGACGTTGTCGGCGTAATCGGTATGGGCAAGGGGGAGCTGGACGCCTTCGAGCCCTTGCAGGAGTTCGGTGTAGCGGGCGCCCATGCGTCGCTTGCGGGCGACGAAATCATCCAGACGTTCCAGTTGGGCGAGGCCCAGGGCGGCCTGCATGTTGGTCATGCGCAAATTCCAGCCCAGGCGCTCGTGGACGAAGCGCTTGTGAGGCATGAAGCAGAGGTTGCGCAGGCTGCGGCAGGTCTCGGCCAGTTGCTCGTCGTCGGTGACGATCATGCCGCCTTCGCCGGTGGTGATGTGCTTGTTGGGGTAGAAGCTGAAGGTGCTGATATCGCCGAAGCTGCCGCAGGGGCGGCCTTTGTAGGTCTGTCCATGCATCTGAGCGGCGTCTTCGAGCACTTTCAGGCCGTGTTGACGGGCCAGTTCCAGCACCGGGTCGATATCTACCGGCAGGCCGAAGATGTGGACCACCATGATGGCCTTGGTGCGGGGGGTGATGCGGGCCTCGATCTGGCGTATGTCCATGTTCCAGGTGATCGGGTCGCTGTCCACCAACACCGGCTTTGCCCCGCTTCGGACGATCTGGCCGATGCAGGAGATGATGGTGAAGCTGGGCATGATGACTTCGTCGCCGGGGCCGATGCCCAGGGCGTCAACAGCGGCATCCAGGGCGGCGGTGCCGTTGCAGACGGCGATGGCGTGACGGCGGCCCATGCGCTGGGCGAATCTCTGTTCGAACTCCTTGATAAACGGGCCTTCGGAGGATATCCAACCCGTTTCAATGCATTCGAGCAGGTATTTCTTTTCGTTGCCGTCCAGCAGGGGTTCGTTGACGGGGATGAAGTCGGTCATGGCGGTGGCTTGTAGGGTCAGTCGTGGGGGCGTAGGGCTGGTTAGGTCTTGGTGGGGGGGTGATTTTGAAGTTACCGGCTCCGTAGCATGGTAAGAGGTTCTGTCAGGCCTTTTGCAGAACGACGCAGACGCCCCAGGTATCTTCCCCCGCAGGTTTACCGCTCAGGAATTCCTCCGCCAGGATGCGTCGCATTCCATGGTGTTCCGCCAGCAGGTCAATCTCCGGCAAGCTGAGGTGCCGCATGGGGTGGACCTCGTTGAGGGTCTGGACTGGGCCGTCCGGCAGTTCACGCGCATAGATGGTGTAGTGGACATCGACTCGGTTTTCGTTGGAGCGGATGTCGGGTTCGGCGATGCGGACGATTTCCACCTGTTCGTCAGCCATGCGTTTGACTCGTACCGAGGGTCGCTGGGCGTAGACCGCCGGGGTGTACCAGAAGTCGAAGATGAACAGGCCGCCCGCGTTCAGGTGCGCAGCCGCGTTGGAGAAAACGGCGTGGAGCTGGTCGTTGCCGGTCTGGTAGCTGATGACGTGGAACAGGGAGAGGACGGCGTCGTAAGTGCGTCCCATGAGAACTTCACAGATGTCGCCTTGCTGGCAAGTGAAGCCCGGTGCGGCTTCGGTCTTGGCCACCATGTCGGCGCTGCGTTCGATACCGTGGACGGTGTAACCCTCTGCGGCGAGCAGTCGTCCATGCTTGCCGGTGCCGGAACCGAATTCGAGTAGATCACCCTTGGCAATGCCATGGCGCTGGAGCAGGCCTTGGATGTAGGCGGCTTCGCCAACGTAGTCCTTGTCTCGGTAGAGCAGGTCGTAATAGCGGCTGTAGGCGTTGAATACCGAGGCGGTCATCAGGTCGGGTCCTTGAGGCGAATCTGGTCGGCGGGGATGGGGGCGAAGCGGGTCTTGTCGGCCTCGCCGGCGTAGGGGCCTTGCTTCACTTCGATGATCTCGCTGGCTTCGAGCATTTCAAAGCCGTGGCCCCCGTAGGCGAGGAGGATCACGTCGCCGGAGGTGACGATGCGGCTTTCCAGATAGTTCTGGTCATCATCGTAGAAATCGATTCGGACCTTGCCCGATTTGATGAACAGGACTTCTTTGGTGAACTGCACCTCGCGGGGCACGGCATTGTGAACGTGGGGGGCGATGACGTAGCCCGTTGGCCGATTCATGTAGGCCAGTTGCTGGGAGAAGTCGTCGGGGGTGAAGAACTGGATGCCTTCGGCGCGGTGGGTGGCTCGCAGGAGCATGGCGAGGGTGCGTGAATTGTGGGATATGGTTTCAAGCATGGTCAGATTTCATAGATAAGTAGATTTGTGGACCCATGCACGTAATTCGGGATCGCGCATATAAGCATCTTGGTGAAAGCGGAAGCCTTCTGCATGTCCTCTACGGAGCTCACGAGCGGCGAGTAGCACATCCGGTGACTCAAATAGCGTCATGAAGTGGCGAAGGCCATATCTGACTATTCGTGTAAATATATTAGACTTGGGTTTAAGGGGGGGTGAAGATTCGGCGCGCAACTGGGTATATGAATCCGAAATACCTTGGTTATAGCCGCGCTGATAAAAGTAAGCGTGGGTCATTCGCTCGGAAGTGACCTTGTGGAAGATGGAGGCGCCGGGATGAAATACACAATTCATGCCTGATTGTTCGACGAAATTGGAAACGTAAGTTTCTCCGTCACCTCGGAACTGAATGAGTTCTTTAGGCATACCGTCAGGATGAAAGCCGCCGGCGCTTAATAATGTGCTTTTGCGTATGCTGAAGTTGCAGCCCCAAACAAGATTCGGTGAAATAAAACCAGAATTGGTGTTGAATTCGATCACGCTCAGGGCGGATATGGCTTTATAACCCTGAGGATGTCGCTTGTTCCACATGGATTGGAGCCAGCCCGGCGGGGGAGTAATAAACAAAGGAAGATTGTTACCGCCAACCATGGCTGTTTGGGGATTGCGAAATGCTTCCTGAATGCTGGTCAACCAACTGGGATGAGCTTCTATGTCATCGTCAGCAAAAACTAAAAACTCACCCTTGGCATTTGCCAAACCCGCGTGACGACCAACATGTAAGCCAGGTTCTGAGGCGTAAATGGCTGTCAGGTTGGTATATCGACTCTTGTAGTGGCTTATTACACTTGATGTATCATCTGTAGAGCCATTGTCTACTACGATTACTTCATAGTCCGTTTCAGGCAGAGTTTGCCCGGAAAGAGATTCCAGAGTCGCCGCCAGAAGCTCGGAGCGATTGCGGGTGGGGATAATCAGAGAAATCATGGTTTCGTGGCTAGTACGCCCCACCACATATTTGGCAGATTGCCATGACTCTTGATATGGGGCATGGCGTCTTCATTGACGACGCGCTTTACCCCCTCTGCCCAACCGTAGTCATGAAAAACCACTATGGAGCCGGGTTTTAGGAATGCTTTATAAGCATCCCAATCTGCCTTCACACCCTCATAGGAGTGATCACCGTCAATGAACAGGAGATCAATTGCGGGGGTAATGGCTTGAATTTTCTCTACAACCTGAGTGCTGAATCCTCGTACAGGCGTGATGAAGCTTGAATAAAGGGATGTATTGTTCTGGAACTGTGTCCAAGTATCCCAGTTTCCCTCACTCATGGCATCGTTATTCCATGTGTCAATACACAGGATTCGCTTGTTGCCGGTCCGAAGGGCTGCTGCTCCGAAACAGCAAGCTGAAGCGCCAATGTAAGAGCCAATTTCAGCAATGACAGTGGATTGACTGCATAAATCATAAAGAGCGATACGTTCCCTCAAGGTCAGGTGCGACTCGATGGAAAAGGACTGGCGTAAATGAGTGTTGGTAATTCTTGTCCAGAAATCCAGGGCTTGCCTCTTTAGACCGGACAAGGCCCTGCGCGGTTTCATGATGGAGCTGACTAGGGGGCCATGCATCTTCAATCCTTTGACATGGTTACGACAATAATGCCTGACCGTTTGAGGGTGGCTTCCCATTTGGTTGAAAATATCAATTTATCCAGCAGCGAAGCCGCTCTAAGGCAAACCCGGCTAAAAATGGATAAATTTCTGGTTTTCATGTCATGCCATGATATGCATAGAACTTTCATGGCAAAGTGATAGACCGCACCTTTGCCGGTGCCATCCCAAAACCGCTCATCATAATCAATGCGCTCCAGGTTTAGGCCATGCTTGTTCGCATAACCCCTAAGGCTGCGCTCATTGAAGTGGTATAGGTGTCTTGGAATATCCTCTTTATATGCGTACTTGCCGTAAATGCTTTCTGAGTTGGTGACCAAAAAAACAAACTTGCCGCCGGGCTTTAATACCCTTGCGACGACAGAAAAATAGTCATTTGGAGTATGCACATGTTCAATGACAGCCCAAGAGGTGACTAGGCTAAAATAGGCATCCGGCAGATTGGCTGTGGTTAGGGCGGTTTTTTGGAATTTGATTGATGTGTTTGTGACGCCTTCGCTAAACGCGTCAACGCCATGCAGTTCGCACTCGGGGCGCTGGGTTTGAATGTGGCTTAACCAATCGCCTCGTGCGCAGCCGATGTCGAGAATGGCTGCTGCATTGATATTTTTGATGTAATCGTATTGATCCTGATACCGCTTTTTGTGTAAGTCGTCATCTCTGCCGTCATGATATCCAGCCGGATAGAAACTGCCCATCTCTTCAAAAGTGGGCCTTGGATTTACATACACCAATCCGCAGTTGGTGCATTCGACGACGGGGTATTCAAATTCGTTTAGCCATAACCAGCCATCTGGCTTGCGGTATCTGACGCGGTAGGATTGGGTGCCGCATAAATCGCAATTGATGTGTTCAAGTTTCATTGGGTGCCTGGAAGTTTGAGGATTGAATTAGATAAATTCGCAGCCGGGGGCGTTGGTAATTACGTAATTGTGATTATTCCTCAGGTGGCTTGTTAGGTAGGCTAGCGAAAGGGATCTGAACCAAGTAGGAAGCATGGCGCCTTGGTTAGCTTGGCTTGAGGTCTCAATTGAGCCATACATGAAGGGCTCGTTTAACCTGAATACAAAACCACCATCTGAAACCTGATTAATCAAGACCCATCTGAGCGATGCTTCCAGCGAACTGTCGATTCTGTCCTTGGTGGACTGGCTGCACAGGTCATATAGTCTGATGAGTATGTCAATTGAATCTATATCTTCACAGGCGCTTGAGTTGGGTTTGACGCCGAAACCGCCATATTTGTTTTGAGTGTTGAGAGTGTGATCAACGATCTTGTCAATGTCGAAATCAAATTCGTTGTCATAAAAAAATAATAGGAATAGGTGGTATGCAAATTGAATCATTCTAGATCTTTGGTTTGGATCCTCGGTGTCAAATTCGCACCACATGCCTGTCGTTGGGTTTATTTTTGAACGTAAGGCATCCTTTAATTCGGTGAGCGCTGAGGCTGCCATCTCATCATGCCAGGCGTCACGCTGGTATTGGAGCATGCAGCCAATATTCATGATTTTGTTATCGATGTCACCTTGTCCCAGTGAGGGTGATGACCAATCCTCTGAATTAATCCAGTCTGATAGGTTTCCTAATTGGTAATGCTGCCTTATGGCTGCAAATGGCTGCTTCGGCCTTGCGCCAAGGTCGGTATATGCACTGATCATGTGCATGGTTATGTGCCGAGCTCCCCACCAATCGGTGTCGTTGTAAATATGATTATCCACGGCGGAGTCATAGAACAGACCATCTTCACGCTGAAAGGAGTCAAAGTAAGCTATCCAGGAACTTTTTTCACTCTCGCTCAGCTTGTTAAGCTCCTCATAAAGGCTCAAGGTCATGCAGGCGTAAGCAGATGCATACAAAGTGGGTTTAGAGCAACTGGCTGAGTATCTGTATTGATGTCGATCATGGCCATAATTCATGCTCGATAGAAAATTCAAAACCCGCTCTTTGGTGGGTGAATAGTTGAAATTATTGCCGAACGCACCTCCATTCTTTGCTCTTGTATGAATTCTGTGATTCATGGCGGCGGTGCTAATGGCGGTTTTGAGAGGCCTTAATGCACGCTTCAGTGACCTGATGGCGGTTGACTTCATTGTTGCTTGTTCCGGATGGCATTAAGTATTAGGGGAATGGTTCTGTTTCTTTCTGTTGCGTAAATCAGTATGCTTGTGGTTAGGGCTGCTAAAGTTAAACCGATGATAAGTATCGCAAATTCATTGACGAAGAGGTTAGTTACAATGGCTTTTGACAGATAGATGGAGATTCCGCAAGCCAGGGTTATGATGAGGGGGCGACCAAGTGTCTTGGTAATGTTGATGTTCGTGATGTGCTTTAAAAGTAACACGTGAATAACAAGCGCGCCAATTGCCAAAAATGTCCTTGCCCAGACAAATACTTCCAAACCTATATTAATGGTCAGGATGTAAACGAATAAGTAAATGGCGAGAGAGCCGCCAGTGACTATGGTTTCATAGGACGGTTTTCCCATGGCCCTATAAAATTCTCCATTCATGCCTACGATCCATGAGAAGCCATGCATCAGGGCCATTGCGCCAATAATCATTCCAATGCCCGCCCATGCTTGTCCAAAAATGACATCTTCAATTATCTTGGAGTATGCAAATAACGTGATGGCAATGGGTATCGACACCAATGTTAGTGTACTGATGGCTGTTGCGGCGATTGTGCTCTGGCGACTAGGGTCGTTACCTAGTTTTGATAACATGCTATATAGGACTGGCAGGATTGGTCCAAACAGAAGAACAAAAATCATGGATGGAAATTGACCGCCGGTTCGGTAAAGCCCAAGATCTCCACTCCCTAAATAGTGGCCTACTATCAGGGAATCTGCCCATGCATAAAACCATACGAGTAGACCTGTAGCGCCTACCCATGAACCGAATTTGAGCATTTCCTTCGTTACTCTGCGATCAAATTCCAGTTTGGGGCGCCAAGGACTCATATGCCACAAAACTATAACTTGTAGTGCTTGTCCAATAAGAGTGCCGGTCACTAATGACCAATAGCCAAAGCCATTCCAGGCAAGTGGTATGGAGGCAAGCCCAGGTACCCCTATGGTGGTCAAACGTACCCAGAATAATTTCTTAAAACCGAAATCTTTTTGAAGTATTGCGGTTTGAATGGAACTTAATGCACCAAACAAAACCTGCAGTGTCATAATCTGGAGTACTGCAGCGACGCGAGAATCTTTAAAGAACAATATGGAAATATTATTGGAAAGAAAATATAGAAGGCATGCGATGAGAATGCCTAATGCCAAGTTAGTCCAAAATGCTGCGTTAGCCGCCGCTTCGAAGTCTGTTTGGCGTTGAATAAGCGCTTTGCCCATGCCAGCTTCCCAGAAAATCTGTGAGAAGGCAATGACCATTAGGGCGGCTGTCATAACTCCGAATTCTTCGGGGGTGAGCAGTCGAGTGAGAACGATAAATACTACTGGCTGGACGGCTCTTGTTGCCATCTCTGAGAGGAATGACCATTTGAGGGCGTGAGCGATGCTCATGTTCTTATTGTCGGCTTAGCATTGCGTCTGAAGAGGATATGCCTGCTCAGATCGCGCTTAGAGGGGGAGGTAGACGAATTCATCAAGGTCAGTCATGTCGCTTGAGGTAATAGCCGCCCGTTTTGGGCGCACCACGGAATTCGATTTTTTGCTGGTCTTTGAGTTTCTGTAGCCAGCGCTCAATGTTTTTCACTGAGGTATTCATTTGCGTTGCCAGCTTGGGGCTCCGCAGACCCGGGGTCTGCTGGATCTGGGCCAACATGCTGGTTACTCCCTCAGATACTCCCTCGGCGAACTGATCAGGCTGGGCTGTGTGGCGTCTGACGGTCACTATGATTTGGTTGCCGCGCCGGTCGTCATGGAGTTCGACTTCAGGCCAGGCGGCGATTACGCGGGAAATGCCACTCCCCAGGCCTCGATACGGTAGTAGGTGAAAGGCATGGGAGGCCAAGGTAGGGTTGCGTAAGTTGGAGTGTCCGAAGCGGATTTGTTCGGTATCCAGGTGGTTGGGGAGGTGGTCTGGGCTGATGCGCTCTTCGCGGTCGTAGGGCGGTTTGATATGTTGCGATGCCCCATTCGAGAGCATTTGGCTCAAGCGGCGGATATCGTCGGCACCCAGGCCGTCAACATCGATGAAGTCACGCTTGAATTGATGGCGCGTGTCTTCGCCTTGGTTGATGCGCATTTGCAGGTCTTGCGGGGTCACGATGGGTTACTCGTGGTAGTCCATGGCCTTGTAGCCGTGATGCTTGATGAGCTCGTCCCGCTCGGCGGACTTGAGGTCTTCCCGCACCATTTCGGCCACCAGTTCTTCGAAGGTGGTCTTGGGCGTCCAGCCAAGTTTGGCTTTGGCTTTACTGGGGTCGCCGAGCAGGGTTTCGACTTCGGTCGGGCGGAAGTAGCGGGGATCTACCTGGACAGTGGGTAGTTGGGAGTGGGGAGTGGGGTTGTTGGTCCAGTAGCCCTTCTCGTCAACGCCAGATCCTTCCCAGCGGATTTCCATGCCGAGTTCTTTAGCGGCGGCGATGACGAAGTCTCTGACGCTGTATTGCACGCCGGTGGCGATGACGAAGTCTTCGGGCTTGTCTTGTTGCAGCATGAGCCACTGCATTTCAACGTAGTCTTTGGCGTGGCCCCAGTCGCGTTTGGCGTCCAGGTTGCCGAGGAACAGGCAGTCTTGCAGACCGAGTTTGATGCGGGCAAGCGCGCGGGTGATCTTGCGGGTGACAAAGGTTTCGCCACGCACGGGGCTTTCGTGATTGAAGAGGATGCCGTTGCAGGCGTAGAGGCCGTAGGCTTCGCGGTAGTTCACCACAATCCAGTAGGCGTAGAGCTTGGCAGCGGCGTAGGGGCTGCGCGGGTAAAAGGGGGTGGTTTCCTTCTGGGGGATCTCTTGCACTAGGCCGAAGAGTTCGGAGGTACTGGCTTGGTAGAAGCGGGTTTTCTTTTCCAGACCAAGGATGCGAATGGCTTCGAGCAGGCGCAGCGTGCCCATGCCGACCACGTCGGCGGTGTATTCGGGGCTTTCAAAGCTGACGGCCACATGGCTTTGGGCGCCCAGGTTGTAGATTTCGTCCGGCTGGGTTTCTTGAATGATACGCACCAGGTTGCTGGTGTCGTTCAGGTCGCCGTAGTGCAGTTTGAAGTGGGCGTTGTTGACGTGTGGGTCTTGGTAGATGTGGTCGACACGCTGGGTGTTGAACGAGCTGGCCCGGCGCTTGATACCGTGGACGATGTAGCCTTTTTCCAGCAGAAATTCGGCCAGGTAAGAGCCGTCTTGGCCGGTGATGCCGGTGATTAGCGCTACGCGCTGATTTTGGGAAGTGGGGAGTGGGGAGTGGGGAGTGGGGGGCGTCATGCTTGGGACCATTTCTTGTGCAGGCCGGTTAGTAAGCGGCCAAGTTGATCGAGGGTTTCATTGAGGCTTTCGGATTCGTTGCAGTAGCCGAGCATCTGGGCAATTTGTAGTTGGGTTTCTATCTCGGATAGCGAACCACGGGCAATTGAGATGAAGTGCGCATATTCCCTTGCGCCCTGGCGAGCAGCGCCTTCGGCAAGGTTGGATGGAATGGAAACCGCCGCCCGACGCATTTGCTGCGTAAGGCCAAACATCTCTTCCTTGGGAAAAGACTGGGTCTGACCATAAATGGCTTTAACGAGACGCATAGCTTGTTGCCATGCTTCAAGCTTTTCATGCGGCCTCGGCTCTCTACTTCCCACTACCGACTCTCCATTTCCATTCCGCGTTTCATTTGAGCCGCTTTGCGTTCTTTGTGGTGATGATGGGTTTGCCTGACTTGGCTTCGATTTCTTTGCGGGCATTGCCGGCAATAGCGCCGCCTTGTTGGGCAATTTCCTTGTTTTCGTCAAAGCCTTCAGGCTTTTTCTGGCGCGATATTTCGGTGGTGGTGGCTTCGGCCAGCATGTTGAGCACCAGTTCCATGTTGGTCATGTGGTCGCGCAGGTTTTCCTTCTTGAGCGATTTGAGCTGCTTGTATTCGCGTGTGCTGAGACCTGTCCATGCTTTGGTGATTTCGTCTGTCAGGATGGCGAATTCTCGGCCTTTTTGGATGCCGCGATCTTCCCATTCGTCGGTGAGTTCTTTGCGGACTTCGATGCTTTTCAGGCGCTGGTTGATCCAGTCGCGGGAATAGCCTTTTTTAAGGTAGGTTTCCATGGCACGGTCGAGTGCCAGTTCGGGGTCTTCGGTTTCTTCGATGCGTTCGTAACCCACACGGGCCAGCCATTGCTTGAAGGGCTCGGCCTTGGGCGATGGTATGGATTGGATCAGGCGTAACAGTTGTTCGGTATCGGCGACGTCTGTCAGGTAGTTTTTCCCATCGGCCGAGCGCATTTTGAGTTGACTACAGTTTGTAGCCAACTGACTGCCTTCCTTCTTAAGCCGCGTTTTAAGAACGCTCCAGTATTTGCGGGGATTAGGGCTGTCGGTCAGTACCGCCACTACATCGACGATGCTGAAATACCACGCTTCGCGCTCGGCATCCCACTGGGAGCGGACGTGTTTGTTTTCAAAGAGCTTGATGCTACTCACGCGTGATCTCCCGGCAGCGTCAGGAAGTCTTGATACGCCTTGGCCAGCCCTTCTTGGAGATTGACTTTGGCTTGCCAGCCGAGGGCATTGAGGCGTGAGCTGTCCATCAACTTGCGTGGGGCGCCGTCGGGTTTGGTGGGATCGAAGGTGATTTCGCCTTGGTAGCCGACCGCTTTGCCGATGGCTTCGGCCAGTTGCTTGATGGTGATGTCGTAACCGCAGCCGACGTTGATGTGACTGAGCATGGGCTGGGTGTGCTGGTCGTAGGTGGCTTTGTCGAGGTTCATCACATGCACGCTGGCGGCAGCCATGTCGTCCACGTAGAGGAATTCGCGTTTCGGTGTGCCGCTGCCCCAAATGGCAACGCTGGGGGCGTTGTTGATCTTGGCTTCGTGGAAGCGGCGGATCAGGGCGGGGATGACGTGGGAGTTTTCTGGGTGGTAGTTGTCGCCGGGGCCGTAGAGGTTAGTGGGCATGACGCTACGGTAGTCCACCCCATGGCTTTGGCCATACTGGCGGTTGTAGCTTTCGCAGAGTTTGATGCCGGCGATCTTGGCGATGGCGTAGGGCTCGTTGGTGGGTTCCAGCGTGCCGGTGAGCAAGGCGTCTTCGCGCATGGGCTGGGGGGCCAGCTTGGGGTAGATGCAGCTGGAGCCCAGAAACAGCAGCTTTTGCACGCCGTGGCGGAAGGCGGCGTCGATGACGTTGGCCTGCATCATCAGGTTCTGGTAGATGAATTCGGCGGGGTAGGTGTTGTTGGCGTGGATGCCGCCGACCTTGGCGGCGGCCAGGTAGACCTGGTCGGGCTTTTCTTCGGCAAAGAATGCGTTGACGGCGGCCTGGTTCGTAAGATCCAGCTCGGCATGGGTGCGGGTGACGATGCGTTCAGCCGGGTGACCCTGGGCCAGCAACTGGCGGACGATGGCCGATCCCACCATGCCCCGGTGGCCAGCGACGTAGATTTTAGGGAAGGCTGTTGTCATGGGTGAGATTGCTTCGCTTCGCTCGCAATGACGGGAGCTCTGCCGTAGGTGTCTTCAAAGCGGACGATGTCGTCTTCGCCCAAATAGCTGCCCGATTGCACCTCGATGATTTCGAGCGGGATGCTGCCGGGGTTGGCCAGTCGATGCACCTCGCCCAGCGGGATGTAGGTGGACTGGTTTTCAGTCAGCAGAAGCACCTTTTCACCGTTGGTGATTTCAGCGGTGCCTTTGACAACGATCCAGTGCTCGGCCCGGTGGTGGTGCTTTTGAAGGCTGAGACTGGCACCGGGCTTCACCTGAATGCGCTTGACCTTGAAGCGCCCGCCTTCGTCGATGCTGTCGTACCAGCCCCAGGGGCGGTGGACCTTGCGGTGCAGGGTGTGCTCTTCGCGTTTGGTGGCCTGCAGTTGGCTGACGATGTGCTTGACGTCTTGGCTGCGGGTTTTGTCGGCCACCAGCACGGCATCGGGCGTTTCCACCACGATGAGGTTTTCTACACCCACCAAACTGACCAGGCGGCTGGAGGCATGCACCAGGGTGTTATGGCTGTGGGTGGTAAGCACGTCGCCAACATGGGCGTTGCCGTGTTCGTCTTTGGGGAGCACGTTCCACACGGCATCCCAGGCGCCTAGGTCGCTCCAGCCCGCGTCCAGCGGCACCATGCGGATAGAGAAGTCGCTGCCCGGGCAGCGTTCCATCACAGCATAGTCGATGGATTCGCTGGGGATGGCTAAGAATTCGGCCTTGCCGGGGCGCACAAAGGGGGTACCCAGGTTGGCGTCGGTACTGCGTGCTTCCCAGGCGGCTTGAGTGGCTTGCAGGATGTCGGGCCTGAATTGCTCCATGGCTTTTAGCCAGACCGACGCCTTGAGCACGAACATGCCCGCGTTCCAGTAATAACCGCCTTCGATGAGGTACTGCTGTGCGGTTGATGCGTCTGGTTTTTCGACGAAGCGCTGGACAGGATGGATTGCTTCGGCTTCGCCTCGCAATGACGGAGACGTTTGGATGTAGCCGTAGCCCGTTTCGGGCCGGTCGGGTGTGATGCCTAGA
>Ga0172369_10002499_pt1 | contig 25232 bp, 22 predicted proteins | sample LakKiv25m_FD_114539 | JGI IMG/M metagenome (GOLD analysis project Ga0172369, IMG submission 114539) | Freshwater microbial communities from Kabuno Bay, South-Kivu, Congo - kab_022012_11.25m | ecosystem: Environmental > Aquatic > Freshwater > Lake | place: Democratic Republic of the Congo...
ATGTAAAAGCGCAATTCTTGCAGTTCTGTTTGGATCATATTCAATTGAAAATACTTTTGCCGGAATGCCAAATTTATTTCGTTTAAAATCAATAATACGATATCTTCTTTTATGACCGCCGCCAATATGACGCGATGTGATTCTACCATGATTATTTCTTCCGCCAGATTTTGTTAGCGAAACCGTTAAAGATTTTTCTGGTGTAGATTTAGTTATTTCATCAAAAGTTGAAACAGACATAAATCTTGTACCCGGTGTAACGGGTTTCATTTTTCTAATTGCCATTTATCGTAGCTCCAAATCCATTTTCTTATACTTGCTCAAATAAATCTATTTTGTCGCCGGCTTTTAAGGAAACAAAGGCTTTTTTATACTTAGAAGTACTTCCGGTGAACCTTCCTCTTTTAGAGAGTTGAGTTTTAACTTTGCCTTTATTTACAACGGTATTAACTGATGTAACAGTAACATTAAACTTCTTCGCGACTGCTTTTGCAATCTCAATTTTATTAGCATTTACACCAACAACAAACCCATATTTGTTTTGGTCTGTATTGCTTTTTGTAACTTTTTCAGTAAAAAGTGGTTTAATTAAAATTCCTTGCATTAGTTCACCGCCTCTTTAGTAACTGCTTGATTATTCAATATTTCTAAAGCGCTTTTCTGCACAACAAGAACTTGATTATTAAGTATTTGATAAGGGGAAGCGTTTTGAGCTTCGAGAACTTTAACTTTAGTAATATTCCTTCCCGATTTCCAAACGTTTTCTTGTTTTCCGTTGGTCAACAGTAAAGTTTTTTTGCCTTCAATTTTTAATGCTTTAAGAATAGATAAAAAGTTTTGAGTTTTTGGTGTATCAAAATTAAAATCGTCAACTACAACCAACTGTTCGTCTTTTACTTTGTAACTTAACGCTGACCGACGTGCGAGGGCTTTAACTTTTTTGGGTAAATCTTGCCGATAATTTCTTGGGCGTGGTCCAAAAACTGTACCGCCGCCAACCCACAAAGGAGAACGCGTTGTACCGGCACGCGCACCGCCTCTTCCTTTTTGCTTCCAAGGTTTTTTTCCGCCGCCGCTAACTTCGCCGCGTTCTTTCGCTTTATGCGTACCTTGTCGCTGGTTTGCAAGATATGCTTTAACTGATAAGTAAATCACATGGTCATTCGGTTCAATTCCGAAAATAGTATCAGCTAATTCGATTTTCTCGCCTGATAAAGTACCATCTATTTTATAAATATCTATTACCATTTTTTTACCAAACTACTTTTTATACAATTCAACTATTGAATTAATTGCGCCAGGAATACATCCCATAATAAAAATTACATTTTTCTCTGGATTAACTTTTAACACTTTTAAGTTATGAACAGTGGTTGAGTCGTTTCCCATTCTTCCAGCCATTTTCATTCCTTTAAATACTCTCGATGGATATGAAGATGCCCCAATGGAACCGGGCGCTCTAAGTCTATCGCTTTGTCCGTGAGTTGTTCCGCCGACACCGCCAAAGCCGTGTCTTTTCATAACTCCTTGAAACCCTTTTCCTTTGCTAATTCCTCTAACTTTTAACATTTCTCCTTCGGTAAAGAAAGCGGCAGATAAATCATCACCAACTTTATAATTTTCAACTGAAGGGAAAGCAAACTCTTTAAGAACCGCGAAGCAAGGAAGGTTGTTTTTCTTAAAAAAACCAATTTCAGGTTTAGAAAAATATTTTTCTTTTTTTTCTTGAAAACCTATCTGCAAAGCTTCGTAACCATTTTTTTCAATCGTTTTAACTGCTGTTACTTTGCAAGGACCTACTTGAATAGCCGTCGCAACCACTCTTTGCCCATTTGCATCGTAAATATTTGTCATACCTAATTTTTTACCTAATAACCCAGACATGGTTACTCCATTTTCGTTATAACTTAATCTCAATATCAACTCCGGCTGGTATATCCAGCTTGCTTAGGGAATCGACAGTTTTCGAATTTGAATTATGAATATCAATAATTCTTTTGTGCGCTCTGGTTTCAAACTGTTCACGAGACTTTTTATCAACATGCGGCGAACGCAGAACGGTATAAACCGTGCGTTTTGTCGGCAATGGGATCGGTCCCGAAACGACTGCACCGGTACTTCTCACAGTTTTGATAATTTTCTCTGTGGACTTATCAATCAAAATATGATCATATGATTTTAGTTTAATACGAATCTTTTGACCAGGCACTTATATATCTCCTTAACAATTATTTAGACACAAAAAGGGAGCAAAAACTCCCTTTCCGTTGTTCATTTCTTTATTCTATAATTTTACCAACAACACCAGCGCCAACCGTACGTCCACCTTCGCGGATTGCAAACTTCAATCCTTCTTCCATAGCGATGGTTGTAATAAGCGATATTGATAAATTAACACTATCGCCAGGCATAACCATTTCAACGCCTTCTGGCAACGAAGCAACACCGGTTACATCTGTTGTTCTAAAATAAAATTGTGGTCGGTAACCATTAAAAAATGGTGTGTGGCGGCCACCTTCATCTTTTGAAAGAATATAAACTTGAGCTTCAAACTTTTTATGAGGAGTAATAGTTCCGGTTTTAGCAAGAACCATTCCTCTTTCAATTTCATTTTTGTCAATACCGCGCAAAAGAATACCAGCGTTATCGCCTGCCATTGCAGCATCTAATTCTTTTCTGAACATTTCAATTCCGGTTACAACGGTTTTCTTGTGCAACCCTAAACCGATAAGTTCAACTTCTTCTTGAATTTTAACTTGACCTCTTTCAACTCTACCGGTTGCCACAGTTCCGCGACCGGTTATTGAAAAGACATCTTCTACCGGCATCAAGAATGGTTTATCTACGTTTCTTTCTGGAACCGGAACGTATGAATCTACCGCATCCATGAGTTCCCAAATGCAGTTATAACGCTCGTCCGAAGGATCGGCATTACTTGCGCCTGCTTCTAACGCTCTTAACGCTGAACCTTTAATAATAGGAATTTCATCTCCCGGGAATTCATATTTACTTAAAAGCTCTCTAATTTCCATTTCAACTAAATCAATTAATTCTGGGTCATCAACCGCATCAACTTTATTCATAAAAACAACAATTCTTGGAACGCCAACTTGGCGGGCTAAAAGAATGTGTTCACGTGTTTGCGGCATAGGTCCATCAGTTGCAGCTACTACTACAATCGCTCCGTCCATTTGCGCTGCGCCGGTAATCATGTTTTTAACATAATCAGCGTGACCGGGGCAGTCAACGTGAGCGTAATGTCTTGTTGCTGTTGCATATTCAACGTGCGCAGTAGCAATAGTAATACCGCGTTCTCTTTCTTCGGGAGCATTATCTATAGAATCAAAAGTTCTCACCTGAGAAAGGCCTTTTCTTGCAAGAGCCATTGTGATAGCAGCGGTTAAAGTTGTTTTACCATGATCTACGTGACCAATGGTTCCGACGTTTACGTGCGGTTTACTTCTGTCAAATTTTTCTTTAGCCATTTAATTCTCCTTTTTAAGTACTTTCTTATGAATTCATAAATATTATTTGTTTAATGACTTTTACCAGATGATTTTTCTGCAATTTCTTCAGCAACAGATTTTGGAACTTCAGAATAATGCGAAAATTGCATCGAATAAATAGCTCTTCCTTGCGTCATCGAACGCAAAATAGTTGAATAGCCAAACATTTCTGCAAGTGGAACTTGAGCTTTAATTACTTGCGCATCTTTTCTGGCGGCAAAACCTTCAATTCTTCCTCGTCGGGAATTTAGGTCGCCCATTACATCGCCTAAATAATCTTCAGGAGATACAACTTCAACCGCCATAATTGGTTCCAAAAGAATTGGATGCGCTTTTCGAGCTCCGGCTTTAAAACCCATAGAGCCAGCTACTTTAAAAGATAATTCATCTGAATCTACATCGTGGTAAGAACCATCATATAACTTAACTTTTATATCAACCATTGGGAAGCCAGCAACAACGCCGTTTTTCATTGCTTCTTGAATCCCTTGAGAAACCGGAGTAATATATTCCTTAGGAACAACGCCTCCAACAATTCCATTGATAAATTCATATCCTTTACCAACTTCATTTGGACTAATCTCCAACCAAACATGCCCAAACTTACCTCGTCCGCCAGATTGTTTAACAAACTTTCCTTCGGCATTAACCGATGCTGTTATCGTTTCTCGGTATGCAACCTGTGGCTTGCCAACATTTGCTTCAACCTTAAATTCACGCTTCATTCTGTCAACAAGAATTTCAAGATGAAGTTCTCCCATACCGCTAATAAGCGTTTGACCAGTTTCGTCATCAACTTTTACTTTAAAAGTTGGGTCTTCCTCTGAAAGTTTAGCAAGCGCTTCAGAAAGTTTATCCTGATCTGCTTTTGTTTTAGGCTCGATTGCAATTTGAATTACCGGTTCTGGGAAGGTGATTTTTTCCATCACTACTGGATCAGTTTCACTGCATAAAGTATCACCGGTTCGAGTATATTTTAAACCAATAGCAGCCGCAATATCACCGGCTCGTACGCTGGCAACTTCTTCACGATGATTTGCATGCATTTGAAGCAAACGGCTGATTCTTTCTTTTTTCTTGCTAACGGAATTATACACATAAGAACCAGACTCTAACTTACCGGCATACACTCTAAAAAAAGTAAGTTTCCCCACGAAAGGGTCATTCATCATTTTAAAGGCTAAAGCAGTAAAGTTTTCATCTTCGCTAATTTTTCTTTTAATTATATCATTAGTACCAGCGTGATGCGCCAAAACCTCCGCAGAGTCTGACGGGGCAGGAAGAAACTGAATAACTGCATCCAATAAACGCTGTACCCCTTTATTTTTGAAGGACGACCCGCAAAGCACAGGAATTATTTTAGATTCAAGTGTTGCGGTTCTTAATACTTTAATAATTTCTTGCTCTGATATTTCCAAACCCGCAAGATATTTTTCCAACAAAGTATCGTCAACATCAGATACCGCTTCTAACATTTCAGTGCGATATTTTTCAGCAAGTTTTATAAGACTTTGTGGAATTTCAATTTCATCAAACGTACTGCCGAGCGTTTCTTCGTGGAACATGTAGCACTTAAACTTGATTAAATCAATAACACCAGAAAACAAATCGCCTTCGCCAACCGGTAAGGTGATTGGAATACCATTTGCACCCAGTCTTTCACGAATCATTTGAAGAGCATTATAAAAATCAGCTCCAATGCGATCCATTTTATTAATAAACGCGATTCTTGGAACGTGATATTTATCAGCTTGTCGCCAGACTGTTTCCGATTGAGGCTCAACACCACCAACCGCACAAAACAAAGCAATAGCGCCGTCAAGAACTCTAAGAGATCTTTCTACTTCAGCCGTAAAATCAACGTGACCGGGCGTATCAATAATATTTATTTGATGATCAGTCCAATAACATGTTGTAGCTGCACTGGTAATAGTTATTCCTCGTTCCTTTTCTTGTTCCATCCAGTCCATAGTAGCTGCGCCGTCATGCACTTCACCAAGTCGGTGAAGCTTGCCGGTATAGTACAAAATTCTTTCTGTCGTAGTAGTTTTTCCGGCATCAATATGAGCCATAATACCAATGTTACGAACTTTTTCTATCGGGTAAACTTGTTCCATTCTTCTTTCTTAAAATATATTACCATTTAAAATGAGCAAAAGCTTTATTTGCTTCAGCCATTTTATGTGTCTCTTCTTTTTTCTTTACAGACGATCCTTCATTATTGGAGGCAGATAAAAGTTCATTAGCTAACTTAACAGCCATTGATTTTTCGCTTCTTTTACGAGCATAAGTTTTTATCCACCGCATAGCCAGGGCTATACGTCTTTCAGGACGAACTTCCATAGGCACTTGATAAGTCGCTCCACCAACTCTTCTGCTTCTAACTTCAATAAGCGGTTGAACATTACTCATTGCTTTTTTAAAAACTTCAACGCCCGGTTTCTTGGTTTTTTCTTCAAGAATATCAAACGCAGAATAAACAATATCTCTAGCAACTGATTTTTTCCCTTCGTACATAATGGCATTTACAAATTTTGCAACGACCATATCGTTGTACTTTGGATCGGGTTTAATATAACGCTTTTCAGCTCTTTTTTTTCTCATATTTTTATTTCGATTTAGGTTTTTTAGCGCCGTACTTTGATCTACTCTGTTTTCTATCTTCAACACCGCTTGTATCCAGAGTTCCACGAATTATATGGTAACGAACGCCGGGTAAATCTTTTATTCTACCGCCACGTATTAGCACAATCGAGTGTTCTTGTAAATTGTGACCTTCACCTGGTATATATGCGGTAACTTCCATATTATTTGTTAAGCGAACTCTAGCAACTTTTCGTAATGCTGAATTTGGCTTTTTGGGAGTAGTTGTATAAACTCTTGTACAAACTCCACGCTTTTGCGGGCATCCATCAAGCGCAGGAGCCTTGCTGTTCGATTTAATAACTTTGCGCCCTATTCGCACTAATTGGTTTATTGTTGGCACTAAAAAGTCTCCAAAATGTCTTTATTTAAAAAAATTAGCCTTACAATATATGACTAATATTATTTTTTGTCAAGAAAACCACTATGTTTTTTACTTTTTATTTTAGGCTTCTTGCGAAACGCTTGTCAATTCTGCCGCTTCTTGCTCAGAGGCTTTCAGAAAAACGTTTTTATATTTTTTAAGTCCTGTCCCAGCAGGAATTAATTGTCCCATAACCACATTTTCTTTGAGTCCACGCAGAGTGTCATTTTTAGCTGCAATTGCTGCGTTTGTTAATACTTTTGTAGTCTCTTGAAAAGATGCGGCGGAGATAAAACTCTCGGTGGATAATGCTGCTTGAGTAATTCCAAGTAGTATATGTTCAAACGTTGCAGGTCGAGCTTCTCTAACCTCCATGTCTTTCTTTGCTTTTCTTTTTATCTCAGCTTCCACTTCGCGCAATTTGTTTTTAGAAATAACTTGCCCTTCTTTCAACTTAGAGTCGCCTTTTGCAACAATTACGGAAGAATTCAGTATTCTTTGGTTTTCTTCAAAGAAGTCATAACGATCAACCGTATCATCTTCTAAAAATTTAGAGTCGCCTGAATCTACAATCCGAAGTTTTTGTAACATTTGGCGAACAATAACTTCAATATGTTTGTCATTTATTTTTACTCCTTGCAAACGATAAACATCTTGGATTTCATTCAAAAGATATTCCTGAACCGCATTAGTTCCGTTGATTTTCAAAATATCATGCGGATTTATCGGTCCATCGGTGATTTTTTCGCCGGCAGGAATTTCGTCTCCTTCTTGCACTAAAACATGTTTAGATAACGGAACATTGTATTTCTTCTGATCCGAATTATCAATTGCAACAACAAAAATTTCTCTTGAACCTTTCTTTTTGGCGCCAAATTTAACAATTCCTTCAATTTCGGAAACTATTGCCGGTTCTTGTGGGCTGCGGGCTTCAAAAAGTTCAGTTACTCTTGGAAGACCTCCGGTAATATCGCGAGATTTAGAGGCTTGTTTAGAAATTTTTGCAAGAATAGTACCTGCCGGTATTTCTTCACCTTCTTCTACCGATAAAAACGCTCGTATTGGTAAGTTAAATGTTTTAGCGACGCCATCATTTGAAATTACCTCGATACTCGGAGTCATATTTTTGTCTTTTGACTCAATAACAATTTTTTGAACGTGTCCCGTTTGTTCATCTGTTATTTGCTGAATAGTGTTATTATGATACAAATCATGAAATTTAACTTTTCCGGGAATATCAGTAATAATAAGCGAATTATAAGGATCATGATGATATAATGGCGTTTTCTTTGAGACTTTTGCGCCGTCACGAACATGCAATTCTGCTCCATACGGAACATCATATTTTTTGATTACGACATCATTTTCGTCATATATTTCAACTGAACCACGCCGACCGGTTACAACTTGGATTTTCCCAAAAAATCCTTCTTTTTCAACAGAATTGACTCTATTAAATTTAGCGTATCCATTTACCGTAGATTCAACTTGAGATTGACTGGCAATACGTGAAGAAGTACCGCCAAGGTGGAATGTTCTTAACGTCAACTGCGTTCCAGGTTCGCCAATTGATTGAGCAGCTACAACACCAACTGCTTCACCTACTTCAACCAACTTGCCGGTGGTAAGATTTCTGCCATAACATTTTGCGCAAACACCATGTTTTGCTTCGCAAGTAAGAACTGTTCTAATATAAACTGAATCTATATTCGCATCTTCTATACGTTGCGCTATCGTTTCGGTAATTAATTCACCAGCTCCGACTATCAACTCGTCAGATTTTGTATCATATATATCTTCTTGAGCAACTCTACCGGTTATACGTTCAGCCAAAGGTTCTCTTTCTTCCTCAACATCTTTCAGAGCAGTAATATGAATGCCTAAGATTGTACCGCAATCTATATCAGTAATAATAACATCTTGAGAAACATCAACCAATCTTCTCGTTAAATATCCGGCATCAGCTGTTTTAAGAGCTGTATCAGCAAGACCTTTTCGCGCTCCGTGAGTGGAAATAAAATATTCAAGTACCGAAAGACCTTCCTTGAAGTTTGCAATAATAGGATTTTCAATAATTTCACCTGCTTGTCCACTTAATGATTTTTGAGGTTTCATCATTAATCCACGCATACCGGCTAATTGGCGTACTTGTTCTTGCGAGCCTCTCGCTCCCGAATCAACCATCATGTGTATCGCGTTAAAGCCATTTTCAGCTTTCTTTAACTTTTCCATTAATATTTTAGCGACATCATTTGTGGTGTGAGTCCAAACGTCAATAATTTTATTATAACGTTCGGTATCAGTAATAACGCCTTGCTCGTGTTCGTTGAGTATTTGTTCAACTTTTTCGTTGGCGTTGCTAATATAAGTTTCTTTTTCTGCAGGGATAAGCATATCGCTGAAGCTAATGGATAAGCCTCCGGCGGTGGCATATCTGAATCCAATTTCTTTTAAATCATCCAAAAACTTAGCGGTTACTTTGTTCCCAAGTTTAAGAAATACTTTCCCAATAAATCCGCCGAATGTTTTCTTTATTAAGAGATGATTGAAATAGCCCATTTCTTTTGGAACGATTTGATTAAAAAGCACTCTTCCGATAGTCGTTTCAATAATTTCATTATCAATGCGCACATTAATTTTGCTATGAAGATCAACAACTTTATTATTGTAAGCGACAATTGCTTCTTCCGAACTTCCGAAGGTCATGCCTTCGCCACTATCGCCTTCTTTTTTCTTGGTTAAGTAGTAACATCCGAGTACTATATCTTGTGTTGGAACAACAATTGGGCTTCCGTTTTGCGGCGAAAGAATATTGTGCGAACTGAGCATAAGCAAAGCTGCTTCAAGTTGGGCTTCGTATGAAAGCGGCACGTGAACAGCCATTTGGTCGCCGTCAAAATCGGCATTAAATGCTGTACAAACCATAGGGTGCAAACGAATAGCTTTTTCATCTATAAGAACCGGTTGAAATGCTTGAATGCCAAGCCTGTGCAAAGTTGGCGCACGGTTTAACAATACCGGATGTCCGTCAATAATTTTTTCTAATACTTCCCAAATTATTGGGTCTTTTCTATCAACTACTTTTTTTGCGCTTTTAACCGTTTTGTTGTGTCCGCGTTCAATGAGTTTTCTAATTACAAAAGGTTTGAATAGTTCAATAGCCATATCTTTTGGCAAGCCGCATTGATGCAGTTTCAATTCAGGACCTACGACAATTACGGAACGACCGGAGTAGTCAACTCTTTTTCCTAAAAGATTTTGACGGAATCTTCCTTGCTTTCCTTTGAGAACGTCGCTTAAAGATTTTAATGGGCGATTGTTATCGCTTCTTACAGCCGAACCGCGCCTGGAATTATCGAAAAGTGCATCAACTGCTTCTTGAAGCATTCTTTTTTCGTTTCGAAGAATTACTTCAGGAGCTTTAATATCAATTAATCTTTTCAATCTGTTATTTCGGATAATAACACGTCTGTATAAATCATTTAAGTCGGAAGTAGCAAATCTTCCCCCTTCAAGCGGAACGAGTGGACGAAGTTCCGGTGGAATTACGGGAATGTAACTGAGGGTCATCCATTCAGGTTTGTTGAGCAATTTTCCTTCTTTTTCGCGGAACGCTTCAATCACTTTAAGGCGTTTAAGAATTTCTTCTTTCTTTTGCTGTGAAGTTTCTACTTTTACTTGTTCTCGCAAGGTATGGAAAAGAGTTTCGGTGTCTGTTTGTTTTAATAGTTCTTTAACTGCATCACCGCCAATTCGAGCATAGAATTTATTGGGGTCGTTTTCCGGTAAGCGGTCGTTTCCCGGAGGTAACGAATTTAAAACTTCGAAATATTGATCTTCTGATATTAAATCTTTTCTTTTAAGCCCTGTAGGACCAGGATTCATTACAACATAAGATTCATAATAAATAACTCTTTCAAGCTCTTTTGTGCTAAAGCCGAGCATATTACCAATTTTAGACGGAAGAGATCGGAAGAACCAAATATGCACGACAGGAACAGCAAGAGCGATATGCCCCATTCTTTCCCTGCGCACACTTTTTTGTGTTACTTCAACGCCGCAACGATCGCAGACGATACCTTTGTATCTAATTCTTTTGTATTTTCCGCAATAACATTCCCAGTCGCGCGTTGGTCCAAAGATTTTTTCACAAAATAATCCATCTTTTTCCGGGCGAAAAGTCCGGTAATTTATGGTTTCAGGTTTAGTTACTTCTCCGTGCGAACGAGATAAAATATCATCCGGGCTTGCTAAAGTAACCGTAATATTCGTTATTTCTTTTATCGTATTTTCTTGATTTCTGAAGGACATTAATAATCTCCTTAATGCTTAATAATTTTGTTTAGCGTTAGTTAATATGAATATCCAAGCCTAAGCCCTGGAGTTCTTTAATAAGTACGTTAAACGATTCCGGAACGTTCGGTACCGGTAAATTTTCACCTTTCACAATAGCTTCATAGACTTTTGAACGACCGGCTACATCATCACTCTTAACCGTTAATACTTCCTGCAAAATGTTGGAAGCACCGTATCCTTCAAGCGCCCAAACTTCCATTTTGCCAAATCTTTGGCCACCGAATTGAGCTTTTCCGCCAAGAGGTTGTTGAGTAATAAGAGAGTATGGTCCAATCGAGCGGGCATGTATTTTATCATCAACCATATGCCCAAGTTTTAACATATAAATATAACCGCAAGTAACTTTTTGATGGAATTTTTCTCCACTTCTGCCATCGAAAAGTTCAACTTTGCTACCTTTGTCTAAGCCAGCTTTTTGAAGCCACTCTTCGACATTATGTAATTTTGCGCCATCAAATATAGGCGTAGCAAATTTTACACCAAGGAGTTTACCAACCCACCCAAGGGCAGTTTCATATAATTGTCCGAGGTTCATACGTGAAGGCACACCGAGCGGATTTAAGATAACATCAACAGGCGTACCGTCTGGCATAAATGGCATATCTTCTACTGGAACGACTTTAGAAACAACACCTTTGTTTCCGTGTCGTCCTGCCATTTTATCGCCTACGGATATTTTGCGTTTTTTAGCGACGTAAACTTTTGCAAGCTGCACAATTCCCGGAGGTAATTCATCGCCGATTTGAATTTTGATCTTTTCTCGTTTGAAATCTTCTTCCAAATCGGAAAGACGATCAAAATAATTTGCATATAATCTTTGAACTGTTTGGTTTACTTTTTTACCTTCAAACCAGCCAACGGTATAATCTAATTTTGTAACATCATCCAAATCAGAAAATGTTTTATCTTTAATAGAAGTCCCGCTTCGAAGCACCACAGAGCCGTCTAAATCACGGATGCCGGAGGAAGTTTGACCTTCGCAAATGACGGTCAACTTTTCCACTAATTTTTTGTAATGAGCCGTTACTTTAGCTTTATGAGCTGATTCGATTTGGTCGAAAGATTTCTTTTCTACTTTTTTGCCGTCAGCTTCTTTTTTCTTACGACTAAATAATCTTGTTTTGATAACCGTTCCGCGAATGCCAGGAGAAGCTTTCAATGATGCATCTTTAACATCGCCGGCTTTGTCTCCAAAGATAGCGCGTAAGAGTTTTTCTTCAGGCGTTGGGTCAGTTTCTCCTTTTGGCGTAATTTTACCAATAAGAATATCGCCTTCCTTAACTTCGGCGCCAACATGAATAATTCCGTTTTCATCAAGATTTTTTACAGCTTCTTCGCTTACGTTTGGAATTTCACGCGTAAGCTCTTCCTCACCGCGTTTAGTTTCTCTCACTTGAAGTTCAAACTCTTCTACATGAAGTGAAGTAAAAGTATCATTTGCAACAAGTCTTTCACTTAGAATAATAGCATCTTCAAAATTATACCCGCGCCATGGCATGAACGCAACGAGTACGTTTCTTCCAAGCGCTAATTCACCTTGTTCGGTGGCGCAGCCATCCGCAATGACATCGCCTTTTTTTACTCTTTGTCCTCCTTTAACGATAGGTTTCTGGTTGATGCTTGTTTCTTGGTTAGTTCCGGAGAATTTAATCAACTGATAAACTTCTCGACGAACATCATCAAAACTTGTAATCGCTTCTATTGATTTAGGATCGGTATCATAAATAACAGAAATTTTATTTGAATCAACAAATTCAATTACGCCGTCATCTTCGGCAAGAATAACCGCGCGAGAATCAACAGCAATCTTTCCCTCAAAACCGGTTCCAACAATAGGAGCTTCTGTAACCATCAAAGGAACTGCTTGGCGCATCATGTTAGAACCCATCAACGCTCTATTTGCATCATCATGTTCAAGAAACGGAATTAAGGCGGCGGCGGCGCTAACAATTTGTGCGGGCGCAACATCCATAAATTGGAGTTGTTCATGGTGTACAATTGGGAATTCGCCTTTATTTCTCGACTTGATACGATCATTAACGAATTCGTTTTTATCATCTAATTCTGCATTTGCTTGAGCAATGGTATATAAATCTTCTTGTTCGGCAGTAAGGTAGGTAATTTCCTCTGTTGCTTTCTTCCCTTTTACTTTTCGATATGGCGTTTCGAGGAATCCGTATTTATTTACTCTTGCAAAAATTGTTAAAGAAGAAATAAGACCGATATTCGGACCTTCGGGTGTTTCAATCGGGCAGAGTCTTCCGTAGTGCGTATAATGAACGTCACGAACTTCAAAACCGGCACGTTCTCTTGTTAAGCCACCAGGTCCAAGAGCAGACATTCTTCTCTTGTGAGTTAACTCAGCAAGTGGGTTAGTCTGATCCATAAATTGAGAAAGTGGATTCGTTCCGAAGAAGGCATTAATAACGCTGCTGATGGTTCTTGCATTTACTAATTCTTGAGGAGTAAAATTTTCAGAATCTCGAACATTCATGCGTTCTTTTATCGTTCTGGACATACGAGAAATACCGACGTTGAATTGCTGTTGAATTTGTTCGCCGACAGTTCTCACTCTTCTGTTTCCCAAATGATCAATGTCATCGGTAGATTCTAACCCGTTTTTCATACGAATTATGTAGCGCATAATTTCGATAATATCAATCGGGGTTAATACTGTTGTAGTTTCCGGAATATCTAATTTTAATTTATCGTTCATTCTATGACGACCAACATCTCCGAGGTCATAGCGTTTATCATTAAAGAAAAGTTTTTCTATTAACGAAGCGGCTGTTTCAACGTCAGGAGCTTCACCGGTTCTAAGTTGGCGGTAAATTGCAAACAAAGCTTCTTCTTTGGTGTGTGCAGGGTCTTTCCGTAAAGTATTGAGAATTAAACTCTGCTCAGTATCTACTTCTTCGCTTATAAACTTAATTTCTTCAACTTCAGCATCTTTTACTCTCTCCAAATCTTCTTCGGAGAAAATGCTCTCGCGAGAAAGAAAGATTTCGCCGCTTGACATATCAAATACGTCGCTGGCAATCATTCTGCCGATATATTTTTCGAGTTGTACTTTATTTACGTTTACGGTTTCAACCAGATCGAAGAGTTGAAGAATTTCTTCATCGTTTGTGTAACCAAGCGCTCTTAATAAAGTTGTTGAAGGGAATTTTTTTCGCCTGTCAATATAAACATAGAGAATATGATTAATGTCAGTCGCAAACTCAACCCACGAACCTTTAAGAGGAATAATTCGTGCGGCATATAGCGGAGTACCGTTTGGGTGAATTGTCTGCGAAAAGGCAACACCCGGCGAACGATGCAACTGAGTAACAACAACACGTTCAGCGCCGTTGATTACAAAAGTTCCTTGTTCGGTCATAAACGGAAGATTTCCCAGATAGACTTCCTGCTCAACCGCATTAACAAATTCTTCTGTATCCGGGTCTTTAGTGGCAAGCCTTAATTTAGCTTTAAGAGGAGCGGCAAAGGTTAAGCCTTTTTCAATACATTCATGGATTGAATAGCGTGCTTTTTCGATGTTGTACTCAACAAAGTCGAGTCTAAAATTTTCCTTGTTATCAAAAATGGGAAAGTTAGAAGTAAAAACAGCTTGAAGCCCTTTATTTTCGCGCTGAGAAGGATGAATATTGCGCTGTAAAAATTCTTCAAAAGCCTCTTTTTGTATATCTAACAAGTCCGGCGTGGGAAGGACAGGTTTAATTTTTCCAAAGGAAATTCTTTTATTAGTCAAGTGAAATCCTCCATAATGTTTTCAAAATCATAGCTTGTATCCTCTATCATCATTACAAAAAAATAAGAAAAAGCGATAAGACGGAGTACTCCGCTTATCACTTTTTAAGAAAAGGAAACGATAAAATAAAAAATTACTAATTATTTTACTTCTACTGTTGCGCCGGCTTCTTCAAGCTCTTTTTTAAGTTTTTCGGCTTCATCTTTAGAGATAGCTTCTTTAACAGTTTTTGGGGCGCCATCAACAAGGTCTTTTGCTTCTTTAAGACCTAAGCCGGTATGAGCGCGAACAACTTTAATTACGTTGATTTTCTTTTCGCCAGCGGCAACAAGATTAACGTTGAATTCGGTTTGTTCTTCAACCGGAGCGGCAGCAGCGGCAACAGCAGCACCCATTACAACAGGGGCAGCAGCGGTAACGCCAAATTCTGCTTCTAAAGCTTTCTTCAATTCGGAAGCTTCAACCAGGGTTAAACCTTTAATTTTCTCGACTAATTCAGCAACTTTTTCAGACATTATGAACTCCTAATTATTTTCTTTAATAAATTTAATTTAAGCGGCTTTTTTCTTTGCGATTTCGTCAACCACACTAACAAGCTCGCGCATAACAGAATTAATTACTCCAACAATTCCGGAAGCCGGGGAATCGAGGCTACCAAGAATTCCGGCAATGATCTCTGGTTTGCTCGGAAGAGTAGCTAATTGGTCCAACAATTTTCCATCGAAATATTGCGATTCGATATAGCAAGCTTTTAATGGAAGCTTTTGTTTTTCCGAATAATATTTTTTTATGATTTTAGCCGGAGCAACAGAATTCTCACCTGCGAAAACCGCGCCGGTCATACCGACTAAGCTATCAGAGAGTTTTTCATATTTACCGGTTTGAACTAGCGCTCTCTTTAACAACGTATTTTTAATTACTTTGTATTGAGAACCTTGTTTTTTGAATTCTCTTCGAAGATTTTTAATGTCTTCGACGTTAATTCCGCTGTAGTCTGTTATATACAGTGCAGTAGATTTGTTTACCAATTCTACTACCTTTTCTATAACTTCAGCTTTTTCGTTTTTATTCATTTTTCTCCTACATCAGTTTAGTTATTTACATGGTGCCGGATAGAAGCATTACAGTGCGTAAAACTTTTAGTTAACAGCGATTTCTTCTTTAGATACCTTTAAGCCTGGTCCCATAGTAGAGGAAAGGTAAATACTTTTTACATATTGACCCTTTGCACTCGCTGGTTTAAGCTTCACTATCATATTTAGAAATGCGTTTGTATTCTCGACTAATTTGTCAGTTTCAAAATTTAATTTACCAACGGAAACATGAACAATTCCGGTTTTATCAACGCGAAATTCAATCTTTCCGGCTTTAACTTCTTTAACGGCTTTTTCAACATCCATTGTTACTGTGCCGCTCTTGGGATTTGGCATCAATCCCTTAGGACCTAAAATTTTACCAAGCTTACCTACTTCAGCCATAACATCAGGGGTAGCGATAAGAACATCAATATCAGCCCAGCCGCCTTTAATTTTTTCGATATAATCTTCCAAGCCGGCATGATCTGCACCTGCATCTAAGGCTTCTTTTGCTTTGGGGGCTTTAGCCATTACTAAAACCCGAACTTTTTTCCCGGTTCCGTTAGGAAGAGAAACAGTTCCTCTAATCATTTGATCAGCATGCCGGGGGTCAACGCCAAGGCGAATAGCACAATCAAGCGATTCAACAAACTTAACTTTTGTTTGTTCTTGAAGGGTTTTAATAGCTTGCGCTATTGAATAGTCTTTATTTTTATCTACAGCTTTATTAACCGCTTTAACTCTTTTTGAAATTTTCATAGTAAAATCATCTCGTATTAAAATTATTCATCAACAGTAATGCCCATACTGCGAGCGGTTCCCGAAACCATACTCATAGCATGTTCAACATCATTTGCGTTTAGGTCCGGCATTTTAAGTTTGGCAATTTCTTCAACTTGAGATTTAGAGACTTTACCAACTTTAACTTTGTTAGATTCTGCCGATCCCTTTTCAACTTTTGCCGCTTTTTTTAACAACACTGCAGCCGGCGGGGTTTTTGTAATAAACGTGAAAGACTTATCAGAAAAAACTGTAATAACCACGGGGATAATCAAACCTTCTTGACCAGAAGTTTTTGCATTAAACTGCTTGCAAAACTCCATGATATTAACGCCTTTTTGCCCTAACGCAGGACCAACCGGAGGCGAAGGATTTGCTTTACCTGCCGGAATTTGTAATTTGATATAACCTGTTATTTTCTTAGCCATTGCAATATTCCTTTAGAAATTACTTTTCTAACTCTGCTTGTACAAAATCAATCTCCACAGGAGTTTTTCTGCCAAAGATTGAGACCAACACTTTAATTTTCATTTTCTCTTCATTTACTTCTTCGATACTTCCGCTAAAATTATTGAACGGACCATCAATAATTTTAACAAGATCACCGGTGCGGTAAATTGTTTCGCTTCTTTCTTCGTTAACATCCTGGTTAATTCTCCCGACAATTCTTTTAACTTCTTCGGGTTGAAGCGGATTTGGGTTGTTTTGCGGACCGAGGAACCCCATAACCGAAGGGGTATTAAGAATAAAATCTTTTACTTGGGCATCAAGTTCAGCTTGCAAGAGAAGATAGCCGGGAAAGAAGTTTTTGGTTCTACTTCTCTTTTTCCCATCGCGCACTTCAAAAACCTTTTCTGTAGGGACAAGAACTTGCTGCACTTTGGCAAGAAGTTTCTCGTTGTCTTTTAATTCAAGATCAATAAGATTCTTAACTTTGTTCTCATGCCCAGAAAACGTTCTAACAACATACCAGCGAAAATCCATGAATGTTACCTAAAATATTCCTTTGAAGACTTGAGTAATAGCCATATCAATAACATAAGTTAAAGCGGCGAAGATCAAGCAAACAGCAATAACCACAGTAGTTGATTCCTTGAGTTCGTCTTTAGTGGGCCAAGTAACTTTTTTCATTTCTTTGACGACGTCATTAAAGAAGGCTTTTATTTTATCAATCATAATATTGAAACTTTCTGCACGTCAGGAGGGACTCGAACCCCCAACCTGCGGTTTTGGAGACCGCTGCTCTGCCAATTGAGCCACTGACGTAACAATTACTATTTGGTTTCTTTGTGAATCGTATGTTTTCTATCCCAGCGGCAGTATTTTTTAAATTCTACACGGCTTGGGTGATTACGTTTATTTTTAGTGGTAGTGTAATTTCTTCTTTTACACTCTGTACACTCTAAAGTGATTATTTCTCTCATAACGTTTATACTTTATATAAATAAATAACTAATTTGAGCTGACGACCGGGATTGAACCGGTGACCTCATCCTTACCAAGGATGTGCTCTACCAACTGAGCTACGTCAGCGGTGAGGGTACTCTTCAGAAAAATCTAGAGAGCGGGAGACGGGATTCGAACCCGCGACCAACAGCTTGGAAGGCTGTGACTCTAGCCAACTGAGTTACTCCCGCAGTTGAAAAATACCAATATTTTAAGAACAATACTCAAAGTGGGCGGCGAGGGATTCGAACCCCCAAAGGCGTATGCCAACGGATTTACAGTCCGCCCCGGCTCTCCAACTCCGGCGTCCGCCCAAATTTGACAAAAGAGACACAAATTTACCAGCATTTTCTTTAAAATGCAAATTTATTGGATTTCAAATATAATACTTTCTTGATTAAATGAAAATATTTTTTTGTCCCCACATAATTTTTCCTCTTCTTTTGCATTTGAGGGAATATTCGCCCTCTTTTTCTGCTTGTTTCCGTCAGCTCCGCCAGCTTAGGAAATAGTGCCGAACTCGCCTAAAAGTTATTACTTGCTGTCTTGAGCTAAAATTCCCCACGAAAATGGTGAAATATTCGAGGATTTCGGAGGTCTCTTAAATTGTATTTTATATTGGGGAAGCGAACCGGAGTTTCGACTTACTTGTTGTTCAGTACCTTATTTGAAGAAAAAGGCGCGGTGGGGTGCGGAGCCCAAAAGTTTTGGTGATTATTTTATCGAGGGAGAATTTAATTCCGTGGGGAAGTTGATTTTGTTTGGCAGTTCGATTTTTTTAATTTCTAAAGATTTTTAGGGCTGAGTATAGGCAATGCGGATTTGCAGCGGTTCTATACTATGAAACGAGTATGGTTTGAGTATGAAACAAGTATGATTTGGGTATGGTTTGAGTATGAAACGAGTATGGTTTGGGAATAGGTTGAGTATGAAATCGCCGATGCTGTTGCTTTATGATATTACTCTTCCTCGCGCTTATTACAAACTATTTGCTGTTAAATCTCTATCGGGTCTTCTTTGGCTGCATTCTGTTTAAATTGATTTTGAAATTCCTTTTTCATTTTTTCCATATCGAGTTTAAATTTTTCCATCTCTTTTTTAAAGACTTCCATATCCTTGTTCATCTTATCGTTGAACTTAAAAGTTTTAGAAGAATCTTGAAAATAGAATCGAAAAAAATCAGCTAAAGAATCGGGATTTTGGAAAACCGATGCCCCATTTTTCATGTTCAATTCAAATCTCTTACTATTTTTTTGCTTCCTTTTATCGCCAGATTCGGCGGCATCTTTTCTTTCGTTTCCATCAACACGAACATTAACTTGAAAATTTCTAAGTTGAACAAAGGCTTCATCTAATACTGAATTTATTGAATCGAAATTCGGAAAGAGATCATCCACTAGAATTTCTTGTGGAATTTGCACTCTGCAAACGTTGGAATCAATTACTACATTTATTTTCTGAGACGCAGTCAATTCGTTTGGAAATACTTTTACATCAATCTTAAATCTTTTTACCTTATTGGTTCGTCCATCCGCTCTATGAGATTCCGCTGTTTGTTGCATCATCTCTTTTTTGAAGTTGTGAATATCATTTATCAATTCCTCTTTATTCACATGAAACTTCTGACTAAATACGGTATCCGGGCAAAATACAAAATATGTATCGTCAACAAGTTCGTTAGTTTTTTTTGTTTTATAATAACTTGATGCGCCATTACCGCTAAAAGCTGCTGGTAAAATTTTATCAGAAACTTCTTTATTGACACTGGCTACGTAAGATAGCAGGTCAGAACGAATCGCATTGTGGGCATTCCAAATACTTGGGCTAACAGCAACAGTATTTTTTTCATTAACCAAAATATGAGAAGAGATTTCGTCAGAGTAGCTGAGCAGAATAGAATCTACCGCATGCTTTTGTGAGTTGTTGAGCTTCAATGACTTTACAAAAACGGGAAGGTTAAAAACACTGGCGGTGTTTCCTGCATATTTTACTTCAACAAATTGGTTGCCGTTGGCGTCGCGGTCTAATTGAAGAATCTGCCGGTCTTCTTTATTTAGCGGAAGATTATTGTTGAAAGCAAAATTGAAAATGTCTTCGCTGTTCAAATCTGCCACATAAATAAATGGTTTCAGATTCTGCGTATAGAAATCAATGAAATTTGTTTTTTGGGTTGATAAGAACGTAGGAAAAAGGTCAGGATATAATTTCAAAATTCCCATTAAGCAAATGGTAATAATTCCAAACGCTGCCATTGGTCTTTTAATGAAAGAGAAAAGGTTATCTGATTTTTTACTTCCATTGATTCGTTCCATAAGCCGGGAAGAAAAATATTCATCCTCCGGTAAACGTTTTAGTGATGCGAGTTGCTCTTTAACTTTTCTTCCGGTTTGCAATTCAGCGCGCAATTCGGGAGACGATATAATTTTATTTTCGAGTAATTCTTTTTCTGGTTTCGGAATTTCGTCATCCAAATAAGCCGAGATTTGTTCTTTTGTGTTTTGATTGTACCATTTCATCATAGTAAATCCTTTTTCAATGGTTCAAGAATTTTTTTCAAAGATTCTCTCGCTCTAAAAATTCTGGACTTAATTGTTCCCACCTCAACGCCAATTGTTTCGGCAATTTCTTGATAACTCAAGCCTTCAAAATCTTTTAACACAAGCGGCGCTCTTAGTTTAACAGGGAGTTGTGAAACCGCCGCACGAACAATTTCCTGTACTTCAAGATCATCGTGCAATGCGCCGGAAGAATAAGAAAGTTCTTCTTCGGAAGTTGAGAAAGGAGATAAAATACTACGTATTTTCACTCTGCGCAGATGATCCCGGCATTTATTTATTGTAATTCTGTAGAGCCAGGTTGTAAATTGAGATTCAAAACGAAATTTGTCAAGTTTTTTAAATACCGTTATAAATACTTCTTGAGAAAGATCGTCTATCATATCAGAATTGTTCAAGGTAACAAAAATCAGGTTCCGAACTTTTTCTTTATGCCGATTAACTAAAATCTTAAAAACAGATTCATCGCCGTCAACAAATCTTTTGATGAGAGAAAAGTCATCGTTTAACGTAAGTATTGTTTGAGGTATCAATTTTTTTTTGTCTTCGTCATTATTATTTAGTTCATTCATATCTTTTGACGGTTTATTTAGAAATTTGTTCCATTTATGTCTGCCTAAAATTACACATATTGCTCAATAGTTGCGCACAATTTTGAAGAATGGCTAATTTGGTTGAGGAAAGGTAAAAATTCTACAAGCTCTTAAAAATATTTTAAAATAAAATAACTTGGAAAAGAAACTTCGACTAATTAAATTTTAAGTGAAAAAATAAAGGAGAATTAAATGAAATTAAAAATTGTAGAAAAATATGAAGCCGTTATTATTGAGCTCTCTGGCAGCGCATTAGGCGGTAACGAAGCAGCCGATTTTAGCAACACCTTGCGCAAACTTTTAGCCGAAGGCAAAAAAAATATTGTTGTTGATTTAGGCGAAGTAACTTTTATGAATAGCTCTGGCTTGGGTATGCTGATAAGCGGATTAACAACTGTAAAAAAAGAAAATGCTTCATTTAAACTCGCCCGTGTTACAGAAAAAATTGAAAGCTTGTTGGTAATTACAAAGCTTACTACAATATTTGAATATTATGATACTATAGAAAACGCAATTAAATCTTTCTCTAAGTAATAATTATAATTTTTTGTTGAAAACTCCGGGTATGTTTTATTCGGAGTTTTCTTTTGCTTAAAAATAAAGGTGTTTTATGGCAGTCTCTGTGCTTGTCGGAAGTCAATGGGGCGATGAAGGTAAAGGTAAAATTGTAGATCTTCTCTCAAATTCATACGAAATAGTTGTTCGTTACCAAGGAGGCGCAAATGCAGGGCATACTGTAGAAATAGGTGATAAAAAATTCATCCTCCATCTTATTCCCTCCGGCATTTTACGTGAAGAGGTTATTTGTGTGATTGGAAACGGTGTAGTGATTGACCCTGTTGCGCTTCTTGATGAAATTTCTTTCTTAGAAAGCCAAAATATCTTGGTTAAAGGGAGACTTTTTATAAGCCCAAACGCTCATTTAATTATGCCCTACCATAAATTATTAGATTCCATCAGCGAAAGCGGGAAAAATAAAATCGGAACAACCGGCAGAGGAATTGGTCCTTGCTACATTGACAAATACGCACGCAAAGGAATTAAGATAAATGACCTGCTTCACCCAAAAGTTCTTGAGCTTAAAATTCGAGAAAATATTGCAGAAAAAAATCTTCTATTAAAAAACATCTACCACCGCCAAGAACTGGATGTTGAAGATATTATAAAATCTTATCTAGAGTTTAACAAAAAGATTGAGCAATATGTAAAAGATGTTCCTTCTTATCTAAATCAGGCAATAAAAGAAGGAAAATCAATTTTATTAGAAGGCGCTCAAGGGGCTTTATTAGATGTTGATTTTGGCACCTACCCATTCGTTACTTCCTCACACCCTACATCGGGCGGCGCTTGTACCGGCGCAGGCATTCCGCCAAATAAGATTTCAGATGTAATTGGAATTGTGAAAGCATATACTACAAGAGTTGGCGAAGGTCCTTTCCCTACCGAGTTATTAGACTCGACGGGAGAAAAACTTCGCACTATCGGAAACGAATTTGGCGCAACCACCGGCAGACCACGCCGATGCGGTTGGTACGATGCTTTCCTTGTCCGTTATTCTGCAATGATAAACGGAATTAATTCGGTTGCCTTAACTAAGTTAGATGTTTTGAGTAAATTTGATGTAATTAATGTTTGTACGGGATACGAATACAACGGAAAATTAGTAAAGTCTTTCCCAACTGATTTTGAAATTCTTTCCGCCAGTAAGCCTATTTACAAAACTGTCCCGGGCTGGAATATTGATATTTCTGAATGTGAATCTTTTGCGGATTTACCACAAGCTACAAAAGATTATCTAAATATTATTTCGGAAGAATCAGGTATTAAGATAAATATTATTTCAGTTGGACCTAAAAGAGCGCAGACGTTTTTTGTTTCATAATGCCATTTTTTTTTACGGAAGCTAACTTATGAAGATGTCTGGTGGACCAGCTTCGCTAAATATTAAAATAATTTTATTAATTATTGCCGTTAGCATCGGCGGAGGAACACTTTTTTTTACCAGCAATTTGGTTGAAAAACTTCAAGGAAAAGAGCGGCAAATTGTTCAGCTTTATGCTAAAGGTTTAGAGTATGTTGCAAATACTTCCGATGTAAATGCCGACATTACGTTCCTTTTTGAAAACATTATAAAACCTATTGACTTCCCTATTATCCTCACCGATGCAAACGACAGCATTAATCTAAAAAGCAAGTCGGATATCCGAAACATTAGGTTCGACTCTACTCTTTCCGAGCAAGCGTTGATGCGGTTTTTTCGTTCCAAACTTCGAGAGATGGATGAGGTGAACAAGCCTATCAATGTAACATACATCGCCGAACAAGATACTATTATTTTAACACGAATTCATTACGGCAGTTCCGAATTAATAAATCAACTTAAATTTTATCCTTACCTTCAAATTATGATCGTTGGGCTTTTTATTATTATTGGCTATATCGGTTTCAGCCAAATAAAGAAAAGCGAGCAAAGTAATATTTGGGTTGGGATGGCAAAGGAAACCGCGCATCAGTTCGGAACTCCAATTTCAAGTCTTATGGGGTGGATTGAAATATTAAAACTTCATTACAAAGATGAAGATAAAGTTTTAGACACGGCAGATGAAATTGAAAACGATGTTGAAAAGTTACATAAAATAACAAATAGGTTTTCTAAAATTGGCTCTAAACCTGAGCTAAAAACCGGGAATGTTACAGATGTACTTCAAAATGTTGTTGAGTATTACAAACGGCGAATTCCTCAAACCGGGAAAAAAGTTTCAATTGAACTATTGGGTGATGGGAAAATTGAAACAAAACTACACGCCGAGCTATTCGAGTGGGTTATCGAAAATCTCATAAAAAATGCGCTTGATTCTATTTCTCACGAGCATGGGAAAATCACTCTTACCGTAAAAAAGATAAAGAATAAAATTGACATTGAAGTTTCTGACAACGGAAAAGGAATTGATACAAAAAGACGAAAAGATATTTTCAGACCGGGTTATAGCACCAAAAGAAGGGGCTGGGGGCTGGGCTTAAGTCTTTCTAAACGTATAATTGAAGAGTATCACAACGGAAAAATATTTGTAAAAAGCAGCACGCTAAATGAAGGAACGGTTTTCAAAATTCTTCTAAATGCTTAATGTGCGCAATTCTTTGTTTTGATAATCTTTTCTCTAAGTTTGAAAATGCTCCCCCAAATAGCTCTTTTTTCTTTGATTTTTGGAGCTGTTTTTGTGGCACAAGAATTGTCATCTTAGTAAGCATAAGAAATAAGTAGTTATTTCTTCATAGCACCCTCCTTATAGAAACACATAAACTGCCAAGGTCTTGCCCTCTTCCTTGGCAGTTTTGCTTTTAAATATTTTTTAAAATAAGCGATACTTTACCATTCACTCATTCTGTTCAATTAAACTCAGTAGGGAGATAAACAAAAACCGCTGTACCAGGTTTATTATTATACGCCAGACTGATGGACTTTTCACTCCGACAATTCCTCCGTGCCTTTCAATGGCATATTTTAAAATTGAAAGCCCCATTCCCAAACTTCAAAGCTAATTTCCTTTTCAATCTCATCGAGAATAAGCTCAACAACTCATTCATCGCCAATAAACGTAGCGGTGGCAGAAAAAGTCAGTAAATATGCAGAGACAAAAAGATAAGAATAATTTTGGGGGTGTGTAAAATCTCGTTAGTCATATAGACAGATGGATTAAACTTACAGAAGATTTTCGTAAACATTTTTAAGTATATGTTCGATTATCTTAATTGTAACATTACTTTCATATAAAACAAAAATTGGTGCCAAAATGGAAAAAATTCAGTTCTTATTTTTTATAGCGCTTTTGGGTTTGCAATCACTTCTTTTTCCGCAAGAAAAAGTAAAAATAAGCGGATTGGTTTACAGCGACTACTTCTACAACGTTAATAATTCCGATTTAACTAAGAAAGATATTAACGGGTTGCAGTTTAGAAGAATTTACTTTACTACCGATTTTGCAGCCGAAGAAAATATTGATGTAAGATTCCGGCTTGAATCAGACCAAAGCACAAACTCAAACACTGCGGGCGGAAAACTTGGCGTTATGGTTAAAGACGCTTACTTAAAATGGAAAGGAATTTTCAGCGGCTCTGATTTGATAATCGGAATTTCTCCAACTACAGCTTATGAAGTATCGGA
>Ga0172369_10002500_pt1 | contig 25232 bp, 25 predicted proteins | sample LakKiv25m_FD_114539 | JGI IMG/M metagenome (GOLD analysis project Ga0172369, IMG submission 114539) | Freshwater microbial communities from Kabuno Bay, South-Kivu, Congo - kab_022012_11.25m | ecosystem: Environmental > Aquatic > Freshwater > Lake | place: Democratic Republic of the Congo...
TTATTTTTATTAAACCTTCAGCATCCGGTTTGATATGGACCGGCGTTGAAATCTTTGGAGGCCTTGACGCATAGAGGTCGTGATAAAGTAAAACCGAGAAGACTATTAAAACGGATGTTAGAGCGCTTTTGGCCCATCGCATTTCCAGCAGTATCTTGCTGCTGATTTTCCTGCGCTCCGCTTTTTTCATATCCGGCAGGCCGTGAGAAACGAGGTTCATTCTTCTACTAAAAAAGACAAATGAAAGAATTGACAGAATAAAAACATAAATATAGGGGAATGCGTAAGCATATTTTGCTGTTTTGGCCACAAAAGAAAGGCGAAAGCTTGTGACCTCAATCATCTCCAGGCGCATCAATCCGAGCAATACTTCGGCAGACCACTTCACTATAAGAAGGCCTGAAGCGCATAATAGAAAAATTAAAAGAAAAGCCGCGCTGTTTTTAGAGCTGATACGATTAGTCAAAGGAATTAAAAAAGCGATAATGAAGGCCCCCGCGAGGACGCCACTGATATTAAGTATTAAATCTGTATTTAAAACCGAACTCGCTGAAAGCGCGTGTTCCGTAATGAATGAGAAAAAGGAAAAAGCGGACAGAGATGAAAGAATCGCAGTAAAAGAAACAAATGTTCCCTGTCCTATGGCAGAAAGCGCCCGGCCTTGTTTTTTATGGAGTAAAAGCATCCCGCTATTTAAGGCTGCTGCAACGAGGCCTGCCGCGTAAAGAAAAGTGCGCGCCGAGGTAACGGCCTCCTGACGTATAGACGAAAAATAGACAATTGAGCCGAAGATCAATCCTGCGGCAAGGCTGATAATAAGAGAGCGGAACATCTTTCTCCCGTAAACAGGTGTACATTTGGCGATAAGCAGGCCTGTTATAAGAGATAAGGATATAAACGCATGAATAAAATTTACCATGTATAAAAGCATCTATAATCTCCGTTAGATTTTAGAGTTAGGGATTGGTTTCCAATCCCTAACTCTAAATCCCTAATTATTTAAGCGGCACAAACTTGAAAGTATAATCCACGGTAAAGGGCTGGAACCACTTGCCGACTCCTGAAGTCGCGTCTGTATGGCGTCCGAACCCCTGTTTTTCCGGAGACTCGATAGTGTAGGTAACCTTATAGTTGCCAGCGCCCATCATCTTGATATTGGCTCCGTAATGAGGGCCGTCCTTAGCTACCATGGGCATGAACTTGCCGGTCTTGGATTGGCCTGTATCAAGATTTTCGACTTTATAGGTAACTGTGAGATAAGGTATCCACTCTCCTGCGCCGAAACCGTTCGGGTTTCCCTTTGTCGCGTGAATATCAGCCTCAAGATGAATATCAGCCTGTGAAGCGGGAAGGTCGTTTCCCCTCGGCTCCATGTCTATCGGCTTAAGATAAACAGCCGCAATCTTCATCTTATTTAATACCTTTTCCTCTCCTACCGGGTATTCCTTCATCTTTTCCGCCCCAGATGCGGCAAGCGAAAATCCCAACAAAAGACTAAACATCATACAAATCGCAAACAACCTTTTCATCCAACTTCCTCCTTGATATTGATTTTGCGGGCCCATGCCCGATTATCCTTTAATGATTTATTTACTTACAGTCTCTTTTGCTGCAATGCCTCTCTTTTTTATCATCACCGCCAATCCTGCTATCGCCGCAAGAATAATAAACGCCTGCGGTATCAGAGTTTGCGCGTAAGGATACACGCCAATAAACTGAATAGTCGGCATCCATGATATTAGAGAAGGCTCAAACACCTTTCCTGAAATAAGCTCCATCATGCCTTTGCCGGCAAATACGAACGCCATGTAATAGAGCAGGGCACCGGTGAATAAGAAGAACGGCCGTATAGGCAGTCTCATTGCTCCGTAGCGCATGGCGAGATAAATCCCCACAAGCAGGACGCAGCCAAGAGCAAAGCCGCCCGCGATTGCCGTTATGCCTGATGCGCCGGAGTCAGAGCCTAAGGCCTGATAAAAAAGCACTGTTTCCGCGCCCTCACGATAAATGGCGATAAACGAGGCAAACCAGAGCGCCCTCAAAGAATTTGTTGAGAGCGAGTCTGCGATTTTATCCTTAATATACGCCATCCATTTCTGCGCCTCGGCCTTAGAGATTAGCCAATAACTTACGCTGAACAGCACGACCGAGGCTAACAACATAGCTGCGCCTTCAAGTGCCTCTTGACTTGCCGCCGATGTCCTGAAAACCCATTTCACGAGGACCGCGGTTATGACACTTAACACAAGGGCTGAAATGCAGCCGTTGTAAATGACCCGGAGCTTGTCTTTGTGCCCCATTTTAACGAGATAAGCGATAAGGGCCGTTATTATGAGAAGGGCTTCTATTCCCTCGCGCAGAATAATCATGAGAGAGTAGAAGAAGAGCGCCATAGGCGAGTCCTGGCCTTTCCCGAGCAAGGCCGCTGCCTTTTCAAAATCCAATCTCATGGGGTCTATTTTTGCCTTTATCTCGTTTACGGACGAACCGCTCTTCATGAGGCCTACTATCATGCTGAAGTGCCCCTCAAGTTTGGCCTTGAAGTCCGCGTCTCTCGCGCCTATCTTCGCCTCCAGGCCGCTTGCCTCAAAGACATCAAAATACGCGTCCTGCACGAGAGTTAGAGCGCTCTTTTTATCGCCGCCTTCATAAACCGAAAGCGCTTTATTAATCTCTTCAAAGAGATTGGCGGTAACTTTTGTCCAATCCTTTTTAATAGCGCCTTCTTCCGCCGATTTCACATCTTTCTTTTCCGCAACCGCGCCGTCAACAAGCGGAAGCCCCTGAAGGTCTGCTTTCAGTCCCTTTACGAGGGCTGATATCTGCGCCTCAATCTTTTCAGGAGCATCCCCGCGCCGGAGCATGTCTGTTATTTCCGAGAATCCCGAATTATTTTCAGAATCCTTTTTTTGCGAGACATACCGCCTCACCGCGGTCTCAAAAAGGCTGTTCTTGTAATTGTCAAACTGTGTCTGAGTTACAATCTCAGCAGCTTTTTCCCTATCGCCTTTTTTGTAGGCGTCAAGAGCCTTGCCGAGCCCAGTTTGAATGTTTTCAAAGGCCTGAAGCCAGACGGGCTCAATACCCTCTGAGCTCTTTTTATCTGCCGAAGCGGATAGTTGCTGTTTTGTATCCTTTCCGGGTTCTGCAACCAGTTCAACACCGCTTTCCAACTCGGGAATTAGCGCCCTAAGTTCGGACATGAACTCATTTATCCTTTTTTCAACAACAGTTGCCGGCTCTTTTCCCACAATCATCTTCCGGATTGCGATAAACTCTTCCTCAAGTTCGGCGTTCTTTTTTGCGGAAATGTTTATGCGAATCGGGCCTTCAAGATTTTCATAAATCTCGAAATATGCTGCCTGAGTCTTTTGTTTTGCCTCAGAGATATTCCCTTTTTTATACAGGCTAAGCGCCTCGTTTAGAAGCCCGCCCACTTCGTCAATCATGCCCTTATAGCTGAGCTTCTCTTTAGCCTGCGCAACGGCTGATGTTCCCATGACAGCCAGCGCCAGAATTAACAAGACAATACTTATTGTTTTTATTGCCGCTTTCATCTTTGCCTCTTTCATAAATACCGGTTAAAACGCGACTCCGAGCCTGACAAGAAATTCCTTATTGTTGTCAGCCCTTGTGTCCTTTAAGCTGCTATGGAGCCTGTAACCCGTATATCTGTATTCGGTTGCCAGATACGCAGCCAGTCCTTTTTCTTCATCTTTGTAAAAGGAGTATCTTATGCCTCCGCTGTACCTGTTCTTTGCAGACCATGAAGAATTCTTCTCAGCCAGTCCATCGTCGTCAAAGCGCTCGTATCTCAACGCCAGTTCTATGGGCTCTTCCAGAATATGCGCTAAGACATTTTCTAATTTAGCTCCCCCGATGTCTTCATGCCTGTCGCCGTTGAAAGTATATGCGGCAGTTACAGAGAACACACTCTCTTTGAACGCCTCTGTTAACCCGGTATACGTTTCTCTTTTAAGCGCCTTCATGTATTCAGCGTCAAGCCTGAATCCATCAAAGCCCGGGATACCGGCGCTGAGGCCTAAACTTCCTGTGGTGTTTCTGCTTCCCCTTCCGGGCTCGGACAGATAACTCGCAAAAAACTTGAGATGGTCCTTCACAGGCGATATAGAAGCGGAAAGGATGTACGAATTCACATCATCCGCATCCGTAGCCGTGCCTGTTCTTGTCACCTCAATCAGGCCTGAGCCTACAAGGTGGTCCATCTGTACCTCGCCTTTATAAACGGTTGCCGATACGTCAATATCAAGCGGCCCTGTAACACCGAGGGAAACGCCGGTCTTTTTTGTCTCGTAGGCGTCCTGAGTCATAGGGTCGGTTACAAGGTGGTTTTCAAAAACACCGAACGGCTGCGCCCTTTTGCCAAGGACAAGATAAAGCGGGAACCCCTCTTTTTGCAGAGTGATAGTTGCCTGATCTACGGTAATCTTTTCGTCTCCGTTATTTACCTGATCGCCTATCCACTCGGAATTGAGAACCCCCTTGGCTTTTATCCAGTCCGTGATTTCAGCCTCAAGGCCCAGCTCAAGCCTCCTTATGTAGAGGTCGGATGTGGAGTCTGAGTTCTTATTTGAAATGTCCCTATATTTTTTCCAGCGATACTCGCCTTCAAGCAAACCGGAAAGCTTTACCCTATCAGCCCAGCCATCCTTTTTTTCTTCAGGCTTGTTATACTGAATGGCCTCCGCGATTTTCGTATTAAGCTGAACATCCTTTTTCTCATCGCCGGACTTAAGTTCCTCTGTTATAGACTTGTATTCAGCCTCAGAGATAATTCCCTTCTTCAGCAGGATTTTCAGGATGGCATCGCCCTCGGCTGCCTGCGCAGCAGTAAAGCCTGTCATTACCAGCATCGCAACTAAAACAACAAAAACTACCTTTCTAAGCATTCTTCTCTCCTTCCTTTTGATTTTTTAAACAGCTAAGGCAATCCCTCAAGGTACATATTCCGCAAGAATGATGCATATAGACCGGGATGTTCTTAGCCTTTGCCACGTTTAGGGCCTCCCTTTTTGCCTTATGGGAAACCTTGTTAGTAAAAATTACCAGAGCGTCCACGTTCCTTATCTTGGATGCCATCTCTGTTTCGGGTTTGGTAAATACCCTGAGGTCAATCCCGAGCTTCTCGGCCTCGGTGATGTAATTTCTCTCGAGCCGGTCCATCCCGCCTATTACCGCCACGCACATACAACTGCCTCCTTTCAATATTGATATTCATTATCATTTGGAGCCCAAAAAAATTTACTTACATTTCCTGCACAGGCCGTAAATCTCTAATCTATGCCTCTTCGGAATAAATTCATTGGCCTCTGCCAGTTTCTCCTGCAGCCTCTCGATCTTGTCGTCATGCACTTCAATGAACCTGCCGCACTTGGTGCAGATGAGGTGGTCGTGGTGCTCATGCCCGTATTTCTGCTCATACCTCGTTTTTTTGTTGCCTATCTTTATCTCGTCCGCCACGCCGCACTCGGACATTAATTTCAGATTGCGGTAAACGGTTGCGGAGCCTATATCCGGATTTTTTCTTTTTAACGCATTGCACAGGTCGTCCGCAGTGATGTGTCCTCCGGCGGAAAGGAATGCGTCAAGAATCCTTGTTCGCTGCCACGTATTCCTTAATCCCTTTTTGGTCAGGTAATCCGAGAAAATTGTTTTTGCCTTTTCGTCGCTCATGGTTAAATACACAAATGATAATAATTATCAATATTAATAACACATGCAGGACGGGCCTGTCAAGTATTTTTTTTGAGCATGTTCATAAGGCGGGTTATGTTTCCGGTTATGTCGCCTTGAATAATCCCGGACGAGACGGCAACTGCATCCGCTCCGGAATCAATAACCGCCTTGACGTTTCCGGCGTTAATTCCTCCGATGGCAACTACAGGGATTTTTATCTGTTTTTTTATCTCTTTCAGCGCATTAACGCCTTTTGGCTCTCCGGCATCTTTGGTTTTTGTATAAAATATCGGGCCAAAGCCTATGTAGTCTGCCCCTCCTTCTTCTGCGGCAAGCGCCTCTGCGAGGTTGTGCGTTGATATGCCTATTATTTTTTCTTTTCCGAGAATTTTTCTTGCCTCTTTTAACGGCAGGTCTTCCTGCCCGAGATGCACGCCGTCTGCATCTGTTGCAAGGGCGAGGTCTGTATGATCATTTACTATGAATGATGCGCCGAGGTTATTTGTAAGTTCTCTTAACATCAATGCTTCTCTGTAAAGGTCCCTGCGTGATTTGTCTTTTTCCCTGTACTGGATGCATTTAACGCCTGCGTTTAAGATAATGGCGACTATTTCTTTCATGGTCAGGCAGGATTCTTTTCTTGCGGTGATAAAACAGAGCCCGTTCAGATACATTATTTCAGCCTCAGGCGCTTTCTATCCTATTGCGCCCCTTTCTTTTTGCCTCATAGAGCGCGCAGTCGGCAGCCTGAATTAACTGTTCTTCCGTGTCTATGCGCAGTAAGGGATGCGGCATGCTTGCAAGGCCTATGCTTATTGTAATCCGTTCATCGGGAATATCAGGGAAATTGTGTTCCGAGACCGTCCGAAGTATTCTTGATGCTGCTTGCAAGGCCTTTTCTTTTTTTATCTGGGGCAGGATTACAATGAACTCTTCGCCGCCCCATCTTGCGACAGTGTCCGTTTCCCTTGCGGTCCCCGCTATTATTTTTGATGTTTCTCTAAGAACCGCATCTCCGATATGATGTCCGAATGTATCGTTAATCGCTTTGAAATGGTCTATATCTATCACCATGCAGGCAAGCGGAGTATTGTATCTTGCCGCCGTTCTGAATTCTTTCTGCAATATTGCCGCTGCCTGTCTTCTGTTATAGATTCCGGTAAGCTGGTCTGTGATTGCCATTTGCTCAACCTGCGTTAACAAGCTCTGAAGCTGGAGATTCTTTTGTCTTAATTCATCCTGAAGCGCCTTTGTTCGCAAACAGGCGTATATCCTTGCATTGAGTTCAACATTGTTATACGGTTTCGACAGATAGTCATCAGCGCCGGCTTCCAAACCTGCGACTTTATCGGTTACGTCATCTTTTACCGTGAGCATGATTATGGGAATTCCCTTAGTGTCTTCATTCAGCTTCAGCCAGCGGCATACTTCGTTGCCGCTCATATCAGGCAGGACAAGGTCCAGGAGTATAAGGTCCACAGGCGCAGTTTTTACCGCCTTGATGGCAGCCTTACCGCTTTCAGCCAGCAATACCTCATAATCATTTTTCTCCAGAAAATCCCTTGCGGCCTCCGCCTGAGATTTACTGTCTTCCACGAGAAGAATTTTAGCCCTTCCCATATCAAGAAATAGTGTAACATTTTTCCCTTAAAAATTTGTTTCTGCTTGTTTCCGCTATGATAGTCTGATATACTTTTTTAAAACAAAAGGAGGGAGTATGAAAGTTATAAGCTCTGCATTAATTGTGATAGCTGTTTTCTTTCTTATCGGAACACAGGCTTTGGCCGACAGCGAATTCGGCAGCCTTATCTCAAGCATAGACGTTCAGGCTGAAGCGAATATGGCTGATTTTCAGGTAAGGCTTGGCGCCTATTTTAATGCGTCTGTTTCTCAGGTAGAGACGGTAATCAGAAGTGTTGACAGGCCCGGAGACGCTTATATGTGTTTTCGCGTGGCTGAGATTACAAAAAAGCCTGTTGATGTTGTTGTTGCGGAATACAAGAAGAACAAAGGCAAAGGCTGGGGAGTTATTGCAAAAAATCTTGGTATAAAGCCGGGCTCAAAAGAGTTTCATGAATTGAAAAAGAATAAATTGTCTTCTGATGCGCCTGGTAAAGGAAAAGGAAAGGGTAAAGGGAAAGGCAAGGGATAACAACGGGTGTAAGTGTAAGTGAAAGTGTAAGTCAAAACAAAAAAGCTTACACTCGCACTTGCACTTACCCTTGCACTAACCTATCTTTTACGCCTTTGATTCGTTTATAATAAATACCTGCGTTGTATTGCCGGAGGCCCTTTCCCCTGCAGCAACCACAAAATCTCAGACGGAGAATAAAAAATAAAATGAGACGCGAAGACATCAGAAATATTGCGATTATCGCCCATGTCGACCACGGCAAGACCACCCTTGTAGACGGGATGTTGAAGCAGGCTGGGATATTCCGCACGCCTGAAAAGGTTCAGGAGCGGGTTATGGATTCCATAGACCTGGAGCGCGAGCGCGGCATAACGATAATGGCAAAAAATACCGCGGTTGAGTATAACAGCACAAAGATAAATATTGTTGACACTCCGGGGCACGCGGATTTTGGAGGCGAGGTCGAGCGCACGCTTAAGATGGTTGACGGTGTGCTTTTGCTTGTTGACGCCTCAGAAGGTCCGCTTCCCCAGACGCGGTTTGTTCTTAAAAAGGCGCTTGAACTCGGCCTTCCTCCAATCCTTGTGATAAATAAAATAGACCGGGCTGACGCCCGCATTCAGGATGTGCTGAATGAAGTCTATGACCTCTTTATTGACCTGGACGCCGCAGAAGAGCAGCTTGAATTCCCTGTGCTTTATACGAATGCAAAAAAAGGCCTCGCCGGAACCGGTATCTCCGAAGAGATGACAGACCTTAAGCCTCTTTTTGACGCGATACTTAAAACCATTCCTGCTCCTTTGGACAACAGAAACGATGTCCTTCAGCTTCTCGTAACAAACATTGACTATGACGATTACGTAGGAAGGCTTGCGATAGGAAGGATTTTTTCAGGGGCTGTCAAGGTCGGCGATACGGTTGCAATGGCCAAAGCGGAAAACGAGACAACAAAGACAAAGGTAACATCCCTTTACACCTTTCAGGGGCTTGAGAGGATTGTTGCAAAAGAGGCGATCGCAGGAGACATTGTCGCGCTTTCGGGGATTGAGGGAATAACCATCGGGGATACTGTCACAAACGCGGAAACTCCAAAGCCGCTTCCTCGCATTACTGTTGACGAGCCCACGATCTCCATGGTCTTTCAGGTCAATACCTCTCCTTTTGCCGGGAAAGAAGGCGATTATGTCACATCAAGAAATCTCAGGGAGAGGCTTGAAAAAGAGCTCCTATATAACGTTGCTATAAAAGTCGATTTCTCAGGAATAGATTCCTTTACCGTGATGGGAAGGGGAGAACTCCAGCTTGCAATCATCATAGAGATGATGCGAAGGGAAGGGTACGAGCTTGCGGTTTCAATGCCTGAGATAATCATCAAAAAAATTAACGGCGTCCTCCAGGAACCTATGGAACTGCTTGTCATAGACGCGCCCGAGGAATATGTAGGCGTAGTGACTCAGCAGGCAGGCATGAGGCGCGGGAAGATGCAGAAGATGCAGAACAACGGCTACGGCCGGGTGCGGCTTGAATTCAGGATACCCTCGCGCGGGCTTATTGGTTTCAGGTCGCAGTTCCTTACGGACACAAGGGGCACCGGGCTTCTAAATCACCTTTTTGACGGTTACGAGCCGTGGCAGGGCGTTATCACGAAAAGGCAGACAGGCGCCCTGGTTTCGGACAGGGCAGGCAAATCAACTATATACGCGCTTTTTCATCTCCAGCCGCGCGGCGTACTTTTTATAAAAGAGAACACTTCTGTTTATGAGGGCATGATTATCGGAGAAAATTCACGTGACAATGACCTGGACGTGAATGTTATCAAGGAAAAGAAACTCACCAATATAAGGGCGGCAAACGCGGACGAGGCCTTGCAGCTTATCCCTCCACGTCTAATGAGCCTTGAGCAGGCGCTTGAATTCATAAAGGAAGATGAGCTTGTTGAGGTTACGCCGCAGTCTATCAGGCTTCGCAAAAAAATTCTTGAGGCAAACAAAAGACCGAAACTGAGAAAAGAATAATCGTGAATAAAGCGCGGCTTAGTCTGACATGGACTTTCGTTACGAAGAAGTTTTATTGTACTTAATGGATATTTTGTAGTTTATCCGGGCATGGCCTCGGAAGTCTTTTCCGGAGCAGACCATCTCTCCCTTGTCTGATTTAAGGCGTGCTTTCACCATTTTGGCAACGGCAGGCTCAAGGTTAAAGCCTCCGTCTATGCAATCATGGTTCATGCATTCCATCCTAAAATAGGCATTGCTGTTAGGAAAGAAATTGACTGTGCGCTGCATAATCGCCTGTGCGCTGTTTCCGGCGTAATAGTTCATGTCAATAGTGACGGATGCAATGTTTGGGTAGAGCGCGGTTATCGGGACTGAATTAGCTTTCTGCTGTTTTCGGTCTGCGCGTTCTGAATTTTTAAGTTTGCTGTTAATGTATTCCTCCAAATAAAAAAACCGCAAAGCTAAAAGTCTTTGCGGCCTTTAAGGTGCTAAAAACTTCTGAAACTCTATATTAAAGAGTAGCACATTTGCGTATAATTAGCAACAAAATTGTTTTACCACAGCAAAAGGCGGAATCTTCTAACAGGTTTAGTGTGTGCGGACAAATTACTTAAAACTCTGCTCGTTAGACGGGAACGTGCCTTTTTCTATATCCTGTTTATAGGCCTGTATCGCCTTCAGCGCTTCTTCCTTAATATTGGCATATCTCTTTACAAACTTCGGAACGAACCTTTCAAATAACCCGATGACATCGTGAAGCACCAGCACCTGGCCGTCGCAGAACGGACCTGCGCCTATGCCGATTGTGGGTATGGAAAGCTCTTCCGTTATTTTTTTTGCGAGGTTCATCGGAATTGCCTCAAGCAAGAGTGAGAACGCGCCTGCGTCTTCCGCGATATGCGCCTCTTTAATTAGTTTTTTCTGGGCATCCTCAGTCTTGCCCTGAACTTTATATCCGCCCATCCTGTGAATTGACTGGGGTGTAAGCCCTATGTGCGCCATTACAGGTATATCGGATTTTGTCAGGGCCTTGATATGTTCCGCTACCTCAGCGCCGCCTTCAAGCTTTATTGCCGATGCTCCTGCCTCCTTCAGAAACCTTCCCGCATTCCTTACAGCCTCCTCTACGCTTGCCTGATAGGACATGAACGGCATATCTCCGATGACCATTGCGTTCTTAACGGCTCTCGTTACCATTTTTGTGTGATATATCATCTCATCCATTGTGACGGGAAGCGTGTTTTCAAGACCCTGAACAACCATGCCCAGAGAATCGCCGACGAGTATCGCGTCCATTCCGGCCTCGTCAACTATCTGGGCGAACGGGTAGTCGTAGGCGGTCAGCATTGTGATTTTTTTCTTTTCCGTTTTTTTCTTTAAAAAGTCATTAATCGTTATCTGCGGCATAAATATCTCTCCTTTTAAAACTCAAACACAATTATCTCCGAGAGTTCGCTTTCTTTTACAGGCCCGACAGCAGTTACCCGGAACGCATGCCTTGCGCCTGTTTTCTCTCTCAATGTAAACACAGGCGTTGTCAATTCCTTTATGAGTTTAAATCCGTCTTTTTCATTTGTTTTATTGTAAACCCTGTATTTGGTCACCCATGTCTCCGGATTTTCCTTCCATGAAATAACTACTTTATCATCAGATATAACCGTTTGAAACCCCTGCGGTTTTGAAGGGATAAAGGTTGAAGGGTCAACTGTTATTTCGGTGGAAGCCTTGCCTTCATTGCGGAATTCTTTGTTCAGGAGACTGCGGACTGTATAATAAACCGGATTTGCTGTTTCCAGATTGTCGGAGTAATTAGTAGCCGTCAGCGGTTCTTTATTAACCGGTTTTATGCCGTATTTACCTTTCTCGGATGTTCTGTAGACATTATACAACACGTTTCCGCCGGCGCTTTCCCATGAGATGTGCAAGGCGTCACTTCCAGCCTTGAATGATATATTCTCCGGAGCAAGCGGAACAGGTTCGGTCTTTATTTCAATTATATTTGATCCGTCGCTTAGAATTTTTTTCAGGCTTTGTGCGACTACTTTATATTTGTAGAGAACACCTGTCTTGAAATTTACATCTGCATAAGAATTCTCATCTTTAGGTATGGACGCTATTTTCTGGAAGCTCGCGTCTTCTGCCCTCAGAATATGAAATTCTTTCAGATTCTCTTTTTTTGAGGTATAAGACCACGAGAGCATAAGCGTGTCTTCCCTGTGTATTGCCTTAAGCGCTGCGGGGGCAAGCGGTTTCTCATATGCCTTTAGCGTCGGCGGCATTTTTTTGCCGCAGGATGCCAAAAGAAAAAGGATAAGAATAAAAAGGTGAATCGGTGAATGGGTGAATCGGTGAATGGGGATGAAAAGGTATTTTTGAATCACTTTGTTACCGCTTTGCCCTTTCGCCGAGTCTTTGCTGTAGCTTATTAATTTGTTTTTTCACTTCTGACGGGGAGGTCCCGCCTCTTGATATCTTTGCGTTTACGGAGCTTTCAGCGCTGAGACGCGGATAGATGTCCTTTGAGATAACATTGGAAAAATTCCTGAATTCCGCGAGAGAAACTTCGCCGAGCTCTTTTTTGTTCTTTATGCAATACCGCACAATCTTTCCGGTTATCTCATGCGCCTGTCTGAAGGGAATGCCTTTTCTAACCAGGTATTCTGCTACATCTGTAGCGGTGGAATACGCCTTTCCGGCGGACTCGCGCATTTTTTCTCTCATAAATTTTATCTGCGGCATCATCTGCGCAAGAACCGTCAGACATGATTTGACGTTATCCACAGCGTCAAAGACAGGGGTTTTGTCTTCCTGCAGGTCCCTGTTATAAGCCAGGGGCAGCCCCTTCATTATTGTCATAAGAGCAATCATATTTCCAAAGACTCTTCCGCTTTTTCCTCTTATTAGTTCGGCGACGTCCGGGTTTTTCTTCTGCGGCATTATGCTTGAGCCTGTGGTAAAGGCGTCAGGAAGCTCAATAAACGAGAACTCCTCTGTGGACCACAGGATAAGTTCTTCGGCCAGGCGCGAAAGGTGTATCATGAGCATAGCCGCGTTAGTCAAGAACTCTATCGCAAAATCCCTGTCTGAAACTGCATCAATGCTGTTTTCAGCAACGGCCTTGAATCCGAGCAGTTTCGCGACATAAACCCGGTCAACCGGCAGCGACGTGCCTGCCAGAGCGCACGAACCCAGAGGAAGCACATTTATTCTTTTCAAAGAGCCTTCAAACCGTTCCCTGTCCCTCAAGAGCATTTCAATATAGGCGAGGAGATGATGGGATAGGAGAATAGGCTGAGCTTTTTGCAGATGAGTATAGCCGGGCATGATAAGGCCTGTGTTTTTCTCTGCCGTATTGAGAATTGTTTTCTGCAAATCCTTTATAAGAGAGATTATTTCCTTTGTCTCAGCCCTTAAATAGAGCCTCAGGTCAAGAGCTACCTGATCGTTTCTTGAACGCGCGGTATGGAGTTTTTTGCCTGCATCCCCGATGTTTTTGATAAGGACAGCCTCAATGTTCATATGGATATCTTCAAGCTCGGGCGCAAATCCGAATTTGCCTGATTCAATCTCTTTTGCTATGTTCTTAAGGCCGGTGATTATCGCCGATGAGTCTTTTTGCGGGATGATTTTCTGTTTGCCGAGCATCTTTGCATGGGCGATGCTTCCTTCAATGTCGTATCTCCAGAGTCTGCGGTCAAATGATATTGATTCCGTAAAATGCTCTACGGCCTTTGCCGTCTTTTCGGCAAACCTTCCTGCCCATAGTTTTTTCATTCCACCCTCACGTTGTCATTCTGATCCGCCTGAGGCGGAGAAGAATCTTAACCGCGAGATTGCTGCGCCCCGATAAATCGGACTCGCAATGACTATTGAGATTTTTTTCATTATGTGAAAGCATAAAATTTTAATGATAATGTGTCAAGTGTTTTTGTTTTCCGTCTGTCAGGGTTTACAGAAGTAAAGTCATTATGTTAATCTTTAAATTACCTAAAAAATACAGAAAGGTGGTGATTTAATGCCTCTCAATAAGGAAAAGAAACAGGAAATTATGGAACAGTACAAAGTTCACGAAAAAGATACCGGCTCTCCGGAAGTTCAGCTGGCTATTCTGAGTGAGAGGATAAATTATCTTACGGAACATTTCAGAACTCACAAAAGCGACCACCATTCACGCCGTGGACTTCTTAAGCTTGTAGGGCAGAGGAGAAAGCTGCTTGATTATCTTAAGGCCTCAAGCAAGGAGCGATACGGAAAGGTGATTGAACGGTTAGGACTTAGGAAGTAGAAAAGTAGAAAAGAGGATAGATGACAAAAGTTGAGCTTGAGATTAGAGGAAAGAAACTTGTTATTGAGACAGGAGAGATAGCAAAGCAGTCGGATGGTTCGGTTGTTGTAGGATATGGCGATACATTAGTTCTGGCAACGGCAGTTGCGGCAAAAAACGTAAAAGAAGGACTTGATTTTTTTCCGCTCACCATTGATTATCAGGAAAAGGCTTATTCCGCAGGAAAGATCCCCGGAGGTTTTTTTAAGAGAGAAGGCAGGCCGAGTGAAAAGGAAGTCCTTACATCCCGGCTTATAGACCGCCCCATAAGGCCGTTATTCCCGAAGGGTTTTTATTGCGAGACTCAGGGGATTGTTTCTGTTCTTTCATACGGCGATGAAAATGTGTCCGACATACTCGGAATAATCGGCATGTCCGCTGCGCTGATGATTTCAGACATTCCGTTTGCAGGGCCTGTCGCCGCAGTCAGAGTCGGAAGGATTAATGGAGATTTTATTATGAACCCGGACCTGTCCGAATCGGCAAGCCTGGACATGAACCTTGTTGTAGCAGGAACGGAATACTCCGTTCTCATGGTTGAGGGAGAAACTTCCGAGGTTTCAGAGGAAGCGCTTCTTAAGGCTATAGATTATGCACATGCAGAGATTAAGCGCATTGTTGCAGTGCAGAAAGACCTCAGAAAGGCTGTGGGCAAGGAGAAACGCGTCTTAACTCCTCCTGCGGTTGATGAAGAACTGAGGGCTAAAGTAAAAGAGCATGTTCTTGAGAAGATGAAGGAAGCCGTGAAGATTCCGGGCAAGCAGCGCAGGCAGGAGGCGCTGGATTTGATTCTGGATGAGACTGTAAAGCATTTCAATACACCTGAAAAAGACAGGACCAAAGACATAGCCGACGCATTTTTTGAACTTGAAAAAGACCTTGTAAGAAGGATGATTATAGAAACCGGCATAAGGTCTGACGGAAGAAGGCCGGATGAGATTAGGCATATAAGCTCCAAGGTAGGGCTGCTTCCGAGGGCCCACGGTTCCGCGCTTTTTGTAAGAGGAGAAACGCAGGCTCTTGTTGCGGCAACGCTCGGCACTGCTGATGATGAGCAGAAGATAGATATGCTTGAGGGAGAGAGTTATAAGTCGTTTATGCTCCATTATAATTTCCCTCCTTTCAGCGTTGGAGAGGTAAAGCCGCTGCGTTCTCCGGGAAGGCGCGAAATAGGACACGGCGCGCTCGCAGAAAGGGCGCTTAAATCCGTAATACCTTCAAAAGAGGCATTCCCTTATACGATAAGAGTTGTTTCGGACATACTTGAATCAAACGGCTCGTCTTCAATGGCAACGGTGTGCGGCGGCGCTCTTGCGTTGATGGATGCGGGCGTTCCTATAAAGGCTCCGGTTGCAGGCATTGCAATGGGCTTGGTGCAGGAAGGAGACAAAAATATTGTCCTTACAGATATACTTGGGCTTGAAGACCATCTCGGCGATATGGACTTCAAGGTTACGGGGACAGAGAACGGCATTACTGCTTTTCAGCTTGATGTAAAAACAGGCGGCATAAATTACTCTATCATGGAAAAGGCGCTTGAGCAGGCAAAACAGGGAAGGCTTTTTATACTTGAGAAGATAAAAGAGGCTATATCGGCGCCGAGAGAAAACCTATCCCCTCATGCGCCCCGGATATACACGCTGCAGATAAAGCAGGACAAGATACGAGACGTTATAGGAACAGGGGGCAAAGTCATAAGGGGAATAATAGAGCAGACAGGCGTTAAGATTGATATCAACGATTCAGGGCTGATAAATATTGCATCTTCCGATGAGGCGTCGGCGCAGAAGGCTATAGACATAATAAACGGCATTGTTGCAGAGGCGGAGGTCGGAAAGATTTATCTCGGGAAGGTAAAGCGCATTGTTGATTTTGGAGCATTTGTAGAGATAATGCCCGGCACGGAAGGACTCCTTCACATATCCCAGATTGATGAGAAGAGAATAGCAAAAGTTACGGATGTGCTTAAAGAGGGGGAGGAAGTCCTGGTTAAGGTGCTTGAGATGGACAGGACCGGCAAGATCCGCCTCAGTAGAAAAGAGGCTATGCGGGAAAAAGAATCCGCAAAGAGATAAACGTAAGTTCGCAATTTTTTGTAATAGATAAGCAGTGCTGTCTTTCGCTCTCTGCGATATTTTCCGACAGTACTAAGCTCATTCCGCTATTGCCTCGAAACTCACCCTTCGGGCTCAGACAGCCGAGGCAATAGACGCTGCATTTCGCTTTCGCACTCTGGCGAATTCGCCGAGGCGAAAAGAACTGTTTCCGAAAAATATAAATGTCGCTCAAGACAGCTCTGCTTATCGGATTTTGACTTATCAGATTTTGTTCGCAATAGTATAATTTTAAAAGCAGGTATATCATGTTCAAAAAAACTCATCTTGAAAACGGCATGCCGGTAGTAATGGAACAGGTGAAGGACGTCCGTTCCGTGGCCCTCGGCGTATGGGTCAAAGTCGGCTCGCGATACGAACCCTCTGAGAAAAACGGCATATCGCATTTTCTTGAGCATATGTTTTTCAAAGGCACGCAAAAGCGCTCGGCGAAAGACATTGCCGTTGATACGGATTCCATGGGAGGCGACCTGAATGCGTTTACTTCAAGGGAAAATACGACGTTCTATATCAAAGTCCTGGATGAATATTTTGATAAGGGAATAGAACTCCTCTCCGACATATTTATCCATTCCACGTTTCCGGAAGACGACATAGAGAAAGAAAGGGGGATTGTAAAGGAAGAGATAAAGATGGTTGAGGACACGCCTGACGACTACATACATGACCTCTTCAACCAGATGATATGGGGCAGTAAAGGCATAGGCCAGCCTATTCTCGGCAGCCGGGAGACAATTAAATCCTTTAAAAGGGAAGACTTAATCAGCCATACAAAAAAACATTACGGCACAAAGGACATTGTTATAGCCTGCGCCGGGAATTTTGAAACAGACAGCCTTCTTAACGCGCTGAACCGCAGTTTCAGTTCTCTCAGGAAAGGAGTAGAGCCGGACAAGGAAGCGCGGCCGCTGTTTAACAGCAGAATAAAAGTTTACGGCAAAGAGTTATCCGAAGTTCATCTCTGCCTTGGCGTAGAAGGCCTGCCGCAGGCAAGTAAGGACAGGTATGTGATGTTTATTCTGAATACGCTCCTCGGCGGAGGCGTCAGTTCAAGGCTTTTTCAGGAGATAAGGGAGAAAAGAGGGCTTGTTTATTCTGTTTATTCCTATATATCGGCTTATGTTGACACAGGCGTATTGGCTGTTTATGCGGGAACAGGAAAAAAGAAAGTCCTGCACGTGATAGAACTTATTTTGAAAGAACTCAGAAGCTTGGCGAATATACTTACGGATGTTGATTTAGAAAGGGCCAAGGCGCAGCTTAAGGGCAATCTTATTCTCGGCCTTGAGTCCACGAGCAGCAGGATGCAGAACATTGCCCGTCAGGAGATTTATTACGGCAGGTATTTCTCGCCTTCAGAGATAATTAAAGAAATAAATTCCATAAGCCTGGCGCAGGTTAAAGAGCTTGCCGACAGGCTGCTCAGCCGGAGCGAGATTGCGCTTACGGTGCTCGGCCCGGTAAGCAGCGATGATTTTAAGGGGATAAGGGGTTAAGCAGCAAAGCTTTAGTAGATGTGAATTTTACCGAGATGTGAAATTGGAGTTCCCCCGGTTTTGTAGACATTCATAGATTACCACAAGCTGCCCTCTCAAAGTCATAAGGACTGACCTGTCCAAGATAGCTGTGGCGCCGCGTCCTGTTGTAGAACATCTCGATGTAATAGAAGATGTCCGACTTTGCGTCCTTCCTGGTTGAATATATATGCCGACCGATGCGCTCTTTTTTAAGACTGCTGAAAAACGATTCGGCCGCTGCATTATCGTAGCAGTTGCCTCTCCGGCTCATTTCCTCGGCTAATATAATATACGCATTGCTTCTTTTTCAATACTATCTGGTATAATTCATTATATGAAAAAAATAAGGATTTATCTTGATGTGTGTTGTTTAAATCGGCCATTTGACGATCAATCACAGGATAGGATACATCTTGAATCAGAGGCAATTCTGTCTGTATTAAATTACAGCCAGAATTTGAATTGGAATGTGATTGGCAGCGAAGCGATAGATTTTGAAATATCCAGAATACCTGATAGTGAGAAAAGGTTTAAAGTCAGCATTATTGCATCAATGCATCAGACGTATATTGTTGTTGAGAAAAGCGTTGAAAATCGCGCCTTAGAGCTTGCAGAATCAGGATTCAAAACATTTGACGCTTTACATATTGCTTGTGCTGAAAAAGGCGGTGCAGATGTTTTGCTTACAACAGATGATGGGTTGTTAAACAGGGCTGCTCAGTGCAGTAGTCTAAATTTAGAAGTAAAAAACCCTCTTGAATGGGTAGCGGAGGCAATTAGATGAGCACACAAACAATGAGTCCGACAGTTTTAAGAAAAGCTGGTCTGGAAGCTGTAGCTAAGGCATTAGGCCCTTTAGGAATGGTTCGCTTTCTTCAGCAATTTGAAGCAGGAACCGGTGATTATACCAAAGAGAGAGGAAGCTGGTTGATAGGGCTGAGCGTTCAAGATGTCATGTCGGAAATAAAAAGCAAACGCAAAAAGAGAAATTAGTCTATTTACATAGCCAACGCATATGAAACGAAAAAGAAACATATTTCCCGACTGGCTTATCGGTATCCTGCTGACCCTTCTCATCTCGGCAGGTATTTTTTTGGAATGGCATCCTCTCAGGCTTCTTGAATATAAGGCCTACGATTTAATGACCAATCTCAGGCCGCGCAATACCTCAAGCCCGGTTGCCATAGTCACAATAGACGACACAAGCATCGCAAGCATCGGCCGCTGGCCCTGGCCGCGCGTGTATATCGCCGAGATGATAGGCCTGCTTCAAAGTTACGGGGCCAAGATTATCGGGGTTAATATTTTATATACAGAGACAGACCTTAATTCAGGGCTTGTTGAGATAAGGGCGCTGAAAAAAGAGGTTGAGTCTCTTCCTAAATACGAAAAAAATACGCAGTTAGTCGGGATTTATAATCTGCTCGGCGAGGCAGAGCAGCGCCTTGACAGCGATACGAAACTGGCGGCTGCGATAAATAACGCAAAGAATGTCATTCTGCCCTTATACTTCACAATAGGCAGCCAGAGCAGCCCGGACAGCAATCTGCCGGATTATCTAAAAAAGAATTCAAAAGAGGCTCCGCAGAGTTCATATATCAACGCCTCCGAGGCAGCGGTCCCGATTCAGGAATTTGTATCAGGCTCGCTGGCCTTGGGGCACATAAACCTGGCTGCCGATGAGGACGGGACGATAAGAAAAGAGCCTTTATTAATAAATTACAAAGGCAGAATTTTTCCTTCATTCGCGCTTCAGGCTGTCATGAAATATTTGAACTATGGAATGTCAAACGTGAATGTTTCTGCAGGGCTGAATATCGGAAATATAAGCATACCCGCTGAATCACAGCGGAAGCTGTTTATTACTTACAATAAGTCCGGAGCGTTTCCATATTATTCTTTTGTTGATGTAATAAACGGAAAGATTGCGCCTGAACTGTTCAAAGACAAGATTGTTTTAATCGGCCATACGGCGACGGGGCTTGCAACCTTGCAGGTTACGTCTGTTGCGCATACATTTCCTGCTATTGAAATTCAGGCGAATGTAATAGAAAACATTTTGAACAAGAATTTTATTTCACGTCCTGAGTGGGCCTTGTATGCAGAGTGGGGAATGATCGCATTTTTCGGCATCTTTGTATCATTTATCATCCCGAGGCTTAAGGCAGGCATAAGCGCAATTATCTCAATAATATTTATGTCGGCATGGAACGCCGCTGCCGCGTACCTCTTTGCAAATTACGGTTACTGGCTTATGGTAATCTCTCCCACGCTTCTGCTCTTTGTAGGTTATACAGTGATAATGTCCAAGAGATATATGGTCACGGAGAGGAGAAAAGAGCTTGTTGAGACAGACAGCATAGAGACAAATAAGATGCTCGGCCTCTCGTTTCAGGGGCAGGGGATGCTGGACCTGGCCTTTGAGAAATTCAGAAAGTGCCCGGTTGAAGACGAGGCGGTGAAAGAATTGCTATATAATCTGGGGCTTGATTTTGAGCGAAAAAGGATGTTCAACAAGGCTGTCGCTGTTTATGAGCATATATTGAAGGCCGGTAATTTTAAGGATGTTAATGAGAGAATAAAGAGGCTTAAGACTGCCGGAGAGACAATGATCTTCGGCGCAACTGCCGCAAAGAAGGAAGCAACTATATTGATGGAAGGCGCTGAGACAAGGCCGACGCTCGGCAGGTATGAGATACAAAAAGAACTCGGCCACGGAGCAATGGGCACGGTATTTCTCGGCAAAGACCCGAAGATAAACAGGATGGTTGCGATTAAGACAATGAGATTTGACGAGATAGACCCCGAGCAGCTTGATGAGACTAAAAAAAGATTCTTCCGCGAGGCAGAGGCCGCAGGCACGCTTTCCCATCCTAATATCGTGACTATTTATGACGCAGGCGAGGATTATGACGTTGCATATGTGGCGATGGAGCTTCTTGAAGGCAAGGACCTGAGCGCGGTTTCTTCGGGAGAAAAACTGCCGCTTAAAGCAGTATTGCAGATAATCGCTGCTGTTGCCGGCGGACTGGACTATGCGCATAGCAAAGGCATTGTGCACAGGGACATAAAACCCTCAAATATCATGCTCCTTAAAGGCGGAGCGGTTAAGATAACCGATTTCGGTATAGCCAGGGTTATTGCGACTTCCAAAACCCAGACAGGCGTGATTCTCGGGACTCCGGGCTATATGTCTCCGGAACAGGTGCTCGCCAAGAAGGTGGACGGCCGCTCGGATTTGTTCTCGCTCGGCGTGGTGTTTTTTGAACTTATTACAGGAGAAAAGCCTTTTCAGGGAGACAGTATTGCAACCCTCATGTTCAATATAGCCAATACCCCGCACGCCTCTCTGAAAGAATTATTGCCTGATATTCCCGACTGCTGTGTTTATATCATAAATAAACTTCTTGCCAAAGATGCCGAGAAGAGATACCCGCGTGGAAAAGAAGTGGTTGATGATATTAATTCCTGCCTTGGAAAAGCAGGTTGAGCATTGAAATTTATTGCAGCCGGAAAAACAGACAAGGGCGTCTCAAGGCAAAATAATGAGGATAATTTTTGCGTTGATGAGGGCTTAGGCCTTTTTATAGTTGTGGACGGCATGGGAGGCGCAGCAGCAGGAGAGATTGCAAGCAGGATGGCGGTTGAGACAATAAGGAACCAGGTTAAGCTTTCTGCTGCAGGGCACGAGCCTTTTTACGGCAATTATGATAAAAAGTTTTCAGAGGCTTCAAACAGGATTGCCTCAGGCATGAGGCTTGCCAATAAGGCAATATACGAAGCGTCGCAGAGCAATGTTGCCTGGCGCGGGATGGGGACTACGGTTGCCGCCGCTTTGCTTGACGGGGCTAAAATGAGTATAGCGCATGCAGGAGACAGCAGGATATATCTTGTCAGAGCCAATTCAATCGTCCAGCTTACCGAGGACCATTCAATAGTGTCCGAGCAGATAAAGCGCGGGCTTCTTACCAAAGAAGAGGCGGAAAGTTCGGAGATAAGAAATATTATTACAAGGGCTCTCGGCAATGCCCCGTCTGTGGAGGTGGACCTGGATGAAATAGATATCATGGCTGGAGACATATTTGTTCTGTGCAGCGACGGGCTTACAACCATGGTTGCCGACGATGTCATCCTTTCTACAGTTGCCGCTCATGACGAGCCTGAGAAGGCCTGCGTCGCGCTTGTAGATATTGCCAATAAAAACGGCGGAAAGGATAATATAACGGTGGTTCTGGCATATTTGTCTGGAGAAAAAACATTTTCTAAAAAATTTAAAAATCTCTTCGGATGGCATAGGAGGGAATAATGTCAAAGGTAATACTTAAGTTCAAGGAAGCGGTCTTGAAGGAGATACCTCTGGATAAGGAAAGCGTCACAATCGGCAGGAACCCCGGCAACGATATTCACATAGACAATCTTGCCGTCTCAAGTTTTCATGCAAAGCTGATAAACCAGAGAGGGCAGTTTTTTATACAAGACCTGAGCAGCACAAACGGCACATTTGTAAACGGCAGAAGGATTTCGGAATCCGTATTGAACAACAACGATGATATTATCATAGGCAAACATTCTCTGATATTCGTTTCGCCTCAGACACAAGAGGAGGACAAGACGGAGACCTTGAAAATTAAAAAACCCGCTATGGGAGAGACCATAATAATTGATCCCAAGAAGCATAAGGCGATGATAGAAGAAGCGCGCGCAGCAGGACAGGCAGGGATAGGCGAAAAACTCGGAGGGTTTACGATAATTGAGGGCCATACGGATAAGAGAGAATATGAGCTTTCAGGCAGGCTTGTTACAATAGGAAAGTCCGATACGTCGTTAATTAAATTAAAGGGTTTCTTCGCGCCGAAAGTTGCGGCGCTTATCAACAGGACCAAGACCGGTTATTTTATCAGCCCCTCGGAGAGCAGCAAGAAGCTTAAAGTTAACGGCAATGCGATAGAAGGCCGATATGAGCTTAAAGACGGCGATATAGTTGACGTGGCAAACATCAAGATGCAGTTTTATATAAAAGAGTAGAACCCTCCCAAATTCCTTACTAATTTGCTCAACTAAATACTTGACAAGATTAGTATGGTTTTATAGACTTATTCTATGCTTAGATTATCCACAAAGGGGCAATACGGCGTCAGGGCAATGTTTGAGATAGCAAGGGGCTATCCTGAAAAGCCTGTGCCGATAAAAGAAATAGCCGAAAAGCAGGCTGTTTCCGTTGCGTATCTTGAGCAGATACTGAACAGGCTCAAAAACAAGGGGATTATTAAAAGCGTTAAAGGGCCCGGCGGAGGTTATATCCTCAGCAGGAAACCTCAGGATATAAGCATAAGCGACATTCTCAGGGAGCTTGAAGGGCCTGTCGCGATAACGTCGTGTCTTAATCCCGAAGAGGGCTGTGTAAGGGTAGAAGGCTGCGTCACGTACGCGCTTTGGAAAGCGCTCGGAGATAAGATAGAAGGGTTCCTCAGCACCGTGACATTGGAAGATTTGGTCGGCGGGACGCTACTAAAGAAAAATAAAAATTTAAAAGTAAAAATTCAAAATAAATGAAATCCATAATTTTTAATTTTGAATTTTGCTTTTTTAATTTAATGTTTGAGCTATGAAGTTTGTAGAAAACGTTAAGGCTGATGTAACAACAGACATAGTTTACATGATGTGTCCTATGCATCTTCTTAAACTTGAGGAGAAGATGAAAGATCTGGATGACGGACAGATACTGGAGATAATGACAGACTATGACGGAGCGCTTGAGGACATTCCGGGCTGGTGCGAAAAAACAGGCAATGAATTTTTAGGGCTAAAGGAGACGGAAGATTTTTATAAATTTTATATCAGGAAGAAGGTGAAACGAAAATGAGAAAGTGTTATTTTGACCATGTTGCTACTAACCCCCTTGATAACCGCGTTTTTGACGCTATGGAGCCTTATTTCATGGAAAATTTCGGTAACCCGCTGAGCCTTTATGACCTCGGCACAAAGGCAAAGGAGGCGATAGAAAATGCGAGGGCGCAGGTTGCGGCGCTCATTAATTCAAAGCCGTCCGAGATAATCTTTACGGCAAGCGGCGCTGAGGCAAATAATTTTGCTCTTCGGGGCATTGCCCTTGCAAGGCAGAATGAAGGAAAGCATGTGATTGTGACCAAGATGGAGCATCATTCAGTTCTGAATTCTGCGCGCTTTCTTGAAAAGATGGGTTTTGTGGTAACTTTTTTGCCTGTAGATAAATATGGAATAGTTAACCCCGACACAGTAAAAAAATCCATAACAAAAGAGACGACTCTTATATCCGTAACCTATGCAAGCAGCGAGGTCGGGACCATAGAGCCCATAAAAGAGATAGGAAAGATCGCAAAAGAAAGAGGGATAATCCTTCACACAGACGCAGTTGCGGCAGCAGGAAATATTCCTGTTGATGTCAAAGACCTCGGCGTGGACCTTTTGAGCCTGGCAGCGCATCAGTTTTACGGGCCTAAGGGCGCGGCTGCACTGCATGTAAGGGAGGGCATGAGAATAGTCCCGCTTATTTACGGCGGGATACAGGAAAGCGGAAGAAGGGCAGGCACGGAGAATGTCCCGGCGATTGTAGGAATGGGCCAGGCAGCGGAACTTGCAAAAAGTGAGATGACCGGGAGGATAGGGCAAGCGAAAAAACTAAGGGATAAACTCATTCAGGGAGCATCCGGCATTGAGAATGTCTATCTTACCGGAGTCCCGCCTATGGCGGACAAGCCTGAAAACAGGCTTCCGGCTCATGCGAGTTTCACTGTTGAGTTTATAGAAGGAGAGGCCATGCTGCTTCTTCTTGCGGCAAAGGGCATTTATGCCGCTTCGGGTTCTGCATGCTCTTCAAAGGCCTTAAAGGCGTCGCCTGTTTTGCTTTCAATGGGTGTGCCTTCAAATCTGGCCCAGGGCTCAATAGTCTTTACATTGGGCAAGGATAATACAGAGGAAGATATGGATTACCTGCTTTCCGAGTTTCCGCAGGTAATAAAGAGATTAAGGGAGATGTCTCCCTATGCTAAAGGCTGGGGAACGAAAGGAGAGGGTGGAGAATGTACAGTGCGAAAGTAATGGACCATTTTACAAATCCGAGGAATGTTGGAGAGATACCGGATGCCGACGGCGTCGGCACAGAGGGCAATCCCACCTGCGGGGATGTGATGCAAATTTTTATAAAGGTGAAAGATGACAGGCTAGAAGATATAAAGTTCAAGACCTTCGGGTGCGGCGCGGCAATTGCAGTAAGCAGTATGATTACTGAGATGGCTAAAGGCAAGACGCTTGATGAGGCCTTGACAATAACAAAAGAAAGCGTTGCAAATGAACTGGAAGGGCTGCCTCCCCAGAAAATGCACTGTTCTAATTTAGGCGCTGACGCGCTTAAAAAAGCGATAGAAGATTACAGGAGCAAAAAGAAATAAAAGTGAGGAAAATATTTCTGAA
>Ga0172369_10002504_pt1 | contig 25223 bp, 25 predicted proteins | sample LakKiv25m_FD_114539 | JGI IMG/M metagenome (GOLD analysis project Ga0172369, IMG submission 114539) | Freshwater microbial communities from Kabuno Bay, South-Kivu, Congo - kab_022012_11.25m | ecosystem: Environmental > Aquatic > Freshwater > Lake | place: Democratic Republic of the Congo...
ACATTGTCACAATGTCAAGTTTACGTAATCTTGACAAACTAACAATGTTAATTTTGTCAAGTTTTTAGCTTTTGCCACCAGGTGGTGTTGGTTTTGTACCAGTTTATTGTTTCTTTTATGGCTATGTTAAAGTCTTTGGACGGCTTCCAGCCTAATTTCCGGATTTTCGAAGAATCCAGAGAATAGCGCCTGTCATGGCCAAGCCTGTCAGTAACATAACGAATCATCTTATCTGTTTTGCCCAGATCTTTCAATATAATCTTTGTAAGCTCTATATTGGGAATTTCAAAGTTTCCGCCTATATTGTACACCTCTCCGATCTTGCCTCTATGAAGCACAAGATCGATAGCTGAGCAATTATCCATGACATACAACCAGTCACGGACATTCATGCCGTCCCCGTAAAGCGGGACTGGTTTATTTTCCAGGAGATTTGTGATAAAAAGCGGGATTACTTTTTCCGGGTACTGGTATGGCCCAAAGTTGTTGCTTGAGCGAGTAATAATAACAGGCATTTTAAAGGTCATATAATATGCCATAGCCAGATGATCCCCGCCTGCTTTGGCTGCCGAGTAAGGGCTGTTTGGCCGAAGGGGGCTGGTTTCTTTAAAAGAACCCCTGGTTATGCTGCCGTATGTTTCATCAGTCGAGATATGAATGAATCTTTTGATATTGTGCCTTTTGCCGGCTTCCAGAAGTACGTATACGCCGTGGATATTAGTGCGGATAAATTCTGACGCGTCTTCTATGGACCTGTCCACATGGCTCTCGGCGGCAAAATTGATGATTATGTTACAATCTTTCACAATTTTTTCTACAACTTTTTTATCGCAGATATCGCCTTTAATAAAAGTATAGCGGCTATCATCTTCTACGTCTCTTAAATTATCCGGATTGCCACAGTATGTAAGCTTATCAAGATTCACGATTTTATAAGCAGGGTATTTCTTGAGCATCCCTCTTATAAAATTAGACCCGATAAACCCGCATCCGCCGGTAACAAGTATTTTCATAAGCTCTCCAGGCACGTAAAACTATCTTTATCTAAAGACAAAAGAGCTCTCAATAATGCGGTATTTTCATTAAGATCCGGCATTTTCTCCGCATAGAGGGCCCCTAGCATCTCTTTAGCACGCAGTAGTTCTTTTAATTTTCTCATATCTTTTAAACAAACTATAGTCAGATAAAAAAGTTCGAAAGCTCTTTCATAACAGTTTTTTACTTTTTTAACGTCATTATTCTTTATCCAGTTTTTAGCCCTGTTAAGCTCGTTTCCGATCATTATAAGTTGTTTATAGAATGGAAACGCGCCCCATTTCTCTTCTGTAAGCGTTTGATGATATTTTAATATCATATTATTAAGCCATTTACTATTTTTTGTATTTTGGCTCTTAAATCATTATTTTTTATATCCATAGAAGCGTTGCCCTGCGAAGGCCTTATATTTATAAGAGATGTGTATTCAATAAACTTTTCCTTATCGGCTTCCGGATAAATGTTTACTCCCCAAAGATTCTCTTGGGTTGATCCGTTTTTGAGCAGCAGTTCTTCTAAATCAGAATGCAATTCCGCATCTATAGCCAAAATTTTATTTTCAACATCGACTACAGCCTTTGCCATATCTTTGAAATAATGCAGATATTTTTCTGAGATATCTTTTTTTGTAATACTGGATTTTACTATTTGCATTTTCCCGCTACCAGATTATTTGCGCGTAATAGCGCTTCGTGCGTTCCGCAATCTGATCACCAGCCGTCCAAAACTGCAAATGTCATTTCCCCGCGTTTTATGTATTCATTATTCACGTCTGTAATCTCAAGCTCGCCTCTACCAGAAGGCTTCAGGGTTTTAATAATATCAAAAACTTTTTTATCATACATGTAGAAGCCTGTAACAGCATAGTCGGATTTAGGGCGCTTGGGCTTTTCTACAATTTCTATAATCTGATTTCCTTTTATCTCAGCGACTCCGAATCTCTCCGGGTCATCGACTTTTTTCAATAAGATCTTTGCGCCTTTCGGCTGTTTGGAAAAATCGTTTACATATTGTCTGATAGGTTTTTCGATTAAATTATCTCCGAGAATTACGACAATCTTATCGCTATCGGCAAAATGTTCCGCTAAATCCAGGGCTTCTGCTATACCGCCCTCGCCCTTCTGGTAAGTATAGTTTATATCCTTCAGTCCGAATTCCGAGCCATTACCTAAAAGGCGCAGGAATTCGCCGGCATGATTGCCGCCTGTGACTATTAAAATATCTTTTATGCCCGCGTCTACAAGCGTCTGGATAGGGTAATAAATCATCGGCTTGCCATATACAGGCAAAAGATGCTTATTGGTTATGCGGGTTAATGGTTCAAGCCGTTTGCCAAGACCGCCTGCCAGAATAACGCCTTTCATATATCACCTCTATTTGTTCCAGTCGTATGGAATATCATTATCAAACGCGTCTAAGCGATATTCGTCAGGAGTTTTGTAGTTATAAGTCATTGTCGGGATATTAATAACTATTGCCTCTTTTTCGCTTACGCATTTAAAACCATGATATGTAAGTTTTGGTATCTTGACAAGTATCGGGTTATCAGGAGAAACTACAAAATCATTTATTTCTTTATAGGTAGGCGAATTCTCCCTGGCGTCATATATAGCTAATCGCATAGCGCCGAATACGCAGGTAAAATGATCATCCTGCAATTTATGGTAATGCCACGCCTTGGTTACTCCGGGAAACGCCGTAGTCATATACACCTGGCCAAATTTCTGGAAAACAGGGTCGTCGGAACGCAATATTTCCATAAGCCGGCCTCTTTCATCCGGAATAATCTTCAATTTTTTTATCTCTACGCCCTTTATCATACAACCATTCCCCTCCGCCCATAAACTTGACAAAACTAACATTGTCAGAATGTCAAGTTTATCGGCCGATTGAGATATATTTGAAACCTGATTTGCGCATCCTGGCAGGGTCAAAGATATTTCTGCCGTCAATTATCAAAGGATTCTTCAACAGCCTCTTTATACGCTTAAGCTCCATGGTTTTAAACTCGCTCCATTCTGTCAGTATTAGAAGTGCGTCGCTGCCAGCAGCTGTCTCGTAAGGGTCTTTGCAAAAATCCACGCCTTTTAAAGAGCCTTTGGCCTTCTCCATTGCATGAGGATCGTATGCCTTGATCCTGGCGCCGGAAGAGACTAAAGAATTTATTATATCTATAGAAGGCGCGAAACGCATATCGTCTGTATTTGGCTTAAACGCCAGGCCTAAAACACCAATTGTTTTATCTTTTATAATCCAAAGCTCTTTTTCTATTTTCTTAAGAAATATTTCTTTCTGGGTTTCATTGACTTTTTTGACTGATTTTAGGATGCTGAATTCATAGCCCATTTTTTCCGAGATATGGATAAACGCGTCCAGGTCTTTTGGGAAGCAAAATCCTCCGTAACCTATACCGCTTTTTAAAAACGCTTTGCCGATTCTTTTATCGAGTCCTATCCCATAACTGACTTTTTCTATGTCAGCGCCCGTCTTCTCGCAGATATTGGCAACGGAATTTATAAAAGAGATCTTGGTAGCAAGGAAAGAATTTGAAGCGTGCTTTATAAGTTCCGCGCTTTTTATGTCGGTAACTACTACTTCCGCCTTGATAGGGCTGTATAATTTGATGAGCAGTGTTTCCGCCTTTTTGCTCTCCACGCCTATTACGATCCTGTCAGGACGCATAAAATCTTCTATCGCGGTGCCTTCTTTCAGAAACTCAGGGTTCGACGCCACATCAAATTTTATGCCTTTTTTATTATTTATCTTTATTGTATGCTCAATCCAGTTGCCTGTCTCAACAGGTACGGTGCTTTTCTCTATAATAAGGCGGTATGAAGGCATATTCCTAGCGATTTGGGCGGCAACATTTTCAACGAACGAAAGATCCGCTTCTCCTCCCGGCTTTGAAGGGGTGCCGACGCAGATAAAAATAATAAGCGATTTTTTTACAGCTTCTTTTATATTATCTGTAAACTCAAGGCGTCCGGCTGAAACATTTTTCTTAACTATCTTATCAAGGCCTTTTTCAAAAAAAGGCATCTTGAGTTTTTTAAGGAGGGCTATCTTTTCAGAGTCATTATCCACGCAGATAACTTTATTACCGAGTTCCGCGAAACACGCTCCTGTAACCAAGCCTACATAGCCGGCGCCAACAATTGCAACCTTCATATTTTGCTCCTAGAGGTTAACCTGCCAGGTTGCCCAATTGGGTAACCTGGCAGGTTAACCAGATTATTTGGGATGCGGGTAGTAACCTTTGAAATCAAAAGGTATTTTGGGCGAAGCTTTGAGTTTCATAACAGCCCACACTGTTGTGCCGCTGTCTCTGCCTTCAGAAACGCTTACTTCAGCCATCCAGCAATGCAAATCTTTCATAACTGTAAACTCTTTGTCTTTAAATTCATTTGTATATTTAGTTCCAGAATCTTCCGCTTCTTTTAAATCATACCTGCCTAATGTCCTGAACGCCCATTCATTATTCAATTTATAAAATAACTCCGAAGTAAGCTCGCTGACTTTATTTTGTTCATATCTTGAGCCCAGGCCAAACTGCCAGTCTTCGGTTCTATTGATATATAAATCAGTATTCCAGGTCTGAAAATCCCTGGTATCAGGGTCGTAGCGGGTATCTGATTCAAATCTGAGCCATTTAAAGGGAGTGAGCTCTAAGTCGCCTTTTACATTGGAAAACTGGCTTCCAAGGCCTTCCGGCTTATAAAGATAATCACTTGTTATTAACAGATACCCCAGGTCAACTGTTTTTAAGCTTTCGCCTATCATGCGTTTTGTCTGAAGCCTGTTTTCGAATCCAAGGGTAAAATTACTTTTTTGGTCAATGGCATCTATGTCATCAAACTGCTCGAGTTTTGTATAATCAACCGAAGGCTGGTGGATATATTTATATTCTACAGTAGGCGTAATAATATGGCGAAGCTGGTTAAAATCTACTCCCATAAATTTGCCCGAGGCCTCGTATGTCTTTGCAAATTTCGTGCTCATATCAAAGCCTGTATAAAAAGCGGTCCTGAATTCATCTTTGTTATCATTTAATTCTCTGCTAAAAAATGTATCTCTCATTCCGACAAACGGCGATACGCTCAAAAAATCTACGAGTTTAAGAGGCGTGGACAGTTTATTATACATATCGAATCTTGTGACATTTGAATCATTTGCGTTGTCGCTTGTTTTTTCATTAAGGCCGGCAAATGTGGTATCTGTTTTAAAATAAACCGGCAAGTCGAATAATTTTTGGTCTTTAAGATCAAACCGCGCCTCCGGAAGCCGCTCAGTAACTGTCTGAAAATGATTAGCCCTTTTACGCGCTAAAATGCTCAAAGAATATTCAGACTGCCTGTCCAAGGCGTAAATATAAGACTCGGGAGAGGCTTCTCTTTCATATTCTTCTCTGTAAAAATAATCTTTGGTCATGGTAGTATCGCTCACGCGGTGGTATTCCATGATAGCCATGGCTCGGTCATTTATATCCCAGCGATGGCGAGCCTGGATCCTGTACCTCTGTTGTTCGCCTTTTTCAGGTTCATTTCTGTCCACATCATGCTGATTTGTGTAGTACGTCCTTAAAAGGCCTCCGCCAAAACCATTCAAAGAATATTTATAATCAAATCCTTCCGCAAGGCCCCAGTTACTTCTTTCGTCAACTCTTAAAGTTAACGCGTTTTCATCATTGATTTCATACCTGTAACTATTTAACGCAAAAACCCCCCATTTGCTTTTTTTGCCTGGGATAACGTTTACGGTAGGCCAACCTCCTGATTTTAAGGCAAAATGATACTTTGGCAGATATGCGACCGGTGTATTTCCTACTTTAACAGTAACATCTTTTGCAACTACCTTGTTAGTGACAGGGTAAACTGTAACGTTCTTGGCAACTATCTTATAATGAGGTTTTGGAAGGTTACAGCTTGTTATATAGCCATTTATAATTTTATAGGCGTTATTTGAGAGGAGCTCTATCTTATCTCCAAAAGCATACCATCCTCCTGAGCTAGCCCTGGCTTTTAAAATCTCCCCGGTTTTTGTTTCAAAATTATAATTTACTTTTTCGCCTTTTAATTCAGACCCTGGAGTTGATAGAACGACATTGCCTTCTGCCTGACTATCTTTGGTTTCAGAATAAACAGTGATTTTATCGCAGGTAAGCCTTATGCCCTCGTAGTCTATAGTAATATTGCCTTTACCGACAATCTTTTTATCCTTAGGAAAAAATTCCACCTGGTCGCCATTTACTTCTACAGGCTTCCCTCCCTCTGCCGTATACCCCGCCATGCAGCAAAAACCCAAAAACACCCCCAAAAACACCCCCCACAATGTTGACACTCTGACAATGTTAGTTTTGTCAAGTTTATTGCTTTTTTGCCCAGTCTTACTCAACGTAACCCCATAATGTTGACAATCTAACAATGTCAATTTTGTCAAGTTTATTGCTTTTTGGGCACCTTGGCCCAGTCTTTTAGGAAACGGTCAATGCCTATGTCTGTCAATGGGTGCTTCAGAAACTGTTCTAAAACTCCAAATGGAATAGTAGCTATATCAGCTCCGCATAAAGCAGAGTCCACTACATGCATAGGATTACGGACGCTGGCAACTATAATTTCTGTTTTAAAACCATAATTTGTAAAAATAGCTTTTATAGTTTTTACAAGATCCATACCGCGTTCGCTTATATCATCAAGCCTGCCGACAAATGGGCTTACAAAGCTTGCGCCGGATTTAGCGGCCAAAAGCGCCTGGGGCGCAGAAAATATCAGGGTCATATTTACTTTTATGCCTTCTTTAGAAAGAATTTTAGTGGCTTTCAGGCCTTCTTTTGTAATCGGAATTTTAATGACTATATTTTTATGTATTTTAGCCAAAGGCCTTGCTTCTTTTATCATGCCTTCGGCATCAAGGCTTACTACTTCTGCGCTTATAGGCCCGTCCACTATCTCGCAGATCTCTTTAACAACTGTTATAAAATCCCTGCCTTCTTTCGCTATTAAAGACGGATTCGTGGTAACGCCGTCCACAATACCCCAGCCAGCCGCCTCTTTTATCTCTTTTATATTAGCTGTATCTAAAAATATCTTCATATCTCCACTCCTCCACCAATAAACTTGACAAAACTAACATTGTCACAATGTCAACATTATTTACTTTCGCTTCCGCCACCATCAATAAACTTTACAAAACTAACATTGTCACAATGTCAAGTTTTTAGTAAGAGGGAGGCGCCGATTATGCCGGCGTCTGCGCCTAGTTTTGCAGCGATTATTTTAACGTGAGCGGCCTGGTCTTTCATGGCGCGTACTTTTATTTGTTTCCTTAGAGGGCTTAGAATAAGCTCTCCTGCTTTGCTCACCCCTCCGCCAATAACGATTTTATCAGGATTCAGCAGATTAACAACTTCCGTGAGAGCCACGCTTAATTTCTCAGCAACATCCCTCCAGATAGCTATAGCCTTTTTATTGCCAAACTTGGCGAGGCTTGTAAGAGCTTCGAGCGTAACTTTATTGCCGAATGTCTTTCTGGCTTTTTCCAGTATATATTTATTTCCTATATATCTTTCAAGGCAGGCAATGCCGCCGCAGTTACACTTAGGACCGGTTTCATTGATAGGCATATGGCCTATCTCGCCCGCACACATAGAACCACCTCTATAAAGTTTACCGTCTATAATAATGCCTCCGCCGACTCCTGTACCAAGCGTAAGGCAAACTAAATTATTGCAGTTTTTACCCGCACCAAATACAAATTCGCCAAGCGTCATTGCGTTAACATCATTATCAAGCTCAACAGGCAAGCCCAGTTTTTTTTCTAATATGGATTTAAGCCGGACTCCTTCCCAGCCTTTTATGTTGGGAAAGTAATGAACGACGCCTTTTTTGGAATCTACCGGGCCGGGAACGCCTATACCTACGCCAGAAACAGGTCTGCCTGAAATTTCAATAATATCTCTTATATTGCATATAATAGCATCTATAAGAGAAGCCCTGTCTGAACTAAAAACAGTCTCGATTTTGCGCCTGAAATAGACCTTGCCAAAATCATCCACAAGGCCCATTTTCACAAATGTCGCGCCAAGGTCAATGCCTATAGTATACATAGGTAATTATATTACATTAATTTAGAAGGGAATGCAAATGATTTTTGGTAGAACTTGGCACAGAGCTTCGCTCCGCTATTCCACGCGGTTGCGGCCTTTTTCCTTGGCCTTGTAAAGGGCTTTGTCAGCTGATTCAATAAGGACGTTTTCATCCACGCCGTCTTCAGGAAAACTCGCAACGCCTATACTGATCGTGCTGGAGACTTTTTCATCATACGCCTTAAACACAGAGTGTTCAATGCTTGAGCGAAGACGTTCCGCCGCTTGAAGCGCACCTTCTCTCGCAATTCCTGCCAGGGCTACAATAAACTCTTCGCCGCCGTAGCGGCCGATAATATCAATTTCGCGAAGGTTTGATTTAAGGATCTTTGCAATCTCTTTTAATATGACATCTCCAACAAGATGGCCAAATTTATCATTCTTCTCTTTAAAAAAATCCAAGTCAACCATAAGCAAAGATATGTTGGATTTTTTGCGCATAGACCTGCGGATCTCTCCTCTGAATCTCTCCAAAAAATACCGCCTGGTAAAAACTTCCGTAAGCGAATCTGTGATAGCCATGTCCTGGACTTTCTTATATAAAATAACTTTCTGAAGCTCGATTGCAAACTGGCCTGCCAGGATCAAAAAATTTTCAAAATACATCTTGGAAATATTCTCAATATACAATATACCCGCTATTTTCCCTTCAGATACAAGCGGTATGATTATCAAGGCCTCAAAATCTTTTATAACAGACAGCCTCTTTAAAAAAGGTGAGTCTTCGTGAGGAGTTATGATGATATTTTTCTGCACCTCGAAAATTATATCCAGCAACTCTTTATCAAAATTATCAGGAGCAACTTTTGCATAAGAACGGCCAAGCTCTATCTCGTAAATAGAATCTATATCGCCTTTATACTCTTTTAAAAGCACAAGCCTCGCAAGCCTGAACCTGAAGGACCTTTTAAGGACCGATGAAAATATATTGAATATATCCTCAAAGGTAAGGCATGCGGACATATCTTTCGAAATCTCGTATAAAGAGGAAACCTGCTGCATTTTTCTTTCTATCTCAAGGTTTAATTCTGTCTGTTTTTTATCGGCATCCATAAGGCTGTCGTAAGAGGTTCTGATAGATTCAAGTTCTCCTCTCATGCGAAATTTATAGGCGTTGAAATTCCTTCTGAATTTTTCCGTGATAAAAGGTATGGCGTTAAAAAATAGAATAAATAAGACTGTTTCGTATGAAAGATTCTTTATCTTGAATATAGAAATAAACAAGCTTATCGAAGCAGAGCACGCCAGGGACCATGACAGCTTTACCTTGTAGCTTAAAAGTAAAAGTGATATATAAAAAATAAAATATATAAAGATATCCATATCCGCTATTCCGCTACCACTCTGTTTTTCCCCTCGCGTTTGGCTTTATAGAGGCGTTCGTCAGCTTTCATGATCAATTCGTCTTGAACCCTGGCGTCTTCCGGAAACGCAGCCACACCGATGGAAACTGAAATATGAGTTTTTATCCTGCGGAGATCTACGCCTTCTTTTTTCATGGCTTTTCTAATATCACCGGCGATACTAATTGCTTCTTTTTTTGAAGTGTCAGGCAAAAGCATTGAAAATTCCTCTCCGCCGTAACGGCAAACAATACCTGTATCTGTAAAACTTAAAAGAATTTTGGAAATTAATTTTAGCACCATGTCTCCGGCTATGTGGCCATATTCATCGTTATAATTTTTAAAATTATCTACATCTATCATAAGGAAAGAACAACTTGAATTGCTCCTCGAGCAATGAGCCAATTCTTCCTTAAGGTTATCCAGAAAATATCTCCTCAAAAATAAGCCTGTAAGGCCATCTCTGATAGCCAGCTCCAGCGTCTGCTTATACAAAGTTGCGTTTTGGAGGCTTACCGCGCCTATATCGCATATAATATCCAGGAGCCTGAGATCCTCGGAAGTATAGTTATAAGGCCTCAAGTTTTCAAGCCTTAATATGCCTATAACTTTATGGCCTTCCATTAAAGGACATGAAATAACAGAGCGAAACGACCTCTTGTATTCATCAAACTTATCCTCGCTGAATCTAAAATCCTTTTTTATATCTTCCACTAGAAGCGCCTGGCGTTCTTTAAAAACCCAGTCGTCCAGGATATCGCCTTTTTTTGTTTTTATCTTCTCCGTGGAAATTTTATTTCCTGAAAAAGCGAGGTGCAGTTCCTGTTTCGTAGTATCCACTATAAATAAAAGGCCTGAATCTGATTTTCCTATAATATTAAAAGCGTTATCCATAATTTTTTTTATGATATCTTCCAGGAATAGCGTGGAATTAAGCGTAGAAACAACATCCTTCAGCAAACTATACCTGCCTTCTTTCTTCTCCAAAGAAGCGGTTTCTTTTTTATGCTTGACATATTCGTCCTCAAGAATATTGATATTTTCTTTTACTTCTTCTATGCGGATTCCTGCAACGTTAGAATAATAGTTGTGTTTTTTTATTTCATTATCTGTAATTAAAAACGTTATAAAAAACACAGGGACATTCCAGACATAGAAAAAATGAGAGGTAATAGATATAAGGATAGTAAGAAATACGCTTGCGCCCAGGAAAAAAAGGCTTCTATTATACCCAAGCTCGTGCAGGGTAAAGACTATGATAAGGTTGTATAAAAAAATATTGGGTAACTTGGGGAGGCTGGTGCGAAAAATAAGATAGGAAATAATGATGAAGAAAGCGCTGGATGATAAGATTGTTGTTAGAAGGTTTTTATTTTCTGATTGCATAAGCAACCATTGCTATTAGATTGCTTCGCTTCGCTCATAATAACAGCTTATATGATAGTTTCTTCCGTATCTTTATTAAAAAAATGGGCCTTTGACATGTCAAACACAAGGTCCATATCCTGATGGATTTCCGGCCTGTCGTGCCCGCCTACCCTTGCGATAAGCGAACTCTTGCCGGCTGTAATATATAAGAAAGCTTCTGCGCCCATTGGCTCTATTATTTCAACAACGGCCTTTACTGTATTTTCAGAGGATGCCTGAGAAGTAAAAAGCTTATCATATATATCTTCAGGCCTTATGCCGAAAAAGATTTCTTTACCTTCATAAGACGCCAGTTTTTTATACATATCTTCTACTATCTTCACAGTAAAACCGTCTTCCGTAAAGAAAAACTTGGAATCTTTTTTGATTACCCTGCCCTTTACGAAATTCATAGGAGGGGAACCCATAAAACCTGCTACGAATTTATTGACCGGCTTATCGTAAAGCATAATAGGATCCGCCACCTGGTTTATTACGCCGTCTTTCATTACAACTATGCGGTTACCCATAGTCATAGCTTCTGTCTGGTCATGCGTAACGTATATCATGGTGGATTGCAGCCTTATATGCAGCTTATTCAATTCCGTCCTCATCTGGACACGCATCTTAGCGTCTAGATTGCTCAATGGCTCGTCAAATAAAAATACCATCGGCTTGCGGACGATAGCCCTTCCAACTGCAACTCTTTGACGCTGTCCGCCTGAAAGCTCCTTTGGCCGCCTATTTAAAAGCTTATCTATACCGAGAATCTCAGCCGCTTCTTTAACCCTGGTTTGTATCTCTGATTTAGGATACTTACGCAGCCTTAACGCAAATGACATGTTTTCATAAACTGTCATATGAGGGTAAAGGGCGTAATTCTGGAAAACCATGGCAATGTCTCTGTCTTTAGAAGACACGTTATTTACCATTTTATTGCCTATCCAGATTTCGCCTTTTGTGACATCTTCCAACCCGGCTATCATTCTTAACGTAGTGGACTTACCGCAGCCTGAAGGGCCGACAAAGACTACAAATTCCTTGTTCTCGACCCCAAGAGTTACATTGCTAACAGCCTCTATATTGCCGGGATATACCTTAGAAACATTTTTTAAGCTTACTTGAGCCATATTTTTGTATTTTATCTAATTTCTAAAAAAATGTCAAACAGTTTATGATAAAGGTAAATAAGTTATACGATTACAATCTACTTAAATAAGTTATAATCTGTGAAACAACGTTTTTAAGATTTTTGCGCTGAGTAACTATATCTATGAGGCCGTGCGCAAGAAGAAATTCCGAGGTTTGAAAACCTTCAGGAAGTTTCTGGCGTATAGTTTGCTCTATTACTCTCGGGCCTGTAAAGCCAATGAGCGCTTTCGGCTCCGCTATTATAATGTCTCCCAATGTAGCGAAGCTCGCAAGGACTCCCGCCATGGTTGGATTAGTAAGTATAGAGATATATAAAAGTCCTGCCTTATTATGCCTGGCAAGCGCAGCGCTGGTCTTGGCCATCTGCATTAAAGAGATCAGTCCTTCGTACATCCTGGCGCCTCCGCCTGAGCCTGATATTATTATTAAAGGTAGTTTGTTCTCTGTGGCGTATTCTATAATCCTTGTGATCCTCTCACCCAATACAGAGCCCATGGTACCCATTATAAAGCGAGAATCCGTAACGCCCAGCGCAATAAGTTTTTTATCAAGAAGTGCCTTACCTGTTACGCATGCATCTGTCATGCCGGTAGATTTTTGATCCTCTTCTAATTTTACAGGATACGCCTTAGGGCCTTTGAAACCTAACGGATCTCCTGATTTCATGTCTTTATCAAATTCCTCAAAGCTATTTTCGTCAACAAATTGATTTATGCGCTCGTATGCGGATAGCGTAAAATGAAAATTGCACTTAGAACAAACTTTAAAATTTTCATCCAGGGTTTTCTTGTAAATCATATCGCCGCAATCCTCGCACTTTACCCACTGGCCGTCGGGAACACCTTTGCGTTTTTGCGAGATATGAGTTGTTGCAGGTTTTGGTTTACCAAATATGGGCATATTAAAATACGTTTATCACAAGGCCTGTAAGGACTTTTGGATAAAAATATGTTGATTTCTGCGGCATGCGGTTGCCCTTGAAAGCAACATCCCTGATTTCCGTAATCTTCACAGGGTTAACTAAAATCGCGAAACTGAACTTGCCTTTATTTACCTCCCTAATAGCATAATCCAAATCTTTTGTAAAATCTATAAAAATTTTCTGGAGCGGCTCAATGATGAAGTTTTTGGCAATAGTTACGTCCAAATCTTTTTTATCCTTAAATACAAGGCCTGTAGGCTTTTTCCGGGTGTAAACTACCAGCCTTGCTTCGGTCAATGCGGCTTTTCCAAGAAAGAATTTTATATCTTTTTTGGATTTAAGGGGCTTTATGATAAAATTTTTCTTTAAATTGTTTTCCAAGGCTGTAAGCGCGGCTTTATCCAACCCTCCTATCAATCTGTGATACGGCAACACCACAAGGCCGTCGCCTAAAAGGTCTGTAAAATATGTAAGGATATAGCCATACTGAGGGCCTCTTTTAAATTGGCTGAAAGCAAGCCCTACTTCATATCTGTGATGGCCGTCTGCGATAAAAATTTTTTTATTTTTCATAGAGCTACAAAGCGCGCCTGTAATTTTTTTATCGGAAACTTGCCAAAATTTATTTCTAACGCCATGATTATCAGATATATCTATTAATGGCTTAGACCGCATCTCGTTCTTAAGGATACGAGAGATGCTCCCGTCTTTATCTTCGAATATCGCAAATACGGGGCCTAAATTAGCTTCAACAGCATGGATAAGCTTAGCCCTGTCTTCTTTGGGCGCGGAGAGAGTGTTTTCATGAGGATATACGGAAGATTTTTTTGCATCAAATTTTTCGAGCTTGAGAAGTGCGATAAAGCCGATCCTTCTTTTAATCTTTCCTTCAAGCTTGAATTCCTGCAGGTTTATGTATATACTGGCTTGAGCGTCTTTGATTAGGACACCTTTTTTCTGCCAGGCCCTGAGATACCCCCCGGCGCGGGTATATTTATTTTGTTTATCATTATCGCCATGCAAGTCTTTTCCTAAAAGCATCCGGACGATATTGTGCTGGTTCATCCGGTAAAGTTCTTCCTGTTCGTTTTTGGAAATTACATCATAAGGCGGAGCGACTACCTTTGACAAATCTTTTATTTTTCCAGGGTTATAACGGACTCCTTTAAAAGAGGTGATATTTGCCATAAAAAATAGCTCCTATAGTTCCGCCAATGAGGTCTGCTGTTATATCAAACACATCATAACTGCGGCACGACACAAAAAGCTGGTGAAATTCATCCGACGCTCCGTAAACTACAGCTGCCAGGACCGCTAACATTTTAAAATTTTTATACAAAATTTCCTGTGAAGAGTTTTTAAAAGCGCGGCTCGCGAGAATTCCGAAAATAGCATATTCAATTATATGCAAAAATTTGTCAAAATACGGAATGGCAATATGGGGCAAAGGCTTCGGAATACTTGAAATATAAAATATAATTCCTGCGTACAGATATAAAGGCGCCCAGTATTTAAGGAATTTCTTGATCAATGCTTGCATTCTTCCTTACATGAGTGGCATGGGCTAGATGGATTGTCCTTTTTCGCCTTTTCCTTATAACTGGCGCTCCTGTTGTCAGTAGCGTAAAAGCCGGGGCCTTTAAGTATAAAACCGCCGCCAGAACTTATAAGGCGTTTTACTTTGCCTTTACATTTTTTGTTAATGCAGGCGGTTAAAGGTTCATCTTTCATGCTTTGAGATACCTCAAAAGTCTTTTTGCATTTCTGGCATTCGTATTCGTACGTAGGCATAAAATCATTTCTCCTTACATGGTCCACCCGGCAGGTGGATCATGATATTTAATAATTACTTCTTAAACAATCTCTTTACCTTATCCATAAAAGAGGCATACATCGGGTTGACGCTTCCATTGCATGCTCTTTCGAATTCTTTTAAAAGTTTTTTCTGTTCTGAGCTCAGATGCGTGGGCGTTTCCACTGTTACTTTCACGAGTTGGTCGCCTGCGCCATAACCGCGCAGGTTCTTCACGCCTTTTCCAGCCAGCCTGAACACCCTGCCTGATTGAGTCCCTTCCGGAATACGCATCATTACATTGCCTGTCAGGGTAGGGACTTCGATTTCTCCACCAAGAGTAGCCAGAGGAAAGCTAATAGGCATTTCGCATATTATATCATAACCATGCCTCTGGAACACAGGATGTTCTTTTACATTTATATAAATATAAAGGTCTCCGCTTTGGCCGCCCCCTCTTGAACCAGCATCCCCTTCTCCCTGAATGCGCAAGCGCAAGCCTGTGTCAACGCCCGCTGGAATAGTTATTTCTAGCTTTTGGGTGTTTCTGACTTTACCAGCTCCGTAACATTTAGAACATGGGTTTTTTATAGTGGAGCCTTCGCCTCTGCATTTCGGACAAGTCTGGGAAACATTTATAAAACCTGTTGAATATAAAACCTGGCCTCTGCCGTTACAGGTCGGACATCCTGTCTTTTTAGTGCCGGGCTTAGCGCCGGAACCATTACAAATGTCGCATATCACCTGCCTTGGAACATTTATTGTTTTTTTAGTTCCAAACACCGCTTCTTCAAAAGATATCTCAATTTCATATTCAAGGTCTCTTCCTCTTGCGGGGCCGCGGCTCCGCCTCTGTCTAGAACCCCCGAACATCCCGCCAAGGATCTCCTCAAACATATCTCCGCCAACGCCCATATCTTCAAAGATGCTTGAAAAATCAGCATTTTTAAATATATCTTCGGATGAATATTTAGAGTCAATGCCTGCGTGGCCAAACTGGTCATACTGGCTTCGCTTCTGAGAATCGGAAAGCACTGCGTATGATTCCGAGATTTCTTTAAATCTTTCCTCAGCTTCTTTTTTCTTATCAGGCGTAACGCGATCAGGATGGTATTTAAGCGCAAGGTTCCTGTACGCTTTCTTAATATCATCCGCGCTAGCGCCCTTCTCGACCCCTAATATTTCGTAGTAGTCACGCTTTGTAGTCATATTTTAAAATCCGCAATTAATACATAAACTTGACATTGTTACATTGTTAGATTGTCAAGATGTTTGATGCTATAAACTTTACATTGTGACAATGTTAATTTTGTCAAGTTTACACCCCACCCAACGCCATAAACTTGACAAAACTTACATTGTAAGATTGTCAAGTTTATGGGACATGCTGCTATTGGGCTTATTTTTCTTTAAATTCGGCGTCTATTACATCATCGCCGGATTTTTTGTTCTGGTTTTCGTTGCTAGCGTCCCCTGCGTTACTTGCTCCAGGACCGGCTGCGCCTGAATCTTCTGCTCCCTGCTGGCCAGGCTTGGCCTGTTTTGCCTGAGCGGATTTATAAACTTCTTCCGCTAATTTATGCGCAGCTTGAGTAAGGTCTTCCATTGATTTCTTGATCTTTTCAGTGTCTGTGCCTTTTAGCGCATCTTTAAGGTCAGAGAGCTTTCTCTCGATATTCAGCCTGTCGTCCTGGCTAACCTTATCGCCGAAATCTTTCAAGGATTTTTCAACGGAATAGGCAAGCGTATCCGCCTGATTCTTTATTTCAATTTCTTCTTTCTTTTTTTTATCTTCATCGGCAAATTGCTCGGCCTGTTTCACCATTTTGTCTATTTCGTCTTTTGAGAGTTTGGTCGAAGCAGTAATTTTAATAGTCTGTTCTTTGCCTGTACCGAGATCTTTGGCGCTGACATGAACAATACCATCTTTATCAATATCAAAACTCACCTCTATCTGCGGAACGCCCCTTGGAGCGGAAGGAATCCCGACCAGGTCAAATCTTCCAAGCTCGGTATTGTCATTTGCCATTTTACGCTCGCCCTGCAGAACCCTGATGGTAACCGCTGTCTGATTATCCGCCGCAGTTGAGAATATCTGGCTCTTTTTAGTAGGGATAGTGGTATTGCGCTCTATGAGAGTTGTGCAAACTCCTCCCAGGGTCTCTATGCCCAAAGAAAGCGGGGTTACGTCCAGGAGAAGGACTTCTTTTGTATCTCCTTTTATTATAGACGCCTGGATTGCCGCGCCAAGCGCGACGCATTCCATCGGGTCCACGCCGCGTTCAATCTTTTTGCCCACATAATCTTCCAAAAATTTCTGCACGATAGGCATCCTGGTAGGACCGCCGACCATAATAATTCTGTCAATATCCTTTGTAGAAAGACCTGAATCTTTTACTGCCTGGTCAATAGGATGCTTGCATCTATCAACGATAGGCTTCACAAGGTCTTCAAGCTTTGCCCTTGATAAAGACATGGTGAGATGTTTCGGACCGGTAGCGTCCGCAGTTATAAAAGGCAGATTTAAATCTGTCTGCACAGTACTTGAAAGCTCTACTTTTGCTTTTTCAGCAGCTTCTCTTATACGCTGCATTGCCATCTTGTCGTTCTTTAGATCCACGCCGGTTTCTTTTTTAAACTGACTGGTAATGTAATCTACAAGTACATTATCCATATCTGTGCCGCCGAGCTGAGTATCTCCGCTAGTAGATTTTACTTCAAAACCGCTGGCCTTGTGCTCTTTTTGATACCACATATCCATAATGGTAACATCCAGCGTGCCGCCTCCAAGGTCAAAAACCATTATCTTTAAATCATTTTCCGCTTTATCCAGGCCGTAAGCAAGGCACGCGGCAGTAGGCTCGTTTATTATCCTTAAAACCTTCAGGCCCGCGATCTCTCCTGCGTCTTTTGTAGCCTGGCGCTGGTTGTCATTGAAATAAGCCGGACAGGTGATAACAACGCCGTCAACCTTATCTCCTAAATAAGCCTCTGCGTCCTGTTTTATTTTCTGCAGGATAAATGCGGAGATCTGCTGAGGAGTATATTCATTGCCGTAGGCCTTGAACTTATAGTCAGTGCCCATCTTCCTTTTGGCAGCATAGACAGTGCCTTCGGGATTCATGGCTGCCTGGCGCCTGGCAGGCTCTCCTACGAGCTTTTGGCCGTCTTTAGTAAATGCGACAAACGACGGAAAAGCTTTTCCGCTGGCCACGCCCGCGCCTTCTGCGCTCGGAATTATGGTAGGTCTTCCACCTTCCATTACCGATGCCGCTGAATTAGATGTCCCTAAATCAATTCCTATAACTTTTGCCATAACACACCTCCCAAATTTTGTAAAACAAAATTTAATCCCGAGTCCCTAGTCACGCCATTTTTACTTGCCGGCGACTCGGGACGAGGGACCTACTCTTTATTTGCGTTCCCCTCGACTTCGTCCGGGGTTTCCTTTGGTCGTTTCGCCACTTTTACTTTTGACGGCCTTATGACGCGGCCGTTAAAGGTATATCCTTTTTGAAATTCTTCTACTACATAATCTTCGGGATGCTTATCCGTCTCTTCCTGCATCATTGCCTCGTGTTCATTAGGATTAAAAGGCTTACCTTCTGCTTCTATTTCCTTAATGCCTTTTTGTTTCAAAAACTCTTTAAAGTCCTTATGGATCATTTCTATGCCTTTATATAGCACTTCAAAATCGTGCTTAATCTTGCCGGCCTCTACCGCTCTTTCGAAATCGTCTAATATTTGTAAAATCTCCGCGATGATTTCCTCATTGGCGAATTTTATGAATTCTGTTCTTTGGTTTTCAAGCCGCTTTTTATAATTGTCAAAATCCGCCTGGAGCCTGAGGAGCCTGTCAAAATACTCATCACACTTCTTTGCTTTATCTTCCAGGGCCTTGAATTCTTCAGCAGTCAGAAGTATCTTATTCTTTTTTGTTTCTTTTGGTTCCTGTTCGTGATCGTGTTTATGTTCAACCAAGATTTTCTAATTCCTTTCCGAGTTCATGAGAAATATACTTCAGAACAGACATGACCTTTCCGTATTCCATTCTGGTAGGCCCTATCGCAGCAATCGCGCCTGCTATCGTGTCATTGATATTATAATTGCAGGTAATTATCGAACAATCGCGTATCTCGGTATCTATATTTTCTTTTCCGATATGAATCTTTATGCCTTCAAGCTCCATGTCTTCATTCAAAAGATTCAAAAGGCCTTTTTTGTCCTCGCATGCCCCCAAAAATAACCTTGCCTTTTTAATATCAGTAAACTCTGGATGCGCCATTATACATGCTGCGCCCTCAAAATACAAGTGATCATCTGTCTTGAATAAGCCCGGAATAGATAAGATATCCATCGCCCGCTTTAAAAATGTATAAAACGAATTTCTTTCTTCAAGTAGTTTGCGCGTAAGATATGCTTTTATATCTCCGAGAGAAATGCCTTCCAATTCACTATTTAAAAATTCCGTTATGCGGGTAAGCTCCTGCTTCGTAATATGCTCTTCCAAATCCATTATAGAATTTTTCACAAAACCTGAGGTAGTAATAATAACCGCCAGGATCTTGAAATCATCTATATAGAAAAACTCTATGTGCTTAAAAATACTTCTTTTTAACCTGGGTGTAAGGACTATCCCGACAACATTTGTCATGATGCTTATGGCTTTCGAGGTGTTCTGCATTATATATTCAATATCATTACCTGAGTGGTGAATAAGCTTATTGATGATAGATTCCTCTTCCTTTGTGAGATGTTTTGGCTCCAGCAAAGAATCTACATAGAACCTGTAACCTTTATCAGTAGGGACTCTCCCCGCAGAAGTATGCGGCTGCATGATTAATTCCATTTCTTCCAGGTCAGCCATTACATTGCGTATGGTTGCAGGGCTTATGGTATATCTGAATCTCTGGGAAATAGCCCTGGAACCGACAGGCGTAGCAGTATCCACATAAGATTCGACTATCGCGCCTAATATAGTTTTACGTCTGGATTCAATATCAACATGTTTCATAATATGCCTCTTGTGCATCTAAATTATATTAGCACTCTAACACTTAGAGTGCTACATGTCAACAAAAATCTTTCTTTAATTTGCTTCGGGTTATAAAAAATGCTTGAGGCGGACCGGGATGGTCGCTTCCAGGTAAACTGATTCAGGTTTGTCTTCTCTATAGTTAACCTTGCCGTTCTCGTAAATTAAATTTACTCTATCCATCCTGTTGTTAGGTATCTCTATTTTAATTTCTGTGACAAGTCCTGACAACAGAGCTTGTATTTTATCTACAAGGCCTGCCATGCCGTCGCCTGTCAGAGCGGATATGAAAACAGAGTTTTGGAAATCTTTTTTGAGGCGGGCCAAGCGATTAGGATCGTCTACGCAGTCGATCTTATTCAGGACATTTATCATAACCTTATCTTCCGCTTTTAGCTCCTTTAATACTTTATATACACTCTCGTCCTGTTCATGAATTTTTTCGTTTGATGCGTCCAGGACATGTAAAAGTATATCAGCTGTCCTCACCTCTTCAAGCGTGGATTTAAAAGCCTCTACGAGATGATGCGGAAGATTATGCAAAAATCCCACTGTATCCAGGAACAAAATCTTCTGATTATTCGGAAGCACATAACTCCTGGCAACAGGATCCAGGGTGCTGAAAAGCCTGTCGGCGACCAGTTGTTTAGAATTGGTCAGCTGGTTCAAAAGAGTGGTTTTGCCGGCGTTAGTATAGCCTATTATGGATACAGTCGTAAGAAACGCGTCGCTGCGGGTTTTCCGTAAAGCTGTGCGCCTTTTTTCTATATCCAGCAATTTTTCTTTTAATTTTGCAATCTGGTCCCTGATTCTGCGGCGGTCATATTCCAGGATCTTCTCGCCGGGGCCTCTGGTTCCTATGCCGCCTCCAAGCCTTGAAAGATGAATACCTTTTCCTGTAAGCCGCGGCAGTAAATATTCCAACTGCGCCAGCTCTATCTGGACCTTGCCTTCTACGCTTCTGGCGTTCCTGGCAAATATACTCAGTATAAGCTGAGTCCTATCAATAGTCCTGGTGTCATCCAATCTTTTTTCTATATTTCTAAGCTGGGTAGGCGTAAGATCATTATTAAATATAACCAGGCTGGCTTTTTTCTCCCGGACAAGCTGGCATAATTCTTCAAACTTCCCTTTACCTATAAATAAATCAGGGGTAGGCTTTTCTTTATAGCATAATATCTCGGCTATTATCAAAGCCCCGCTAGAACGCACAAGCTCTTTAAGCTCCGCCGCCCTGGCCTCAAGCGGCCACTCCCGTTTTTCTTTCAAATCAACCGTCACTAGTACAGCCTTTTCCATACCCGACCCCCTTCCCCACTCAAGATCTTGACAATCTTACAATGTCAGTTTTGTCAAGATCTTGGAAAGAGAGCCAGTGAATGCGGCTGTCTGGACGAAACCATGTCAGTTGTTTCTTGGCAAAATGCCTGGTGTTTTTCTTAAGAAGCTTTTTGGTTTCTTCTAAAGAATACTCGCCTTTTAAATAACCAAGGACTTCGCTGTATCCAAGCGCTTTTCCCGCAGTCATGCTAAGTGTTTTCTTTGAAAGTTTTTTCACTTCCCCGACAATGCCTTTTTTAAACATCTCTTCCACTCTGTCTTCTATGTTCTTATAAAGCTTGCTCCTTTCTGTCGCCAGCCCGAAGATTTTGAAATCATATTTTAGCGATTCAGTATCTCTATTTAATTCTGAAGGCCTTCTTTTCTCTGTATGATAAATCTCAAGTGCCCTTATGACACGCCTTAAATCATTAGGATGGATTTTTTCTGCACGGTCAGGATCTATTTTTTTTAATTTTTTATATAGGTAGTATCTGCCGTATTTTTTTGCCAAAGCCCCCTGCTTCTTCCTGAACTTTAAATCTTTTTCAGCTGACGGGAAAAGACCGTCTGTAACTGCTTTTACATAAAGGCCGCTGCCTCCGACAAATAAAGGAGTTTTTTTGCGTTTAAGGATCTTTTCTATCTTTTTAAGCGCCATAGAGCGGTATTCAGCAACGCTAAATTCTCTAGTAGGCGGAATTATGTCTATAAGATGGTGCTTTATTTGCTTCCTGTTGGCAAGAGTTGGTTTGGAAGTAAGTATATCCATGCCTTTATAAACACACATGGAATCGCAAGATATAATCTCTGCATTTAGTTTTTTGGCTAATTTAAGAGAAAGTTTTGTTTTTCCAGAAGCTGTAGGCCCGACTAAGAAAATAATTGGCATATTAAGTGTGCTCAAGACCAGGTCTTGAGCACAGTAATCAGTTTGCTGAAGTTGCTGAAGACCTGATCTTGAATTTGAGTTTGATTATACCTTTTTGTAGGTTTAAAAGCATGGAATGACGCCTTTCTTTTTCTTCAAGGCTTACATCATCTTTAAATTTAGCGGCCTTTGTACCAGGCCTGGGAGAATATTTAAAGATATAAGCTGCGTCAAACTGAAGCTCTTTAACTATTTTAAATGTAGTATTAAAATCTTTCTCTGTTTCTCCTGGAAAACCTACAATAATATCGCTGGAAATGTTTCCGCCCTTAACAATTTTCCTGTAATCACCCGCTAATTTCCTATACTTTGCCGATGTATATTTTCTATTCATCCTCTTCAGGATTTTATCAGAACCGGACTGGATAGGTAAATGCAGGATTTTTATTATAGATTTAAGGTCTCTCATTGCCCTGAACAGCTCCAGGCTTGCGTCCTTAGGATGACTGGTAAAAAACCCTACCTTTATACCAATTGGGTAACCTGGCAGGTTGACCAAGTTGTCTATTTTGGCAAGAAGCCCGACAAAATTTATTTTTTCTTTAAGGCCTTTGCCGTACGAATTAACATTCTGGCCTAAAAGCGTAATCTTCCGTGCGCCATTAGCGATCAACTTTTTGATCTCATCTATTATCTCTTTTGGAGGTCTGCTTCTTTCCCTGCCTCTAACATAAGGAACAATGCAATATGAACAGAAATTGTCGCATCCTTCCATTATCTTCACATACGCCCTTTCTCCGGTTTTCCTCTCTTTGGAAAACCCTGGGATTATTTTTGATTTATATCCTTCTAGGCGCATTATGTGTCCCGAGCCATTATTAATTTTATCGATAATTTCCGGCACATTATCCAAATCAGCCGGCCCGCACAAAAAATCCACAATCGGAAACCTGTCAATAATTTTGCTATTCTCTGCCTCTGCCATGCATCCTATAATACCTATTATAATGCCAGGATTTTTTGTCTTTAACTTCTGTAATTCGCCTATCTTCCCGTAAACCCTGTCTTCAGCATGCTTCCTGACGCTACAGGTATTAAAAATAACTACATCGGCACGCTCAAGCACGTCGCAAAAAGAATACCCTCGCTCCAAGAGCAAGTCTTTCAATCTGCCAGAATCATGCTCGTTCATCTGACAACCGAAGGTACGCAATAGAACACGTAGCTTCTTCTGGGCTTTTTGGGGCTTTTCTCTTCCGTTTTCTGCTCTTTCAGGCATTTTAGTCCCTCTTCATAACATAGCTTCCAAGGCTGATTTATATCAACCTTTACGATTTCCTGGTTATAAATGTGAATGCTCTTAAAGATAATACGCATAAATGTTTTAATCGCAAAATCGGTCTGCTGCTGCGTAGGATCATTCTTAAGTCTTAATAGGAAATTCTGCGTATCCCTGGTAACGTCTACAGAGTTTCTTTTATCTAAAATCTTTAATTGGACCGCTTTGATATCGGCTTTTAGCTTCTTTTCTTCATTTCTTAAAAGCTCTGCCCTTTCCTTATATATATCAATGTTTATTTTGTCTTCACTGTAGACTTCATACAGCCCTTTCTGTTTTTCAAGGTTCCTATTAAGTTTCTTTTCTCTCTCCTCTAACTGTTCGATATAACACTGTTCTGGCTCACTTGAGCTCAGCTTTATCGTATCACCCAGCTCTTCAAGAACATGGATATTTTGGCATATCATATCTATGATGTCCCATACTTGTTTGTTTACTGCATCCGCGGTGACTGATTTATTTTTACATTCGATATAGTACGCCTCTTTAGAAGCGCAACGATACCATGGCCTTCTCTGCTTTTTGCGGTGATTTACCGTAGCAGTATACCCACGAAAAGGCAATCCACATTCGTTACATCTTAAAATTCCAGATAGATGGTACACATTGTTCTTAAACCGCACTATGCTATTTGTACGGTTTCTTTTAAGTAATGCCTGAACTTCATCAAATTCCTTTTGAGAAATAATCGGTTCATGGCAATTAGGAGTTTCTATAATCTTTGACGGATCATTACTAACATACTTGTACCCTTTACCTTCACCATTGTGAGTCTTGTGCTGTGTATCATAATGTCTTTTATTCCATACAATTGTGCCTAAGTATGCCTTATTCTTAAGCATATCAGAGATAAACTTTGTATAAAACTTACCGCCCTGCCTTGATGGAAACCCAAGCTCATAATAATGAGCTGCTATCTGCGAGGTACTTTTCCCATTCCTATACATGGTAAATATTTCTGTTACAATTTTAGCCTCTTTAGGATTGACCTCTAATTTCTTAGATAGCTTGTTGTATATATAACCATAAGGGGCATATCTAGCACCCTGCCAGTGGCCCTTCTTAACGCCCATTACCATACCGGGGAAGACTCTTTCAATAAGCCTATTCCTTTCAAACTCCGCACAGCTGCCAAGCATCTGGAGACTAAACTTTCCTGCACTTGAAGTAGTGTCAAATGGCTCAGTTGCGGACTTAAACCCTATGCCCAACGATTCCAACTCCTCTAGAATTTCCAATAGATTCTTGAGTTTCCTGCTTAATCGATCCTGCTTATAAACCATAAGCACATCGAATTTTTTCTTTCTCGCATCAAAAAAAAGCTTTTGGAAAGCTGGCCGGTCTGTTATGTAGCCAGAATAGCCATCGTCTTCATAGACCTCTTGACCCGGGATACTGCAAAAAACTTCCCATCCTAAGGATTTTGCATATTGCAAAAGAAAATTCCTTTGCACTTCCAGAGAAAATCCTTCCCTCGCCTGGTCTTCTGTGCTTACCCTTGTATATAAGGCTACTTTCATTAGGTTAATCCTTTAATGTCTCACGCCATTCTTTTATCTTCTTGATGCATTGGTCTGTAAAAACAGGCAGATTTCGATAATCACGCTTCGGTTTTATCCAACCCTTCTTTATCCAATAAATAACGGTCTGGTGATGTACACCAATAATTTTGGCAGTTTCTTTCATGTTGTATCGTTTCATGCTATTACCTTTCATATGCATATTATAAGCGATTATAACTCATTATAAAATAAATGCAATAAAAATATCACCTGCGTTTCTCTAAAGTAATTTGAGACAAAAACATCCTTGAAAGCAAGTCGATGCCCTTATAGAAGGAATCCCGAGCTTCTTCAAGCTCTGGCC
>Ga0172369_10002506_pt1 | contig 25212 bp, 23 predicted proteins | sample LakKiv25m_FD_114539 | JGI IMG/M metagenome (GOLD analysis project Ga0172369, IMG submission 114539) | Freshwater microbial communities from Kabuno Bay, South-Kivu, Congo - kab_022012_11.25m | ecosystem: Environmental > Aquatic > Freshwater > Lake | place: Democratic Republic of the Congo...
CGACGAGACAAATCTCCTTGCGCTGCTCGCTTCTGACATTCGCTCCGCCGCGCCGCAAGTTTATATTCAACGTTATTTCACCTTTTTCTTATGGGGGCGTTCTTTATTTTTTATTTTATTTTTCGCGGTTTCTATTTTTCTTAACCGCCCCCTTCTCAAAATTTTATTTCCGGCGTTTTTACTGGGCTACGCAACCTCCATCCGTATCCTCGCTCCCTTTGCGGGGATATTGGTTGCGCTATACGCGCTCCGCAAATATGGCAAGGGCGCATTGCCCACATTGATTTCTTACGCGCTAATTGCGTTGGCGGGGATGTATATCACCTGGCCCTATTTATGGAGCGCGCCCCTCGCGCATTTTATAGAGAGCGCGCAGACCATGTCCAAATATCCGTGGTATGGCAAGGTCTTGTTCAACGGCGCGGAATATTCCGCTGACGCGCTGCCTTATTCCTATTTGCCCGTTTTATTGGCGGCGCAATTGACCGAGCCTGTTTGGTTTTTATTTTGTATCGGCGCGTTTGCGGCTTGGAAGAAAAATCGCGTCCTGCTGATTCTTTCCTCCCTGTGGTTTGCGATTCCGCTGGCGGGGTTCATTTTTACCCGCGTTAAACTTTACGATAACTTTCGCCAAATTTTATTCATTCTGCCGCCCATCTTTTTGCTGGCGGGGCTTGGGGCGGAGAATCTACTTGCCCGTTTGAAACTGCCCGCCCTTCGGTTTGGCGCGGCGGCGCTTCTACTTTTTCCGGGAATTTTGGCGGGTTTGGCGCTGCATCCGTACCAATATATTTATTACAACAGCCTCATTCCAAATTCAAACGGAAGGTTTGAGTTGGATTATTGGGCGACTTCGTATCGTGAGGCGATGTTGTATGTGAACGCCGTTGCGCCCGCAAATGTAAATGTGATGGTCGCGGGTCCCGGTCAAATTGCGGAGTTGTACGCGCGCGAAGATTTGCGCGTGCTTTCGGACGATGAGCCAGCGAGCGAGCCGTTTGCTTATGCCATCTTGACCACGCGCTATAATTTTGACGAGGAGCTATACCCAGCGGGCAAGGTCATTCGCGTCATTACGCGGGATGATTTGCCGCTGACGGTGATTAAGCAAATGCCTTAATCCGCGCTGTCGGCGCCGAGTTCGGGCAGGTCTTTTTCAATTTCTGCGGGGCTTTGACCGGCTTCCAATCTTTTGGTCATTTCGTTAAATTCAGGGGGCAGGTCTTCGCCCGCTTGTTCGCCCATCTTTCGCATGGCGCGGGCAAGCGCTTGCGGGTTGTCTTCCATGCCCGCTAGTGAATCTAATTCATCGGCGGCGGATTCAAAGCGGCTTTCCTCTGACTTGGCAATGCGGACTTTGGTTAAAAGGCGGCGGACGTTTTGGCTCTGGCAGTGCGGACAATGCACAGGCGTTTTTCCGTATTCGCTGTATAGGAGGAAGATTTCAAACGGTTTTTGACATTGATTGCAGGTAAAGTTGTAAGTAGGCATGGGGATATTTTAATCGCCTTTTTGGTACAATGTTTGCTATGACAAATTCCTTTGAATTAAACAAACCCAACCCGCTTTTAATTGTCATTTCTGGTCCTTCCGGCGTGGGCAAGGATTCGATTGTGAACCGCATGAAAGAACGCGGGCTGCCGTTTCATTTTGTCGTCACCGCCACCACGCGCGAGAAGCGCGCCAGCGAGGCCAACGGCAAAGATTATTGGTTTGTCTCCAAAGATGAGTTTGCGCGCATGATTGATGAAAACGAGCTCATTGAACACGCAATTGTATACGGCGATTACAAGGGCATTCCAAAATGGGAAGTGCGCGAAGCGCTGGCGAGCGGGCAAGATGTAATTATGCGAATTGACGTGCAAGGCGCGGAAACCGTGCGGGAGTTAGCGCCGAACGCGCTATTAATTTTCATCACCTGTGAAAGCGAAGACGAGTTGGAACGCCGCTTGCGCGCGCGCAAAACGGAAACGGACGATTCGCTTTCCTTGCGAATTGCCACCGCCCGCAAGGAGCTGCATCGCATTAAGGCGTTTGATTACGTCATTGTGAATAAAGATTTACAGTTGGATGACAGCGTGGATAAGGTGCGCGCCATTATTCAGGCGGCGCATTTGCAAGTGAAGCAGCGCGAGGTCAATTTATGAGCGAAGCCCCCCTGCCTGCGCCAGTGCAAGAAGTTCGTTTGGAACTGCCCGCGCGCGTTCCCAAAGTGACTTATGCTATTTTGGGGTTTACGGTTTTTGTGTATCTTTTGCAATTCATTCTACGCGGCTGGTTAGGATATAACGAAAACGGTCTGGATTTATTTGAGTTCTACGCGGCGCGTTCCAATGAAGCCATTCGCGCCGGTCAATTGTGGCGATTTATCACGCCAATTTTTTTACACGCCTCGCCCGCGCATATTTTTTTCAATATGTACGCGCTGCTCTCGATTGGCTCATTCATCGAGACGCAATTGGGACATGCGCGCTTTGCTTTGTTGTATTTTCTGAGCGGGTTTGCAGGGAACGTCTTTTCGTTCCTCTTGACGGATGGCTACTCCGTAGGCGCTTCCACCGCCGTCTTTGGATTGATTGCGGCGGAGGGAATTTTCTTCTACCAAAATCGAAAATTGTTTGGGGCGCAGGCGCGCAAGGCGTTGAGCAACGTGGGGTTTATTGTCGTCATCAATTTAGCCATTGGGTTATCGCCGGGCATTGATAATTGGGGGCATGTCGGCGGTCTGTTAGGCGGAGCCATGTTTGCGTGGTTTGCAAGCGCGCGCTGGCAAGTGACGGGGCTGCCGCCCGCGCTGCGACTGGAAGACCAGCGCGAACCGCAAGAGGTACTCACCGGCGCGGGGTTAACCGCCATTACGTTTGGGTTGCTGGCTTTGTGGGGCTTGTTACGATAAGAATAAAACAGCCCGAAGAAAATTTCTTCGGGCTGTTGATTTAACTCACATGCGCCAAGCGGGGGTCAAGCGCGTCTCGCAAGCCGTCTCCTAGCAAGTTGAACGCCAGCACGGTTATCATAATCATAAAACCAGGGTAGAAAACTAAATGCGGCGCGGTGAAGACCTGATTGCGTTCCGCGCCCAACATGGAACCCCATTCTGGCGTGGGCGGCTGCGCGCCTAAACCGAGAAAGGAAAGCGCGGCGGCGTCTAAAATGGCGGAGGCGATTCCCAAAGTTCCCTGCACAATCAGCGGGGTGAGCGCGTTGGGTAAAATCCGTTTGAAGAGAATCTCATAGGTGTTGCCGCCCAACGCGCGCGTAGCAGAGACGTAATCCATCTCGCGCACGGAAAGGACACTGGCGCGCACGACACGCGCATACGCGGGGATGGAAACAATGCCAATGGCTATCAGCGCGTTAATCAAACCCGGTCCTAGCACGGTGACAATGGCAATGGCAAGCAGCAGAGAGGGAAAAGCCAGCAACACATCCATAGCGCGCATGATGACGTTATCAACCCACCCGCCAAAGTAGCCGCCCAGCGCGCCTAAAACTGTCCCAACAACAATGGCAAAACTAACAGTCGCAAAGCCGATGATTAAACTCAAACGCGCGCCATAGAGAAGACGGCTAAACTCATCGCGGATGTTGCCATCTAGCCCCATAATGTGCTGAGGTTGGTCGGCGGGGCAGCCCAACAAGTGAATGCACGGTTCGGCGCGTTTTTTTGCGTACTCTTTGGGGTAGCCCTTTGTATCTAACATAGAGAGAGTCGGGCTGTAAGGCGCAGCCCACTCTGCGGTGAGAGCAATGAGAATTAAAACGGCAAGGATGATAATGCCCAAAATAGAGGATTTACGGCGAAGCAACCTGCGGCGCGTAATTTGCCATAGGCTGACAGAATCAAGCGAGAGGGCTTCAGCGTCTAACTTTTTAAGGGGAGCAGATTCAGCGGTCATGGCTAGTCCAGTCGAATGCGGGGGTCAAGGTAGGCGTAAGAAATATCCACCAGCAGATTGAGCACAACAAAGAAGATGGCGATGACAACCGTAAAGCCCTGTACGATGCCGTAATCGCGCGCAGTGATGCCGTCATACATCATGCGCCCCACGCCGGATAGGTTGAAGACGGTTTCGGTCAGCACCGCGCCGCCCAGCAACCCGCCCAGTGATAACCCGGTAACGGTGGCTATGGGGAGCAGCGCGTTGCGAAACGCATGTTTCAAAACAACTTTTACGCGATTAAGACCTTTGGCGCGCGCCGTGCGGATGTAATCTTGCCCCAGCACTTCGAGCATGGAGGAGCGCGTCATGCGGGCGATGATTGCCATTGGAATTGTGCCAAGCGCAATGGCAGGGAGAAAAATATGCTGCGCCGCGTCTTTCAACACTTCCCAGTCTTGCGAAAGAACGGCGTTCAAGATGTTCATGCGGCTAATAAAATCGGCAAATGAAAATAAAAACGAGTCTGGCGTTAAATTCCACCCCCACACTTCAAAAAATGGAAGGGGGATAACCCCCGCGCTCAAACGCCCCGAGGGCGGCAATTGAAAGGGCGTATCTTTAAGCGTGAGGGAGAAAAAGTACGCGAGCATTAATCCCAACCAAAAGACGGGCATAGAAACACCCATATTTGCCCATAACATGGTTAGCACGTCAATCCATGAATTGTGACGGACGGCGGCAATGACGCCCAGCGGAATACCCACCAGAATACTAATGAGCAAGGAGACGAGGCTAAGTTCAAAGGTAATGGGCAGGCGCTCCATCAACAAGGCGGTGATGGGTTTGGAGTATCGAAAGGAAGAGCCAAAGTCGCCATGCGCAATTTCGTTGATATACACCCCAAATTGAACGAGGACGGGTTTGTCCAATCCGTGACGATGATTAAACTCGTCACAAACGACTTTGGTGGCTTTTTCGCCCAGCATGGCGCGACATGGGTCGCCGGGAATTAGGCGCGCCAAAGCAAAGGTCGCAAAGAGGATGCCAAATAATACGGGGATGCTCAGTACAAGTCGTCTAAAAATATAGGATGTCATATCAATTTTGGGGCAGCCCCCCGATGAATTATCGGGGGGCTGATTAAGCGAACAGAAAATTATTGGACGGGAGCGTTCAAGAACGTGCCGAAGAGACCGCTCCAATAGGAGAAGGCGCCCGTGTTGCCCTTGTGCAGGGGGTGCGCGGCGTCCCACTGTAAAGCGAGGGAGACCAAAACATCCATCGCGTCAAGGTCAGAGCCGTCATGGAATTTAACGCCCTGGCGCAGGTGGAAGGTCCACTCGGTCAGTTCGGCGTTGGCTTCGTAGGACTCAGCCAAAACAGGCTCAACTGCGGTGCCGGCGGTTTCGTAGCCCAACAGAGATTGGGTGACCTGCTCGCAAGCGCGCAGGGATTCGCCGTCAGTTTCATCCGCGCAGTAAAGCGAAATGGGTTCAGCGTTTTGCATCCAAACAAAGGTATCTGTGCCATTGCCCATGACAGAAAAATTCTCGTTGCCAAGCGGGCTGGCGTGCGGGTTGCCTTGGAGACCGGCTTTGTATGCCACAGCGGAGCCGCCGTGCGCCACAGGAATCATCGGCACATGCGTGCGGATGGCGTTGTTCGCGGCTTCGTAGAACGGAGCGCGGTCTGCGTCAGAGGCGAGTTGCGCGCCAGAAGCCAATGCGGAGGTAATGTCTTCAAACTTATTGCCAAACTGTTTGGACGAACCTTCGCCAAAGTGATAGCCAAGGAAGTTGGTTTGGTCAGGGTAGTCTGCGCTCCAGCCTAACAGGTGCAAGCCTTGCAATTGACCAGAGTCCGCCGCGTCCAAGAACGCGCCAGATTCCATTTCTTCAATCGCCGCTGTGATGTTCAAGTTTTCTTTCAACTGCGCCTGAATATCTTGCGCCACCACTGCCGGGTCGGGCAGGTAGCCGCGCACTACATTGCGGTAGTTCAACACAGTTTCAAAGCCATCGGGGTAACCGGCTTCGGCAAGCAACGCCTTAGCGGCGGCGGCATCGAAGGCGTACCAATCTTCACCCACGCAGCCATTGGGGATGGAGCAAGGCGTAAAGTGGGAGGCGACTTCGGAGCCAACGGGGTAGAAGTTATCTACAATGCGGGAGCGGTCAATGCCCATGGCAATGGCTTGGCGGACTTTTTCGTTCGCAAGCGGGTTGGCGGCATTGTCGAAGCCTTCCACTTGCGGGTTGTTGTTAAAGCCGATGTACATGATATTCAAGGCTGGGCGCGGGTCTAATTGCAAAGCCGCATCGCCTTCGATGGTCGTAAAGTCATCGGGACCGGGGTTATCAATACCATCCACCGTGCCAGATTGGAGTTCGACCAAGCGTTGCGCGGATTCTGCGCTCCACTTAAAGACCAGCGTGTCAGTCATTGCCTTTTCGCCCCAATATTCGGGGAAGGCTTTGAAGACCAATTGGTCGCCACGCACCCATTCGGAGACCATGTAAGGACCAGTGCCAATGGGTTTTTCAAGCAGGTCGCCCGCCGCGCCGGTAGATTCAAGATACTCAGCAGGCTGAACGGCAAAAGAGGTGAAGGCAATCTTCGAGGGGAAGGCGGGGTCAGGCACGCAGAGCGTAATCTTGACTGTGCTTGCATCCACCGCTTCGATGGATTTGAATTCGCCGCCGTATTCACAGTTCGCCGCAGAATAGCTCGTCTCTGTGATAACCGCTTGGTTTTCAGCGGCGGGGGCTTCGGTTGCCGCGGGCGCTTCGGTAGCCGCAGGGGCTTCGGTAGCCGCAGGGGCTTCGGTCGCCGCAGGAGCGGCGGCGCCGCCGCAGGCTGTCAGCAACATGCTCGCTAAGACAACCAGCGAAAGTAGAACTGAAAGTTTTTTCACGTTTCTCCTCCTTAAGAGAGAATAGTGGATTGATAGAGGCAGAGAAAAGAATTTCCTCATCCTCCCGACAAGCGCGAATTATACAACATTGTAGAACGCCAGACCCCCGCGATTTTTTCGCCGCAAGATGAGCATGTTCCCTGCGCCGTAATTTTATTTTGGAGGATGCGATACCCGCGCCGCCGCACGACGGGCGAGCCGCAGCGCGGGCAGCGGGTATCTTCATACTCCTCAACATGACCGGGCAAATTGCCCGCATAAACGTAGCGCAAGCCCGCCTCACGCCCAATTTCCGCCGCGCGGATTAATGTCTGCCCGTCCGTGTTTTGCGGCGCGGTCATCTGATAATCTTGATGAAAGGCGGTGACATGCCAAGGAATATCCGCCGAAACTTCCGCGAGGAAGCGCGCCGCGTCCCATAATTCTTCGTTGGAGTCGTTGAAGCCCGGAATGACCAGTGTGACTACTTCCAGCCAAATGCCAGCCTCTTTCACGCGGCGAATTCCATCCAGCGTGTGTTGCAGCGTGCCGCCCAACTTGCGATAATTTTTATCGCTCATACATTTGAGGTCAATTTTATAAGCGTCAAGGTAAGGGCGCAGATAGTCCAGCGCTTGCGGGGTGTTGTTGCCGTTGGAGACGTAGGCGCACAGCAAGCCCTCCGCCTTCGCCAACTTAAAAATATCCGCCGCCCACTCGCTGGTAATCAGCGGCTCGTTGTAAGAGGAGATAACCGCAGCGGCATGGACTTGTTTTGCGTAAGCCACAATTTGCTGCGCCGAATTTTTTTGAATGTAGTTAATGGCTGGGTTGGAATTTTCATCCCGCCCAAATTGAGAGGTGAGCCAGTTTTGACAAAAGCCGCAGTGATAATCACAGCCCAACATGCCAAAGGTCAGCGCGGAAGCGCCGGGCAACACATGGGCAAAGGGTTTTTTTTCGATGGGGTCATTTTGCAGCGCGGCGACATAACCACGCGGAACGAAGAGCCTGCCCGCGCGGTTAAAGCGCACTTGGCAAATTCCGCGCTTGCCCTCGCGGATGAGGCATTCATGCCCGCAGGCAAAGCAGCGGACGGAGTTATCTCCCAACCTTTCGTATAAATCGCCTTCGGCGGTGAGTTCATCCAACATGGTTTTCATTTTATTTTTTTTATTTAACCTCTTGCATAAGTATTTAAAAAATTGCCTGCCATAAAATCATTAACCACTGAGGCGCGGAGTCTTTTTATTGATTTTCTCGGCGTCTCTGCGGTTAGGGCTTTAGACTTTTGAAAGAAGTCTGTTCCCTCATTTACCGCAAAGGGCGCAGAAAAAACGTGAGAAACTCCGCAGACTCGAAATCTCCGCAGTTCAAAGGCGCTAACTTCCTAATGCGCGCGTGATGGTCATTAGTCGAATGATAATTTGCGAGCGGCGCAAACGCCATATAATATAGCCCATGTTAACCCTTGTCATTCAATCCGGCGGACAGTCCTCCCGCATGGGCGAGGATAAAGCCCTTAAACCCTTTTTGGGGCAGCCGCTCATTCAGCGCGTATTAACGCGCCTCTCTCCATTAGCCGATGAAATCATTGTGACGACCAACCGCCCAAAAGATTATCAATTTTTGCAGGCGGTCAAATTAGGGAATTTTGAAATCCGCCTCGTTGCAGATTTAATTTCAGGGCGCGGCGCGCTGGGCGGGCTATACACCGCGCTCGCGGCGGCGACTCACCCGCTGGTGGCGGTGGCGGCTTGCGACATGCCCTTCGCCAGTCGCGCCTTGTTCGCCCATTCCATTGAAAGCATGAATCAAAAAGGCGCGGATGTGGTCATCGCCAAAACAGAAGAAGGCTACGAACCCTTCCACGCCCTATATCGCCGCGAGACCTGCCTGCCCGCCATTCAAGCCGCCCTGCAAGCGGATAAATGGAAGGTCATCTCGTGGTTTGCGGATGTAAGGGTGTACGAACTCAGCGGCGAAGAAGTAAAGCAAAGCGACCCCTCCGGCTTGTGCTTTCACAACCTCAACACGCCCGAAGAATTCGCCGCAGCAGAAAAGACCAGCAAACTAGCAAACTAGCCGACTATACTAGGCGCGGTCATAAATTGCGGTTCTCTATTGCCAGAATCGCGGGGCTGCACCTGCCCTGGCGGGCGGCGCCAGGGAAGCCACCCGCTCAGTGCGCGGAAGTCCTTCGGACTAGCACAACGAGTCGGATTTATCCGACTTTCATGTACTGAGGCGGGGATTCATCCCCAGCCGAATCCCGTTGAACAAAAGCGCAGTTTGCGCCCATGTTCAATATAGCAGACCAGCCGACTAGCGAACAATCAAAACCGGACAAGGCGCGTGCGCCACTACCTTTTGGCTGGTACTGCCCAACAACAACCCCGCCAGTTTACCCAGCCCGCGCGAACCCATCACAATGAGGCTGGACTGGCGCGTCTTTGCCACTTCCAAAATGGCTTCGGCGGGCGAGCCTTCCAACACCTCGGTATGAATCTCACAGGGAATTTTCCCCACCGCCTCCACCGCCTCTTGCAAAACTTCATTGGCGGCGTTTAGACGCGCATCCAACGCATATTGGAGGTTTGGCTCGCCAAAATACGCAGGAATGACATCGTAAGAGGTGACCATGCGAAACTCGGCGGCTTTCAACGTGCAAGCCAGTTCCGCAGCCACGCGGGCGGCGCGCAAAGCGTGGTCTGACCCATCCACCGCAAGCAAAATTTTCTCAAACATGACATCTCCTTTCTGTGGGGTACAATCGCCAAAGACAATCGCTTCCTATAATCAATATACAATCTTCACGCCCGCTTTTCAATGAGAGGAGTCTTGCAATATGCCGCTAAACCTTGAAGTCATCCGCCAGCAGTTCCCCGCCCTCAGCCGCCCCGCCGTATTTTTTGATAACCCCGGCGGCACGCAAATTGCCCGCCAATCGCTTAACCGCATCAATCAATACCTTGTCGGCAGCAACGCCAACCACGAAGGCATGTTTGAAACCAGCCGCCAGTCCGATGAGATATTGCACGAAGCGCACGCCGCAATGGCAGACTTTCTCAACGCGCCGCGCGCGGAAGAAATCATCTTCGGCAACAACATGACCACGCTCTCGCTGCACATCTCGCGCAGCCTTGCGCGGAACTTGAACGCGGGCGACGAGATTCTCGTCACGCGGCTCGACCATGACGCCAACATCTCCCCGTGGCTGCTGGTTGCCGAAGACAAAGGCTGCAAAATCAACTGGGTGGATTTTGACGTAGAAGACGGCACGCTTAAAGTAGATGACTTTGCCAAAGCGCTGGAACGCAAGCCGAAGATTGTCGCCTTCGGCTACGCCTCTAACGCGTTGGGGACGATTAACCCCGCCCGAAAATTAACCCGCATGGCGAAAGATTCCGGCGCGCTCGTTTACATTGACGCGGTGCAATACGCTCCGCACGGACCGATTGACGTGCAAGATTTAGGCTGCGACTTTCTCGTCTGCTCCGCCTATAAATTCTTCGGTCCGCACGCGGGCGCGTTGTATGGAAAGTATAACCTGCTCGACTCGCTCAAACCGTACAAAGTCCGCCCCGCCACCAATGAACTGCCCGGCAAGTTTGAAACCGGCACGCAAAACCACGAAGGCATTGCGGGCGTGCTGGGCGCGTTGGAATATTTTGAGTGGGTTGGCAAAGAATTCGGCGGCGAGTATGGCGAAGCATGGCGCGAAAGCGGATTCAGCGGGCGCAAATTGATTTTCAAGCAAGCCATGACCGCGCTCAAAGCCTACGAGATGGAGCTCTCACGCGCCTTAATCGAGACGATTCAATCCGTGCCGGGAACGCGCATTTACGGCATCACCGACCCCACGCGGCTGGATGAGCGCGTGGCGACTGTCTCCTTCACCTTGCAGGGGCAACATCCCAACGAGGTTGCCAAACGGCTGGGCGATATGGGCTTCTATGTTTGGGATGGTCACTATTACGCGCTGGCAGTGGTGGAGCGGCTGGGTCTGCTGGAAAGCGGCGGCATGGTGCGCGTTGGCGCGGCGCATTACAACACGCTGGACGAAGTGGCGCGTTTTGGCGAAGCGTTGATGAAGGTGGCAAAATCTTAAGCGGACGCCAAATGATGCAAAATATTTTAGTTACCGGCGGGGCGGGCTTCATCGGCTCAAACTTTATCCGCTATCTCTTAAACGCAGAGCCGCATGTGCGCGTCATCAATTTGGACGCGCTCACCTACGCCGGTTCGCTGGAAAACCTGCGCGGGCTGCCGGATGAATCGCGGCATGTCTTTGAGCGCGGCGATATTACAAACAAGGAGCTGATGAGCGACCTGTTGCGGCGCTACGCGGTGGATACCATCGTCCACTTTGCGGCGGAGTCGCATGTGGACCGCTCCATTGCCGCGCCGGAGCAGTTTATCCAAACGAACATTGTCGGCGCTCACGCGCTCTTAGAGGCGGCGCGAATGTTTTGGATGGAAGAAAAAAGCCCGCCCGTAGAAAGGATGCGCTTCCATCACATCTCCACCGATGAAGTCTTTGGCTCGCTCGCTCCGCATGAATCCGCGTGGACGGAAGATTCGCCCTACGCGCCCAACTCGCCTTATGCGGCATCCAAAGCCGCCAGCGACCATCTTGTGCGCGCGTATGGGCATACCTACGGGCTGCCTTACACGCTGACGAATTGCTCCAACAATTATGGCGCTTATCAATTCCCCGAAAAATTAATTCCGCTGGTGATTTTGAATGCAATAGACGAAAAGCCGCTGCCGGTTTACGGAGACGGTCGGCAGGTGCGCGACTGGCTGCATGTGCAAGACCACTGTGAGGCAATTTACTTAACGCTGACGCGCGGCAAGAACGGCGCGTCTTACAACATCGGCGGCGGAAATCAACCTACGAATTTAGAGATTGTGGAAACCATCTGCGATATTCTCGATGAAGAAAAGCCGCGCGCCAATGGAAGCTCGCACCGCGCCTTGATTCAATTTGTGACCGACAGACCGGGACATGACCGCCGCTACGCCATGAATGCGGAAAAAATTCGCCGCGAGTTGGGCTGGTCTCCGCGTCATCATTTGCGGCAAGGCTTGCTTGAAACCGTGCAGTGGTATCTCGCTCACCCCGACTGGGTAGCAGCCATCCGCAAACAGATGGAGTATCAAAACTGGTTGAGTAAAAATTATGAAGGCAGGGGACAGGGGACGGAGGACGGGGGGACGGAAGGCGGAGGACGGAGGAAACTATGAAAGGCATCATTCTCGCAGGCGGGCGCGGCACGCGCTTGCAGCCGCTCACTTACGCGCTCAGCAAACAACTGCTGCCGGTGTACGACAAGCCGATGATTTACTATCCCATCTCCACGCTTATGCTGGCGGGCATCCGCGAAATTTTGCTCATCAGCGCGCCAGAGGATTTGCCGCTTTACAAGCGCATGTTAGGGAGCGGCGCGGGCTGGGGCTTGTCTTTTGAATACGCGGAACAAGCCGCGCCCAACGGTCTAGCGGAAGCCTTTCTCATCGGGCGGGACTTTGTGGGCGGAGCGCCCTCATGTTTAATTTTGGGCGATAATATTTTTTACGGCACAAGCCTGCCAGAACGGTTGCGGCGCTGTTCGCAAATTCAAGAGGGCGCGCGCATCTTTGCCTATCCGGTACAAGACCCGCAGCGTTATGGCGTGGTGGAATTTGATTCTGTCACGGAGCGCGTGCTGGGCTTGGAAGAAAAGCCCGCGCAGCCCAAATCAAATTATGCCGTGCCGGGCATTTATTTTTACGACGGGCAAGCGCCCGCCATCGCCGAGTCGCTGCGCCCGTCTCCGCGCGGCGAGTTGGAAATCACCGATTTGAATCGCGTCTATTTGGAACAAAATCAACTCAGCGTAGAAATTTTAGGTCGCGGCTTTGCGTGGCTGGACGCTGGCACGCACGAGTCGCTGCTGCAAGCCGCCACCTTCATTCAAACGGTGGAGGAGCGGCAGGGGCTGATGATTTCCTCGCCCGAAGAAATTGCCTTCCGCATGAAATACATCGGCAGCGTAGAACTTTCCGCGCTGGCAAAAAGCATGGGCGAGAATCATTACAGCGAATATCTAAAAAAACTCGCGGCGGGGAAAATTCCATAACTCCGTTTTAAGAGTAGAATGCAGCTATGCAAGAACTTACGTTTTGGAAGGTTATCGTGATGGATAAAGCCAATCAGATTGAAGCCTTGCTCGCCTTACTCGCAGAAAATCAGATTCAGTTCTGCGTTATCGGCGGTCAGGGCGTTAATGCCTATGTGGACCCGCTTGTCAGCCTTGACTTAGATTTAGCGGTTGCCAGCGAACAATCAGACCAAATTGAGGCTTTGCTCTCCAGCCACTACAAAGTCTCGCGCTTTCCGCACAGCCTAAATATAGAATTACCAGAGTCCGCCCTGCGCGTTCAAATTCAAACGGATGCGCGTTATGGCGCATTTGCAGGACGAGCCAAAATGATGAGCGTGTTGGGGCTGTCTTTGCCTGTTGCGCCACTTGAGGACATTCTGCGTGGAAAGATATGGGCAGCGCAAGACCCAGACAGGCGCGGAAGCAAACGCCAAAAAGATTTGGCGGATATTGCGCGAATCATAGAAGCGTACCCAGCCTTGCGCGCGCAAGTGCCTCAGGACGTGTTGGCAAGACTGCTGTAAAGCGATTCACGTTTTGCTAGGGAAAATCTACGCAAACCTACATTGAGACGCGGCGGGTTACGGATAAAATCTATAAAAATCTTCTAGGCAGTCACTTGCACGGTGACTGTCTTTTTTTGAGAGAGTTCACTATGTTCATCAAACGAATTCAACTTGGGCTGGTTCACGTTGCGGTTGCCATGACGCTTGTGCCAATGAACAGCACGCTTAACCGCGTGATGATTAAAGAATTGGCGCTTTCGGCGACTTTGGTAGCGGCGCTTGCCTCGCTGCCCTATCTCTTCTCCCCCATTCAAGTGGCGCTGGGCGCCTATTCAGACCGACATCCACTCTTGGGGCTGCGCCGCACGCCGTACATCTTCCTTGGGTTGCTGCTGTGCGCGTTGGGCTTGGTCGTCTCGCCGCAAGTCGCCTTTCTGATGAGCTCCAATTTGCCGCTTGGAATTCTAGCGGGCGTGTTTGCCTTTGGCGCTTGGGGCATGGGCTACAACCTCGCCAGCGTCTCGTATCTTTCGCTCGCCTCCGAACTTTCCGGCGAAGAAGGACGCGGCAAGACCATCGCCGTGATGTGGTTTATGATGATTGTGTCCATCATCATCACCGCCATTGGACTCAGCCGCATGGTGGACCCCTACACGCCGCAGGCATTAATCCGCGCCTTTGGAATCATCGCCGCAATTGCCTTCGGGCTGGGTTTAGTCGGCTTGGCGGGGTTAGAGCCGCGCTCCGAACATCTCTCCGCAGAATCGCAAACTCCCACCGTTCAAGAGATGACAGCCGCCATTGCCTCCAACTCTACCGCGCGGACTTTCTTTGTATACCTGCTGCTGTTACTCGCCGCCATTTTAGGGCAAGACGTGCTGCTCGAACCCTTTGGCGCGGAAGCCTTTGGGTTAACCGTCACGCAGACCACGCGCATCACCTCCATTTGGGGAACTTTTGTGCTGGTTGCAATTCTCATTGCGGGCGCGTTGGAAGGGCGCGTAAAAAAGAAGACCATCGCGCAGGTGGGCAACATCGGCGCGCTGCTGGGTTTCCTCGTCATTGTGTGGAGCGGAGTCGCCGCCGACAAAAATATCTTTTATAGCGGCGTGACCCTGCTGGGGCTTGGAACGGGAATCTCCACAGTGGCGAATCTTTCGCTCATGTTTGACCTGACCGCGCCCGGCATGGTGGGCTTATATATTGGCGCGTGGGGTTTCTCCAATGCGCTCAGCCGTTTGGCGGGGTCTCTCTTGGGCGGGGCGCTGCGCGATGTGGTGACTCAACTCAGCGGGTCGGCATTGGGCGGGTATTTAATCGTCTTTGCAGTAGAGGGATTCATGCTGCTGGCGGCGGCATTCATGTTAAATCGCATTGACGCGCGCAAATTTCACGCCGAAATCAAAGAGCCGTCGCTTTTAGAAAAAGCCGCGCTGGCGGCGGAATAAAATGACCGAAGAATGGCTCTCTCTCAGCGACGCCGCCGAATTACTGGGCGTTCACCCCAGCACTGTGCGCCTATGGTCCGACAAGGGCGCGCTGCCCACGCATAAAACGCAGGGCGGGCATCGGCGCTACAAGCGCAGCGAAATTACGCTCTGGGCGGATAAACGCCTGCCCGCCGCCGAGCGCGAATCGCTGCAAGCCGCGCAGGAACATCTTATTCAAGAAATTATGAAAACCGTGCGCGTTCAAATTTTGGAAGGACATTTAGAGGCGCAAAGTTGGTACAGCAAAATGGACGAGGAGGCGCGCGCGCAATATCGGCTCAGCGGACGCTCGCTCTTTCAGGGGCTGATGGCGTACATCGGCGCGGACGGCGCGGACGCCGCCTCCGAAGCGTATGCGGTGGGCTATGAATACGCCTCGCGCGCGCGGCGTTATCACCTCAATTATGTGGACGCGGTGCAAGCCTTTTTATTCTTCCGCGATTCGTTAATCAAAGCCTTTATCAAAGTGTATGTGGAAGCGAAAGCCCCCGCCGACCATACCTCGCAAATGTATTTGAAGATGCACGCTTATACCGATGAGATTTTGGTCAGTCTGTTGCAAACCTACCGCTCGCTGGAAAACGCTCACCGCTAAAAAAAGACGAGTAGCCTGCGCTACTCGTCTTTTTTATTGCGTTGTTTGCGCCTGTATGCGGAGGTGGCGATAATCCCCAAAAATAAACCGGCGGTGGACATGGCGAAGGAGAGGAAGTTTAGCCAGAGGGTGGACGGCACAATCTCCAACACCATTAAGAACGGCATCACGCAGCCAAACAGCAGCATGAGAAAGGCTATCCACAAGAAGAGCGCGGGACGTTCAAAAATAATCATGTTATTTGCTAGTTAGACTACTTATACAGCCAGCAGGAAACAACAGCCGCATCTGCGGAAAATTCCGGCGGCTTATTGACGTTACATTCGCCGTCTATCATCTTGGGGCAGCGCGGATGAAAACGACAACCGGCGGGCGGGCTAACTAAACTGGGCGGTTCTCCGGCGGGGAGTTCGCGGTACACCAGCGCGTTGTTCGCGTCCGGGTCGGCGGTGGCTTCCATCAACGCGGAGGTGTAAGGGTGTTTGGAATTATGCACAATTGATTCTACGGGGGCTTTTTCCACCATGTTTCCGGCGTACATGACAAAGACGCGCTCGGAGAAATACCGCACGGTGGAAAGGTCATGGGTGATGTAAATAACCGCCATTTGATATTTCTCTTGCAAGCCGCGCAGCAGGCGCAAAATTTCCACGCGGACAGAAGCGTCTAACATGGAGACGGGTTCGTCTGCCACAATCAACTTGGGTTCAAGGATGATGGCGCGCGCAATCACCACGCGCTGCTGCTGCCCGCCGCTGAGCATGTGCGGGAATTTCTGCAAGAAGTCATCCGGCGGGGTCAATTTCACTTCTTCCATTGCCTTGCGGACTCTGCGTTCGCGTTCGGCGGGGTCTTTTATCCCTTGAATGACGAGCGGCTCTTCCAAAATGCGCTGAATGTTCATAAAGGGCGCCAGCGCGCCAAAGGGGTCTTGTTGCACATAGCCCACTTGGGCGCGGTATTGACGTAGTTCTTCGCCGCCAATTTCGCCAATGCTTTGGTCTTTGAACATCACCTTGCCTTTGGTGGGTTTGTTGATGCCCAAAATGGTTTTCATCAAGCTGGATTTTCCGCAGCCTGATTCGCCCACAATGGCGATGGTTTCGCCGTAGTGTAAGTCAAAGGTTACGCCGTCCACCGCTTTAACATAGCCCGCGTGGCTAAATCCAAAGCGGCGCAGTTCAAACCAGACGTGCAGGTCTTGAATGGAAAGGAGAACTTCGCGTTGCGTGTCTGTCATGAGAATTCCTATCCGTTATATAACCAGCATTTAACTTGAATGCCATCTATGTTAAAGACGGGCGGTTCTTCGCTGCATTTGGCAAAGCGTTTGGGGCAGCGGTCGGCAAAGCGGCAGCCCGTCGGCGGGTTGAGCAGGCTGGGCGGCTGTCCGGTGATGAAATCCGGTTCGACATCGGCGCGCAGACGCGGCACGCTCGCCATCAACATTCTGGAATAAGGATGTAACGGTTCGTTAAAGAAGCGGTGCGCGTCGCTCACTTCCACAATTTGACCGGCGTACATCACCGCTACGCGGTCCGCTAATTCGCTGGATGTGGCAATATCATGCGTGATGAGGACAAAGCTGACTTCAAGTTCTTTCTTCAAGCGTTTTAGCACGTTGAAGATGTTGGCTTGCGTGAGCACGTCCAGCGCGGAAGTGGGTTCATCCAGCACGACCAGCGCGGGCGCGGTGACGAGGGACATGGCAATGGCAACGCGTTGGCGCATTCCGCCGCTGAGTTCAAAAGCATAACGGTCGAGAAAATCTACTGGCACGCCGACATGCTGAAACATCTTGGCGGCTTGGATTAGCGCTTCTTCTTTTTTCACGCCATGATGCGCCATCATTGGCTCGGCGACTTGGTCGCCGACCTTCATCACTGGGTTGAGCGAGTTCATGGCGGCTTGCGGCACGAGGGACATTCTCACCCAACGCACGTTCTGGCGATATTGCTCCTCGTCCATGCCCATAATCTCTTGCCCTTCCAGGTAAACCTTGCCGTCATAGCGCGACACATTGCGGGGCAGCAAGCGCAACAGGGCTTTGGCAAGCGAGCTTTTTCCACAACCGGATTCGCCTAAGACAACCACCGCTTCTTTGTAGCCTAAATCAAAGAACACGCCGTCCACCGCCTGCACGGGTCCGCGCTGCGTTTTGAAATGCAAGACCAAGTCTTGAATGCTTAATAATTTATCGGAAGCCATAAATTTACATCCCTCTCAAACGGGGGTTGAAGATGCGGTCAAGCGAGAAGCCAACCAAAGCAAAAGACAAACCCGTTGCCAGTAAGATTAAAGAAGGCTCTAAGACCCAATAATATTGTCCTTGCACCAACGCGCCATTTCGCACGCCTTCTTGAATTAATTTTCCCCAAGTGGGCAAAATGGGGTCGCCCAAACCAATGAGGGTGAGCGAGGATTCCAAAAAGACGTTGGACGGAATAAGGATAACGAGTTGCGGAATAAGCAGCGGGATGATGCGCGGCACAAGATACTGCATGATGATACGCATATTGCTTGCGCCGTAGGCGCGGGCGGCTTCTACATAGGGCGCTTCTTTGATTTGTAAAAAGATGGCGCGAAACCCTTTAATGGAACCGCCAAAAATACTCAACGCAATGACCGCCACCAACATCGTCCACAAACTGCGCGAGTAGAACGTGCCAATCATAATGAGGATGGAGAGGAAGGGCAGAATAAGGTTGATTTCAGTAATGCGTTGAATGACCTCGTCTATCCAGCCGCCGTACCATGTGCCGAACGCGGCGATAATCATGGTGGTAATGGATGTGCCAATGGCGGTGAGGAAACCAAAGGCGAGGGCAATGGGCGCGCCCCACATCAGGGCGATGGAAATATCGCGGCGGCGGTGGTCTGTGCCAGCCCAGCCGTACACTTTGCCATAGACGATAAATTCCGCGTCCACCGTTGAGTTTTCCTCAAAGGCGACGCCTTCAATCTGCAATTCGTATCTGCCGGGAACGGCTTGAGGTACAAGCGGGTCGGCGGTTAAATCCATAAAGAGACTCTGCTCCGGGCTGATGTTTTTTAGCCGCCGTTGTAGTTTTGGGTCTTGCGAAAAACGGTATGTGAAGGTCTTGCCAACGGCAAAACTTCCAATGTTAATTTCGCGCCCGTCCGGCGTGAGCATCTTAACGGAAACAAAGGGCTGTTTTTGCTCAAATGTAGAGGTGAAGTAGATGGAGAGTTCCTGCGGAAAATCTTTGGAGTTGTAGTCAAACGGCATGGAGATGAAAATTTTATTTGTGCCGTTGGAGAACTCTTCCGTTTTTGTTCCCTCGCCATTGGCGCTGTTGAACCAAAACGTTTCGGGCAAATCTTCTTTAAGAAACCAGTTTATCCATCTTGGCTGGGCGACTTTGGGCGTGCGATACCAAACGTTTTCATCGCCGCGCCAAAGAGAAATGGCTTCGTTGTAAGGCAGGGCAATAACGGTATATAAAGAGAACGCAAACAGGGCAAAGATGAGAACCATGCCGAATACTGCCGAAGGGTATTGCGCTATTTCTGCGAAGAATCTTTTCATAGATTTCATGAGTTTGAGCTCTCGCTTCCAATTTTGACGCGCGGGTCCACTAACGCATAGACAAAATCTAATAGAAAGACGGTAATTGCGAGCAAGTAGGCAAAGATGACGGTTGTGCCAATGATGACGGGCGTATCAAACAGCCCGGCGGCAATGAGGGTGGTTCTACCCAAACCGGGCCAGTTGAACACGCCTTCAAAGATGGGCGCGCCGCCCCAAACGCCAATTAATAAAAAGGCAAAGCTGGTGATGTTGGTCGGCAGCGTGGGGCGCAAAATATATTTGCGCTCAATGTCGCGGGAGGTCAGCCCTTTGGCTTTTGCCATTTCTACATAGTCTTCGCTGGAATAGATAAGGAAAAATGTGCGCGAACCGTAAATGGAAAAGGCAACCTGATTCAACGCCAAAGCCAGCGAGGGCAAAATCATGTGTTTGAGCATACTGAGGGCATATTCCACTTTATTGTCGGGCGGGGGAACATCCACCATGCCGCCAAAAGGCAAGACCTGTAAATAGGCGGCAAAGATAACGATGACAAAAATCCCATAGAACCAAGAAGGCGCGGCAGACATGGGCGAGAGCGCCACGATGACTTTATCTATCCAACTGCCGTAGTGACGCGAGAGCGAGAGCGCCGCAAATAGCGTGGCAAAAAATAAAATGATGTCGGTTGTGCCAAACAGCAGCAAGGTGGAGGGCAGGCGCTCCAAGACAATGACTTTAACGCTACGCGAGCCGTTATCGGCGTTGAGAAATTCGGCAAAGCCAAGGTTGAGCGTCACCGCGTCCCGCAGAAAGGCTAAGCTGCGAACGGCAAAGGGTCTATTTAACCCCAAGCGCTTTTCTTCATTTTGGACGCGGGATTCGATGATTTTGGCGCGTTGGTCGCCGCTAAGAAATTTGAGGGTCGCGTCATTGCGAACTTGCGTGGTGACTTGTTCGCGGATGTCGCCGCGCCGAATTTCATCCACATAGCCGCCCATGTTCGCAATTAAAATTGTGAGATACAAGCCCACCAAAACGGTAAAAGCCATCGTTACCAAACGCACCGCCATGTATTTTCCTACGCGCGCAAAAGCGCTTTCAGAAAATTTTCTTTTGAGCGATAGCGGCGCTTGAGAGTCTAATGCGGTTTCTGCCATAGAAAACCTCTTTTTTTATTTTATGTTTGCCTGAACAAAGCAAAACGCGGCGCGTTTGGTTTCATTCAGGCAAACGCAAAATTCAATAAAGGCAGCCCGACGAAAGGTCGCCCCTCCGTCGGGCTGCAAAAATCAAAGGCTTACTTTACGGTTACAAATTCAAAGCTGGCAAAAGCGGGGATGCTGACGAGCTTGCTGACAACAGCCACTTCCACTTTATTGGCTCCGGTTTCAAACTTGCCGGTAACGTCTGCGCCGAGCGTCACTTTGTATTGACCGTCCGAGACAAATTCCGCATCGCCGGTGGCGACGAGTTCATTGTTCCCATTGAAGACCAAATACTTAACGCTGGCGAGTTCATTGGCGGGGTACGCTTCGTTGTTGTAGGTGACAAACACGTCAAAGTTTGCTTCCTGTCCAACCATGACCTGTCCGTCTCCGCTAATTTCCGCAAGACCAACTTTGGGCTGGCTGAATAGCGCCCACTTGTCGGCAAGGTCGGGGAAGTTCTCGTTGCGTTTCAAAACGAGGTTGCCTTCGGTAGTGAAGACCTTGTCAAGATAGAAGGGACCGGTGCCAATCCAGAAGTGCCCGTGGTCGCCAAACCATTTGGCAAGATTTTCATAGCGCGCTTTGGCTTCGTCTGCGGTGATGTATTGTCCAAGCGTGGCGGCATACGGAATAAAGCTTTCCGCAGTGGCTTGGTCTAAGTACTTCTTCTGCACTTCGAGGGTAGGACCGTCAATGAAGTTCGTCCATTCCACTTCTTTAACGCCGGCTTTATCGGTGGTGAAGGCAATTTCGCCCGCAGATTCTGCCATGATGGCGGGGGTCAGGTTGTGCCATGCGCCGGGTCCATATCCATAATTGGGCCACCAGCTGCTGCCGAAGGTTTCCGCGTCCAGCGCGTAGGAGTCGGTGTAGGTGGAGATGACCAGCGGGTTGGTGGATTCGATTTGAACGCCCTTAAAGGTCGCCATGTAAGCTTCGAGTCCGGGCACATAGGCTTCGTCATACAAGCCGGAGGCTTCCTTGCCGGGGTCAAAGGTCAAAATCATGCCCATGACAAAGTCAGCAACAGAGAGTTGGCTGCCATCGTGCCATTGAACGGTGTCGAAGAGGTCGGCGGGGTACGTCCAAGTGATTTTAACTTGAGCGGTTTTGCCTTCGCCCGCGGGGATGAAGGTCTGCGCTTCGGCGTCCCAGTCGGACCACGCATCTGCCGGAACGGGGATGTCTTCGGCTTGGAAGGAGAGATTCACCCAGTCGAGAGTCTTCGTAATGGGCAAGCCTTCTTTCGCCACAACGGTTAAGCCTTCGGCGCGTTGGGGCCAGGCAAGACCGGTGTACGGGTCGGGCATGGAAGCGACATCAGAGGTGGCGCGTCCGGGCATGGTATCAGAAATCCAGTTAGAACCGCCAACCGGGTTCCACGGGTCAATGAAGATGTCTTGCAAAGCAAGACGAGCCGTGCCGCCTTCGCCTTCGCCAATGCGAATGGTGTAGGGCCACAAGCGCGAACCGGAAACGCCGCCCGCCAAATCTGCCGCAACAGAGACTTCGCTGCGTTGCGGGAAGAAGGCTTGCGTGTCAATTAACCAAACGTGGTAGGAGAGTTCGCCAGAAAGGGTGATAGCGCGTTTGAACAATTCGGCGCGCTCGTCCATATTGGTAAATTCGTTATTCCAAAGTTTCTGAGAGACGTCGTAATATTCCTGCCCAATTCCATCCGCGTTCAAGTAGTTGGTTGAGGGTCCGCAGCAGCCGCCAAAGTCGGTATCGTAAAAGCCAAAGTTTGTGCCATCATCGCGGGAGATAACGGTGTTAATCCAACCTTCGGTGTAGAGATTCCACTGTCCTTCCGCCGGGTCGCTGCGATACCAGATGGGAGAGGCTTCAGAGCGCGCCTTGTATTGGCGGTCCACCGTAAAGCCTGCCGTTTCCAGTTGATTGGCAACGTAGTCGCCAATGGGAGTGCGTTCGTCTTCGGTGCGGATAACAAAAATGAGGGTGACGGGTGTTCCGTCAATTTCAAATTTTCCGTCCGCGTTTTTAGTCGCGCCGAGGGTTTCCATTTCAGCGGCGATGATTTCGGCGGCTTTTTCAGAGTTGTAAGCGTATTTGGCTTCCAATGCGCGGGCTACGTCAATGTAGCGCGCATAGTCGGGGAAGACGCCCACAAGCGTGGAATACTTGGCGGCGCCCAAGCCGCCAAAAATTTCCTGAATGATGTAGTTGCGGTCCACAAGCATATTGACCGCTTCGCGGATTTTCGCCACGCCAAAGGGATTGACGCGTCCATCCGCAAAGGTGGGAATGGGGTTCATCAACAAGCCGAAGTTCAAGCCATAGGAGGTGGCATAAGAAAGATTGCTGTCGCCTTGCACGTTCTTGAAATCGTCTGGATTGGTGTTGCCATCGGCGCAGGAGTCTAAATCACCGGCTTGCAGTTGGGTGATACAAAGAGCGTTATCTGCCTGTTCAGAGAAGACCACCTCATCTACCCAAGGTCCTTGGCGGGTGACGGGGGCAGGCGTGGGGGCTTCAGTTGCGGGGGCTTCTGTCGCGGCGGGGGCTTCTGCCGCGGCGGGGGCTTCTGTCGCCGCAGGAGCGGCAGCGCCGCCACAGGCGGAAAGAATCATGCTGGCAACGACCAGCAAGCCAAGCAAAAGCATTAAACGGTTTTTATTCATATTTCTCCTCCAAGAAGAATTTAGAAATGACGGACAAGACTATTGATATTGATATTGTTATTTTTTTGCTGCAATGACCTCCTTGTATCGCGCATGATTTTTTTACGCTGATGTCGCTTTGCATAAATGAAAGCGACATCGGGCGATTATACCTAACAAGAAGTGAAAGTCAATAAAAAAATTCAAACTCAAATTAATATTGTCTTACAAATTTTGCAAACATTAAGTCAGGGTGAAACGCAAAGGCGCAGAGGCGCAAAGAAAAAGTCTTAAAGTCTTGGCGGCTCTGCGATAAAAACTGGATGGAAGATTATTCAAAAAGCAATGGCGGCAACTTGAGTTAGTCAATGCTAAGAGTCCACAGAGTTTTTAGTTTTTTTCTCGGTGTTCTCTGTGGTGAAGTCTTTTGAAAAGCCCACATAATTAGCCATGCTCCCCAAACAGAGCCGTCCTTGAACGGACTGAACATCTGTGCTATACTGACCCTATTCCAATCGTCACACTTATTCGGAGACTTAACTCATGGCAAGAAAATCTTCCCGCACCACCGAACAACCCGCCCCCTCGCAAAATGTAGATAACGCCAAACGCGCCGTATTAGATAAAGCCCTCGGCGATATTCTCAAACGCTACGGCGATGGCTCCATCATGCGGCTGGGCGAAGCCCAAAGCATGGTGACAGAGGTCATCCCCACCGGCTCGCTTTCTTTGGATATTGCGCTGGGCGTGGGCGGCATTCCGCGCGGGCGCGTCATTGAAATCTACGGACCCGAATCTTCCGGCAAGACCACGCTCTGCCAGCACATTGTCGCCGAGGCGCAGAAGATGGGCGGCACCGCCGCTTTCATTGATATGGAACACGCCCTCGACCCCTCCTACGCCGCCAAAATTGGCGTAGATATAGACAGCCTGCTCGTCTCGCAGCCCGATACCGGCGAACAAGCGCTGGAAATTGCAGAAACCCTCGTGCGCTCCGGCGCGGTGGATGTAGTCGTCATCGACTCTGTCGCCGCGCTTGTGCCGCGCTCTGAAATTGAAGGCGATATGGGCGACGCCACCATGGGCGTGCAAGCCCGCCTCATGTCGCAAGCGCTCCGCAAACTCAGCGGCGCCATTAACCAAACCAAGACCTGCGTCATCTTCACTAACCAACTGCGCCAAAAAATTGGCGTGATGTTTGGCAACCCCGAAACCACCACCGGCGGACAAGCCTTAAAGTTTTACGCCTCGCTGCGTCTGGACGTGCGCCGCATCCAATCCATCAAAGTTGGCGAGGAGGTCATCGGCAACCGCACGCGCATCAAAGTCGTCAAAAACAAAGTTGCGCCGCCCTTCCGCACCGCCGAATTTGACATCATGTTCAACGAAGGCATCTCCAAGGCTGGCGACGTGCTGGATTTGGCGACCAAGTTTGAAGTCGTCACCAAGCGCGGCGCTTTCTTCTCCTATGGCGATGTACGCATCGGGCAAGGGCGCGAAAACGCAAAAGAATACCTCCGCAGCAACCCGGAGATGATGGGCGAGATTGAAACCGTCATCCGCCAAAAAGCGCTGAGCGGAGAAATTGCCCTGCCGTTGGATTTAGGCGCCGAAACCGAAAGCGGCGGCGACACAGAAGCCGAAGTATAAAAAGCCCGCACATCCACGAAGAACCCACTTCGTGGATGTTTTTTTAAGATGATGAAAAAAATACGCCTCACTCTCCCCGCAGCCTTTATCTCGTTAGCCATGTGGATTTTCGCCTCTGGCTGTTCGCCCGCAGCCACGCCGCCGCCCTTTCGCCCGCCCACGCAACGCGCCCCCACGCCCGTCTTGCCCAGCGCCATCCCGCCCACGTTGAGTCTCTCCACGTCCACGCCGCAGCCCAGCCCGTCCCCCACTGCGGCGGGCGAATGCACAAACGACTTAATTTTCTTAAGCGACATCACTCTGGAAGACAATCAAATTGTCCTGCCTAATTCCGTATTGGATAAGCAATGGCTCGTGCAAAATACCGGCGCCTGCAATTGGGATGAGACCTACCGACTCAAATGGCTGGGCGGCGACCCGCTCGGCGCCAAGCAAGAGCAGCCGCTCTACCCTGCGCGCGCGGGAACTCAAGCCACGCTGCGGATTCTCTTCCTTGCGCCCGGTCTGCCGGGAACCTACGAGAGCTCATGGCAAGCCGCCGCGCCCGATGGCGGTTTGTTCGGCGACCCCATTTATATTAAATTTGCGGTGGGGGAATAAGCGGCAAAGTTTTCTATTTAAGACAGCGCCGCTTCCAGACTTTCACGGAAGGCATTTTCATCTTCGTTGTTATAAAACGGC
>Ga0172369_10002511_pt1 | contig 25154 bp, 21 predicted proteins | sample LakKiv25m_FD_114539 | JGI IMG/M metagenome (GOLD analysis project Ga0172369, IMG submission 114539) | Freshwater microbial communities from Kabuno Bay, South-Kivu, Congo - kab_022012_11.25m | ecosystem: Environmental > Aquatic > Freshwater > Lake | place: Democratic Republic of the Congo...
GAATATCTTATGGGGAGGGATGGAAAGCCGTTTGGCAATTGCTATCTTTATCGTGCTGCCGGCCTGCTCGGAATACAAGGGAGTTGTGAAATCCACGTCCTGCCCTTTTTTAATAAGAAGATTTTGTGCGCTTGGAAGAGTAATCGTAAGAATCATGCACTCATTATAGCAGGATGGCACGGAAGTAAAACTGGCGTTTTGGCATCATCTCATTCCCTGGTACGAGACGAAAGGAAGAAGTGCGAGGAAACGCGCGTATTTTATCTGCTTGGTCAGCTTGCGCTGGTGGTTGGCGCAAACACCTGTCCGTTCACGGCTCAGAATCTTGCGGCGGGAAGACAGGAACTTCTCGGCGTTATCCAATTCCTTGTAGCTGGGTTCTGCCTTGTACTCACAGTAAAAACATTTTGCTGCCATGGTAAAAATCAATAATTAGTAATAAATAATCTCAGAACGGTATATCGTCCGGGTTGACTGTCTCATCCTGCTTCGGTTCATCGGTCACGGGTTCCGCCGCAACCTGCTCGGGGGGTGGCTGCACCGGGGCCTCGTCTGCCTTGACTGCATCCCCGACGGCTCTTTTCCCGTCCCCGAACACGATGAAATCATCCAGGACTATCTCAGTAACGGTCCGCTGCAATCCGTCTTTCCCGGTGAAATTACGATAGGTGATCCTTCCCTCCAGATAAATCTTGCGTCCCTTTGTCAAAAGCTTGCCGCAGAGCTCCGCAAGCTTCTGCCAGGCAACGATGCGATGGAATTGTGTGTCTTCCTTCGTCTGTCCATCAGCGGTCGTCCAACTCCGGTTCGTGGCTACGCCAAACGTACAAACCGCGGTTCCGTTTGGGGTATACTTCAATTCGGGATCACGGGTCAGGTTCCCTATAAGGATGACCCGGTTGAGGGATCTGCTTGCCATATCGCTCTTATTCTTCAACTGCTAATAGAAGGTACCGGATAAGCACCTCATTATAGTTTAGCCGTTTCTTGAGTTCCGCAATCTGCGTCCGTTTTATATCGAGTTTCCAGTTGTAATAGGTCGCCGTCAGCTGTTTCTTGATGGCATATGCAAGCGTCTTCTTGCCCCAGCTTTCCTCGGCGAGGAGTTTAATATCTAACGTCTTCAAAAGCTCCTTGAGCTTCTTAAGTTCGGATTCTTCATTCAGAAGAAACGTGAGTTCGTACTTCATAAAAAAAATAAATTAGTGATATTGATTGTGCTGACAAGCTCAATAATACTTGTATATAATAATGGTTACGATGCAAAAAATCAAGTCTATCTTGCTTGTCACGGCGGTCACACTCCTTCTTTTCACCCGGTTCGTCAATCTCGGATGGGGGCTCCCGTACCCGATGCATCCCGACGAACGGAACATGGCGGTTGCGATACAGGGGCTCGCCTGTCATGTGGCCTGGCCCGTTTCCGCTTCCCGGGTCAAAGAGTGTCTCAATCCTCATTTCTTTGCATACGGACAGCTTCCGTTGTATCTGTCCTATGCCGGCATCGGGCTGATGCATCTTTTTTCCCCGGCCGGTGCGCCCGCATCTTTTGATGAGGCTGTCATGGCGCTCCGTATCATATCCGCCATCGCATCCGTCCTTACCGCGGCAGTCCTCATGAATATCCTTTTCCTGTATGTCCCCCGCAAAAGGTTCGCGTTTCATTTTACGTCATTTTTGCTCATCATCTTTTCTCCCTACTTCATCCAGTTTTCCCATTTCGGCACGACCGAATCGCTTCTCATGCTTTGTTACTCAACGCTTTTGTATCTGTGCCTCAGAGCAATCCGGGCAAAAACCGTATCGAAACGGCAAATCATCGCCTTGGGAATCGTGGCAGGAGTAGCCTCGGCCGTCAAGGTCTCATCCCTTCTTTTTTGGTTCCTCCCTGCGGGAATTCTGGCCGTGACCGCGTTTCCCAACCGGAAACTGATCGGGACACGGATGATTCGTCTGTGTCTGTCGCTTTGCCTTCTCGGAGGGACGGCGGGACTCGTCACCCTCCTCCTCTCTCCGCAGAACGTCATATCGCTCCCTGATTTCCTCGGCGCACTGTCCTACGAATCGTCTGTCGCCATGGGAACGTACATCGCCTTCTATACGAAACAGTTCGTCGGGACGGTTCCCGTTCTCTATCAGCTGCAATTCATCTTCCCATATGTCCTCGGGTGGCCGGTTTTCCTTGTCTTTGCAGGAAGCTTCTTCCTCCTGCCCTGGGACAGGAAACATAATATCCTCCGGTTCGCGTTTCTCCTGTATTTCATTCCCTCATCGGCGACGTTCGCGAAATGGACCCGCTTCATGGCCCCCATACTTCCCCTCGCGACGGTCATGGCGTTACTTTTTGCATATCATGCGGCAACGTATATCCTGAAGCATTTCTCCCGGATGGGCAAGGCCGCGGTTGTCCTGGCGGCATTGCTTGCCATCCTCCCGGGAATCGCGTTCCTGTCTGTGTACACCGAGAAGGACGTGCGTTTCCGCGCATCCGAATGGATATACGCGAACATAGAAGAGGGTCAAGCGATACTCAGTGAAACCGCCAACGTCATAGATATCCCCGTCCCCTCCTCATCGATAACGACCCGTATTCCCCAGTACCAATACACGTCTTTTAATTTCTACGAGGTCGACCAAAATCCCGCGCTCCAGGACCGCCTCGCGCAGGAAATCGGGATAGCGGGATACATCTTCGTTCCCTCCCGCCGCGTCTTCGCCAACCTGACGTGCGTCGCAAGCAAAGGAGAGCTCATCCTTCCGCCCGCGTCCTGCGAACGCGCGACCGAATACCCTATCCTGGATACCTATTACCGGCGGCTTCTCGACGGCTCGTTCGGGTTTTCGCTCAAGCACACGGAAACCGCATATCCCCGCCTTTCGCTTTTCGGCAAAACCATCGTTTCATTCCCGGATGAATCGGCTGAGGAAACGTGGACCGTGTTCGACCACCCGGTCATCCGCATCTATGGAAGAAGTAAGAAAAACAACGTGCGGGTCCAGGGTGATGTTCCCCTGGATTTCAGCTCTTATCCCCTTGTTTCTGTGCGGATAAACGGAGTCAGTAAAAAACTCCTCGTCGCCGACTCGCCCGAGAGATGGTCCCAGGGCCTCATGTACGCCCGCTCGCTTGAAGGCGCCGACGGCATGCTGTTTGTCTTCCCCGAGTCCTCTCCTCTTTCGTTCTGGAACAAAAACACCGTCTCCGACCTGACGCTATATTGGATGCGGGGAGATACGATTGTCGGAACCGCCGACATGAAATCCATTGAAAAGACGAAAGAAGTGGTGTCTTTCTCATCACCGAGCCCGGTGGACCGCGTTGCCGAGATCCTGAAGTAACCGGAGCGTCACTTTTTCAGGGCATCGATGCCGGGAAGCGTTCCTTTTTCGATGAGCTCGAGCATCGCTCCTCCGCCGGTTGAAACATGGCCTATCTTGGCCGCTTCCGGCCGGTTCTTGATGACCGTCAGGGTGTCTCCGCCGCCCACAACCGATACGGCACGGGGATTGGCCGCGATAGCTTTCAATATCGCCACGCTCCCCATGGCAAACCGCGGGTTCTCAAAGTATCCGACCGGTCCGTTCCAGATGATGGTCTGCGCCGACAGGATGAGGTCTCCGAACAGTTTTTCCGTCTCGGGACCGATGTCGAGGGTTATGTCACCTGGGGCTATCTCGGATATCCGTTTGACCGTCGGGACCGTCTTTGTATCATCTTCCGTGCCGATGCGCCGGTCAACCGGAAGGACGATATTCTTGCCGAGAATGACGGCCTGTTCAAGGAGTTCTTTCGCTTGCGGGACCGATTCTTCCTCGATGAGCCCTTTCCCTGTCTCGAACCCCTCTGCCCTGAGGAAATTGTTCGTCATCGCGCCACCGATGAGGACATGGTCCGCAATCTCCATGAGCCGCTCGATAAGGCCTATTTTCGTCGAAATCTTGGCCCCTGCGATGATTGCAACGACGGGATGAGCCGGATTCTCTATCGCGCCCAGTATCGCTGTAATTTCTTTTTTCAGCAGGAGTCCTCCGAAGGAAGGAAGGAATGCCGCGACCCCGACAACCGACGCGTGCGCCCGGTGGACGCTGCCGAAAGCGTCACAGACGAACACCTCACCGAGCTTGGAAAGAGCCTTGGAAAAGGCCGTATCGTTTTTTTTCTCGCCCTCGTAGAACCGGGTATTCTCGAGCATCATGATTTCGTTTTCCGCCTGGTTGGATATTAGTTTAGAGCCTTCTGGCGATGTAAAATCATCGACAAGCGTCACCTTGTACCCCGGGAGGAGTTCTTGGAGGCGTTTTGCAACCGGAGCGAGGGAAAATTTGGGGTCTCTCCCCTTCGGCTTGCCCAGGTGGGACATGAGGACAAGCTTGTTCTTGCCCTGCAGGAGCAGCGTGAGGGTCGGGAGCGACATCCTGATGCGCGCATCATTGTTTATGGATCCGTCGCTTTTGAGGGAGACATTGTAATCGACCCGTACCAGGATGCGTTTGCCCGTGATTTCGGTTTCATCGATGTATCGTACAGAGGACATATGGATATGGGATAGCCCAATTTCTAATCCTGCGGCCGGGAGCCTTACACGAACTGCGCCACCTTTTCGACCAGGTCGAAAATACGCGTCGAGTAACCCCATTCGTTATCATACCATCCGAACACCTTGGCGAGCCGTCCGTTGATGACCTTGGTGTAATTGGCGTCGAATATGCACGAAAAGGGCGAGCCGATGAAGTCCGATGAGACGAGGGAAACGGTCTCATAGCCCAAGAGTCCCTTCATCGCGCCTTCCGAGTATTTTTTGAATGCCGCGTTGATTTCCTCGGCCGTCACATCCTTTTTCATGACTGCGGATATATCGGTGAAGGAAACGGTCGGTGTAGGAACGCGTACCGCCATCCCGTCGAGTTTGCTTTTGAGCGAGGGGATGACCTTTCCGACCGCTTTTGCGGCGCCGGTCGTCGAAGGACCGATGTTGAGGGCCGCCGCGCGCGAGCGGTCCGGTTTTTTGTTGCTTTCATCAAGAAGAGACTGCTTGGCGGTATAAGAATGCACGGTCGTCAGGTATCCCATCTCGACCCCGAATTCCTTCTCGAGGACCTTGAACATGGGTGCCGCGCAGTTGGTGGTGCAGGAAGCATTGGAGATGACCTGTTCGTCCTTCCAGTTGATGGCGTCATCATTGACCCCGAGGACGACGTGAGTCGTTTCCTGGTCCTTGGAAGGGGCCGTCAGGAGAACCTTTTTTACGGAACCATGGATGTGCTGCATGAGATCGGCCTTTTTCGTGAAAGCACCGGTTGCGTCAACCACGACGTCAACGCCGTAGGTTTCCCAGGGAATGTCTTTGATTTCGGCAACCATGGTCGTGGGGACATCGGTGCCGCCGATAGATATGGCGTTTTCCTTGGCTGTCACTTTTTTGCCGTATGTCCGGTATACCGAGTCATATTGGAGAAGATACGCAAGCATGTCGGGAGGAGTCTTGCGGGTATTGATGGCGACTATGTCGAACGTGTCACGCTCGAATGCGATACGGGTAAATGCGCGACCGATGCGTCCGAAACCGTTGAGGCCTACCTTTATACGCTTCATACAGCGGAATTATGAAAATAATAATGGAAAAATCAACCGCTTTCATTCTACGGGGATTGCGAGTATTTTTCAATAAGTCCCCGCGTGCCCTTGATTTTCAATTGCGCGAACATGGATGTGAACTCTCGGGTGAGGGCTGCGATGATTGGCTGTTTTGCCTCATCGGAAAGCATCCAGAGCTGTTTCTTGAACGGCCCGATTGCTTTTTTCCTGAGTTTGTACAGGAACTGGTCATCGTTCCACTCGGGCTTGCGTTCGGCGCTGCAATGCGCCATGACCCACGCATACATCTCGTCCCTAAGGGGCGGGGGGAGATGCTCGTATACGGTATTCTGGAATCCCGTCGCAAAATGGATTTCGAGCGTCTCAGCCTCGGGAAAACGATAGAACATGTCGCCTGAGAGAGTCGACGCGCCATGCTGGACCGGTCCGCCGATGCCATAATCCCGCCGGGCGACCGCGCCTATCTCCTTGAGGACGCTAAAATCGACGCTTGCCTTGGCGATGGTGCCGTCGGGCAGTACCTTGCCCCCGTGGCTCGTTCCCGTCTGGACGCTCACCTTGCTCATCCCGACCAACCCTTCTGTCTTTTTTGCATACCCGTCCATGAAGGCGCGGAATTCCCCGACCGTGCTGTTCTTGCCCCCGATATGGCCTATCTCCCCTCCAATCGAAACCGTGACGCCTGCAGGCTCGATTTCCCGTATGAATCGCGTCAGGACGGCGGTCATTTCATAGTTGGTCTTTTGCTGTTCGTCAAGACTGGCTTTGGTCAGATCCACCAACGTTGAAGCATCGATGTCGATATTATAAAATCCGGCGTCTACTGCCGATTTGATTACTTTCCTGAGGTCTTCCAGGGCAACATCCGGAGTCGCCTGATACTTCTTGGCGCTGAACTGGGTATGATCCGCCTGGATGAAGACTGGACCCTTCCATCCCTCAGCGATTGCCGCTGCCAGAATCGACACAGCATATTCGTCCGCCGTTTGATCGGTATAGGTCTGTTCCCCGCGGGCAATCTCAAAAATAACGGCCCCCATGGATTCTTGTATCATGAGCCGAAAAACGATGCGCGCCGTGTCATAGGCAAGCGCACGGATGTTGCATGCCGGCACCGTGAACCCCCCGACTTCCCCGCGCCCGTACGCGAGATAAAACTGATGGATTGATGCGGCATAGATTCCCGCGTCTTTCGCCTTTCTCCGTATGGCCGCCCTGGCCTCCCGCCTTTCATCTTCCGACTCTCCGAAAACAGAACCGTAGACCAGTTTGTCGACCGGGGTTTGTTTTTTCATGGTTCAACTATAATATAGTCAGGAATGATTATCAATTCATGAAATGACTATGGACGGATGCGTGTTTTGCAGCATTGTGAAAGGAAATATCCCGTGTTACCGGGTATACGAGGACGATGAATACCTGGGGTTCCTGGACATTGCCCCCCTCAATCCGGGAAACGTGCTCCTCATTCCCAAAAAACACTACCGCTGGGTCTATGATGTCCCCGCATTCGGTACATATTTTGAAACCGCCAAAAAAATCAGCCGCGCTATCCTGCTGTCCCTCAACGCAACCTCCGTCAACTTCCTGACCGTCGGCGAAGAGGTCCCTCACGCGCATATCCGCATCATTCCCCGGTATCCGGATGATGGGGGCGTTCTTGAACTGAAGAATGTAAAGAAAATCCGGGAAGAAGAAATGAATGCCATTGCCCTCCGCATAAAAAAGGAGCTTGCGTGATCCCGCAGGTCAGAAGCTTGTCACGAAGAAATCCGTGGGAATCTGGGGATATGACTGGAAGAGCTTCACCCGTTTGGTCACGCCGCTGCCGGTAACCTTTGCCTCCGATACCAGCGTGTTTCCCTGGAGCGGGAAGACGCCTCCGACAACCGATTCAAAACCCAGTTTCGTACTGCTGTAAAGCGGGCGCACGATTATTATCTTCACGTCGCCGGCGACGGGAATCGAGGCAGCCTGATGCCGGAACGTGGTGCTGAGGAGCGTGAACGTGTTGGTCGTACTGGTCAGGAGCCCGGTCGTGGTCCGCAGGCGCGCGCAGGGGTCAACGACCGAACGGTTCACCGTATCGTCGTTCATGACGCGGGTCAATTCCAGGGCAATGGGACGGCTCGCACAATCTCCGCCCTCGCTCCCGAAAAGAAGATTGAAATTGCCGTTGAAATACGTCGTGCCGAAACTGCTCGCCGTCGTATATCCGTCCATATAAAATGTGTATTGTTCATCCTGCTGCAGAAGCGGCGAAACGAATACGTCACTTGCCGTGGTCGTGAACTGCGCGGTCCCCTTTATACCTTGGCCTACCTCGGTGCTGTAATCCAGGACGGCTCCGCTTGAGGAGATTTTCAGCTGTTTTATGGCAAGCTCGAGACCTGCCTCGGCCGCGCTCAGCGCCTTCTGCGATTCCTGTTCGAGTTTGGTAACCTGTGTTTCCGTCGTCGCATTGAAGGCAATGGTCATGACAACGGTTATGGCGGTCGCCAAAAGCATGACGGTGATGAGAAGGATTTGACCTTTTTGACCTTCGTGATGTGATATGCGGTTTTTCATGGTGTTACTGCAACTGGATCCAGTCATACGTGCTCACTGATAAATACGGCATCAATTTTATATACGGTTGCGGATCGAATACCACGAAAAGGGACGGTTTATTTATAGTCGCTCCCAATCTGGTGTTACTGAGGTCTGCGGCGGGAGGGCTGGACGCCGAACCCAAAAGCTGGATGAGGTTGCCTTTTATCTTCAGTCCGGTTGAAGCGGCACCCACGCCAATGGTATTGGCGATGAATATGCCGTCTGCCTCAACAGTATTCGCGGCCGCGCCGTTTGCAAAATTGATGGTACCGGCAAGGATGGCAACGGAATACGCGGGGTTGAATTTATTGGGGGCGGCCGTGACATTGATGTTGACGGTCCCTGTCGAAATGAGAACCACATTGTGGGTAAAGACGTCGGGGCTTGTGATGAGCAGGGGTTCGGCGCCGTTCCATTTATACAACCCGTCTGCGGTTATCTGGTCAAGCGCGGTGATGGTTTTGTATTCCTTCCGCGACTTGATGTAATCGATGAACTTCAGGGGATCGAAAAGCGCATCGGACAATGCATATGCGGAAGGCGTGAGACCCGGATCGTTATACCAGTTGGAAACGGAGTACGTCGGACTGGTGTCGTTCCCTGCGTTTGGTCCGAGATCGAAATGGGTCTGCCGGAGGACGAGTCCTGAGGTCACGTCCGGCGAATTTTTGGCGGCAATGAAAACATGATCAACGGTATCATCGCCATCATATACGGAGAGATAGTTGGGAATGATGTTGGTGCGGGAGGTTGCCTTACTGATAAATGATGCGTTGCTCGTCTTGATCCAGCCGGTGCCGCTCCCGTTATAGGACCGGAAAAACAGGTCCTGGTGCATTGAACCCGGTCCGTACGTAGGCGGGTTCCCTCCGTTTAATGTGAGTATGTCTATTCCTGTCTGGGTGTTTTGATCCGGGTCGGTCGCACAGGCATTATTCCTCCATCCGACAGTCGTATAGCCGGGATACGTTGCACTCATGGTAATGTCCTGCGTAGGACTAGCACAATAGGAGGCCGGCGCGGTATTGCTTGTATTGTCGATGGTGACATAGACATCGTATCTGGTCGCGGTTATGACTTTATTCGTAACACGGACACCCGCTCCGCCGCTTACCTGGATGTCTACCAGACCGGGATTGGGAATATTCATGTAGGTTGTCGTACCGCCATCATCACATACCCGCGAACCCGCACCGATATCTTCGATGAATTCACCGCCGAAATGAATAGTCGGGAAGGGGGACGGGACCGGGATGGTCACGTCTTCCAATCCTGTCCCGGGCGACCAGTTCGACTCGGTATTGAGCCTGTCTTGGGCCCTCGTATGACCCCAGAATCGAGTATTGGGAGGATAATAATCAGTGGTCGTTTGTGTGCGCGCCATCTGATAGGAAGTATCCCATCCGGTTACGATGTCTGTGTAATTTCCAGAGCCGTCGACCGTCGCGCTCGTTGTAAGCTGCGATTTGTATGGAGGCGCGACATCTCCAACCGCATCTATTCCTGCACAGCCCGTGTCACCCGTTGAGGCATTCCATGAATATGTTGCGCGATAGTTGCCGAGACAGACGGGGTTTGGGGTGAATACAATCGCACCGCCCCCCGGAACAGCCGGCGGTTGATTGTCCATGGTATAAGTATCGGCTACGCTGGTAACGGGGGTGCACTTTGCCGGGGTTGTTTCCGAATGTGCCTGCACGGTCCAATTATAATTGCCTGTACTTACGCCGCAGGTCGGCACCCATGATGCGTTGGGAGCCGCGGCCAACCATCCGCTCGCACAGTTGGTCGGACCCGTGTTATCGAAATACAAATGGTCTCCGCATGTATTGGCCGGCGTGGTTTCTGCGGAAGCCGACAAGGAAGGAAATGATTTGTAGCAGTTGACATTGCCCGGGATAGGCCCTGAAACACGGGTTCTATTGAAAGTTCCACAGACAGGCGCCGTAGTGTTGATGTTGGTTGTCGCGCAGTTCTCTGTTGCCGTTCCGTTGTTTGCACAGACCTGGATCGTGTGGGCTCCCCAATTCCCTAACTGTAGCTGGAGCACTTCCCGGACGCCGCTTCCGACAGTAATGTCAGGATTTGCGTCGACCTTGACCTTGAATGTATTGTTATTCCCGGAACAATTCAGGCCCCACGAGGTTCCGCAACATGCGTCCCCCGAGCATCCTCCGGAATTGTCGAAGTATGTCCAGGTGAGATGAATGGAGTCGGCGGGCGCAGAACAATCATTGAGGGAGGTCCCTGTTATGACCGGCGCGGTTACCGGTCCCTGGCTGACACAACAGGCTTGGAAATTCTCGGCTGAAGACCCTTCCCCGTAGGGCGCGTCCCCTGTCCAACAAGCGCCAACTGGTCCCGTGCACCCGAAGGTACAAGCGTTTTCGTTGCCACAGTTGCAGGTTTGATATTGTCTTCCTGATCCACATGTTATCGCGGTATGCGGAACCGTCGTGGTTTTGCATGAACCAAACGCACCCCATCCTGAAGTCCGCTGCGAACCAGATGGCGAACAGCTGTCGCCCGCATCAAGCGCTCCCAGGACCTGGACACATTGCCCGGTTGTCCCGTTACATGCCGCGTGATAACACCGGTTGTAGCAGTTTTCCGCCGAGGGAGGGATGACGATGTCAGACGGCTGGGTTTCTCCACAGCCACAATCACACGTGCGCGTGACCGTGCTTCCTGCCGCAGGAACGGAACAATCTGCCAATTTCGAATAATAGCCAGATGCCCTGCTGTACTTGTATGCAGCGCTACAGATATTACATGCCCCGTATGGGCAGGAACAGTCTGTCTCGAGATTGCAGTTAGCATTGCGACAAACAGAATTGTTGTAGCAGTAGTTTGGCGCATCACATCCGCCTGGATTTGGCGCGCAATTAGTGTTGCAGGCATAGATGGCCTGGGCCGAGGGAGGAGAAAATACCCCACGTAAAACACATACCAATCCAAAAAGAAAAATTACAGAAAGAAGACGCTTTATCATCCTTATTCCAGCATATCAAAGTGTGAACACCGTGTCAATTATATGTATACATCATGCTTCTCGTTGGCCACGCGCGCTAATAACGTCAATTTTTGGTAAGATGAAGCATATGAACTTCTGGCTGATCCTCACGTTATTGATCCCCATTGCGGCAGAAGGATTGGGGTTCTGGCATATCCATTCGTACATCCTCTTCTATTTCATTGCGCTTCCCTGGTTCCTATATTTCGTGCTGAGTCTGGCGAAAAAACCGTTCCAAATCCCTATTCGCATCAGTATCGCGTATATCCTGTTTCTCATCTCATCCAAGGCAACATCTCTTTTCTTCTCGCTCGATAAACAGTCATCGTTCGAGTTGACTCTTTTTTATGGATCGGTGTATTTGTTTTTTTTGCTTGCCTACAACAACCGGGAACAAGTCACCAAGCATATGGGGACGATTCTCATGATATTGGGCGTCGTGTTCAGCTCCTGGTCAATTGCCCTATCAATCCTCAAAAACCGTGTTCCAGCCCTCGTTCCCCTACAGGAATATCAGTTTGTATTCCCGTTTTCCTTCACCCATAACCACCTGGGTGATTTTATCGGATTGGCTATGCTCGTCTTGGTTGTCACCTATCTCCATAGTCGTCGGCGTCAGCTGCTTATTACACTCGGAGTCTTCTTTCCATTTCTCCTTTTTTCTTACTCTCGCTCGGGGTATGTCTCGGTCTTAATAACGACAATAGTCGCTCTTTGTGCATTCGGGAAACAAAACCTGAAACTGAAACTATTGCTTGCCGCTGCCATGCTCGCGATCACATCGGCGTTTTTCTTGCTCGTGTCTTATACCGGCCAAGGACAGTCTTCGTACGGTCGCTTTCTGGAACTCATACGGCTTTCTCCACGGAACATTGCAAAGACGCGCCTCGAGTACCTCCGCCAGGGGATGACTTCATTCAGTATTCATCCATGGCTTGGCATAGGACCGGGAAACTTCTCTCTTGCATCCAAACACGCGATGACGAACTCCCAGGAAGTAACGAGTTCCGCCCATAACATCTTCCTCGAGGTCCTCGTCGGAAACGGCATCCTTGGTCTCCTCCCTTTCGTTGCCATCATTCTTCTGTTGATATGGAAGGGTACGCAAAAAACACATTCTCTCCCCTTCTTTGTTTTCTTGTATTTGCTCATCAATTTCCAGACGGATTACACCTATCAAATATATGGCTTCCTTGTTCTTTTTGCCGTTGCGGCAGGAGCTTTTTACGAAGAAGCGGACAATGTCCGCGGCTTGTTCATATACGGGGCCCTCTCGTGTGTATTATTCATCGCAGCCGCCGTCATCGTGGCAAGCAACGTCTGTCTGCTGTACGGGCGGACTATGGAATCGATCCGTCTCTACCCCCTCAATAAGGCCGCCTATTGGAAAGCCACGGACATCGCCGCCCCCGCGGGGGAGGGAACATATCCGGCCTCGTATCCGCTTTTGCTTCGGGAATACGAACAAATCGCACCGTCGGATCCGTACTTTCTCATCCGTTCGGTCGAATATTATCGGGCCGCGGGAAAAAGGAAACGGGCCCTTGTTTATTACCGCAGGATGTACGAGGCAAACAGGTTCATCCCGTTGCCGTACATAGAACAACTATACGTTCTCACCCGGGACACCGAATCGACAGGGGCAGCCAACCTGTTCCTAAACGGGGTCATTAACACCTACGTGCACATGCCCCGGTATACAATCAACGAGCGGTTCCGTTCGGAATTTGTCGATATGTGCACCCGCCTGAATCTGTATTCCTGCTCCCGGCTCGGATGGTAACAGTCTATTTGCTATAATGGTCCAATGCTAGAAACCATAAAACAGCTCTTTGTCCTTGCATTCAAGTCCAAAAAGATCTGGATTGTCCCGGTGGTCCTGCTTCTCATCATCATCGCGCTTCTTGTCATTGCGGCCCAGACATCTCCCCTTCCGGTTTTTTTGTATCCGATTATATGATGAAGCTCGTCCGTGCCATCAATCATGTGTTTGTCATCATCCTTCTTTTCATCTTCTATTTTGTCGGGATCGGCCTCGGTTCCGCGATACAGGGATTATTCCAGGACAACAAAAAGAATAAGCAAACCTATTGGGAAGAACCCGAAAAGGGCGAAATGGATATGCGCTCGGCGTATTGATTTCCAAACCTGAATTAATAATTTTTACGAAAGCATGTACGTTCTTGGTATCTCTGCTTATTATCATGACAGCGCGGCAGTCCTCCTCAAGGACGGGCTTGTTGTCGCCGCCATCGAGGAAGAACGATTTACGCGCGTCAAGCATGACAATGCATTTCCAGCGCAGGCGATCCGTTTTTGCCTTGCAAAGGCGAATATATCGGTAGACAAGCTCTCCTTTATCGCATATTACGAAAAACCGCTTCTGAAATTTGAGCGTGTCCTCGATACCTTCGTGAAGGTCTTTCCCCGAGCGCTTCCCATGTTCCTTGAAGGGATGCCGGGTTGGCTTGATTCAAAGATTAAGGTGACGCAGATTATCCGCAAAGTAACAGCATACAAAGGCAAAATCGTTTTTGTCCCTCATCACCTTTCGCATGCGGCCGCCACATACCTTTCCTCGCCATTCCATGAATCGGCAGTCGTTACTATCGATGGGGTCGGCGAGTATCAGACTACCGGGATATGGAGTGCAAAGGATCAAACCATCGTTCCCCTCAAGCGAATCGATTTTCCCCACTCGCTCGGTCTCCTTTATTCCACATTCACCGCGTTCCTCGGTTTCCGGGTGAACGAAGACGAATACAAGCTCATGGGGCTTGCGGCATACGGCAAGCCTATTTATTTGAGCCGGATACGGCGGCTTATCGATATCAAGCCCGACGGGAGTTTCCGGCTCAACCTTCATTATTTCTCGTTCAGGGAAGGATCGCAGATGTGGAACAGGTATCTTGAAAAGCTTATTGGAAAGCCCCGGGAAAAAAATGAGCCCATCCTCCAGCGACACAGGGATATCGCGGCGAGCCTGCAGGCGGTAACTGAAGAGGTTTACTTTTCAATCCTCACGTATGCGCACAATCTCACCGGCATGTCTAATCTATGCTTGGGTGGCGGAGTCGCCCTCAATGCGCTTGCCAATGGCAAAATCTATTCGCATTCCCCGTTCCGGCATGTCCACATACTGGGGGCAGCCGGCGACAGCGGCGCGGCTCTCGGATGCGCCTTATATGTATATCATAAAGAAACTGCCAAACAACACCGCGCCATACCAACCCTATTTATGGGAAGTTCATGGACCAATACGCAAATAGAGGCTGTTCTGGAAGCAAAAAAAGTGGCCTACAAAAAACTTACGGAACAGGCCCTCGTCTCACGGGTCTCTTCTCTCCTTGCGAAAGGAAGGATTGTCGGTTGGTTTCAGGGAAGATGCGAACTCGGTCCTCGCGCCCTTGGCAACAGATCTATATTATGCAAGCCCAACCCCCGCGACATGAAACGACGGATGAACACTATCAAGCACCGCGAATCCTTCAGGCCTTTTGCCGGCTCCATCTTACAGGAACACGCGCAGACATATTTCGATGTGCCGGAAAAAAACCATGCATCACCTTTCATGGTCTTTTGTTTTCCGGTCAAAAAGGCGAAGAGAATGGATCTTGCAGCGATCGTGCACGCGGATAACACCTGCCGTATCCAGACCGTCTCGAAAGAAAACGGCTTGTATTGGAGCCTCATCTCGTCCTTCTATCGCAAAACCGGCATTCCCTGCATCATGAACACGAGCTTCAATGTCATGGGAGAACCAATCGTCGAATCGCCCCAGCAAGCGGTCGATGATTTTCTTGGCACCAATATGGATGCTCTGGCCATCGGCAACTTTCTCGCGCTTAAGGAAGAATGACGTGCTGGGCCACGGGTTTTTCCGGTTCGACATCGCTAAATACCGAGAATCTCCGCTTCTTGACATAATCGAGCATAAATACATCCCATCTGTTCCTGAGCTGTTCGATGGTGAGCTGGCTTACGCGGGGATCAAAAAGGAATGAATTGAACTGCGCGTCTATGTCAACCAAGAACTCCTCCCAAACCGCCTTTTTGTAATCTTCTTCTATCTCATGCCTGAGTATCTGCCGTGTTTCGGTTATAGCGATGGCATCAAGGTCTTGACGGATGGTGACGATGGGCGGTGCCGTGAACTCCTGCAGTTTCTTCAGCAATGCCTCGGTCCTCTTGTGCTCGTCCGGCGGCACGCGGTCCCCGGGCCGGGCCGTCTTTATTTCAATCGGAACCAGCGTGCGCAAACGCCGCTCGACCTCAACATCAATGGCATGTTGGAGACGTGTCGGTTCTCCATTCATTTTGGGCTCTCGGAGCCTGGCTTCCGCTCGGGTGAGCAGTATTCCCTGCCAGTCCTCGATCCGATCGTCCTTGACCGCTTGGTAAAGAAGTTGTTTTTTCATGGTCTCCTCCTGTCCGCGTAGGTATGATAAATATGCTTGCAGAATGCCACGTTCTCCTGCTTCTTCACCCGACAAGACCTGATTCCACATCTGGCTTATCCGTTCGACATGTTGCTCGTGGGATTTCTGCGGGTTGCTCAGGAGGAATGTCCTCTGGCCTCCGGTAAACAAATCGGCTTGTGCAATCGGCTCTATGTCCTCATCTGTTACGAGAAGCAGTCGCGAACCCGGAACATCGCCCCGGACGGTACGCTGTATCGCCTGCCAGAACCCACGCTCCGTCGGCAAGAGGCCGCAGACGATGCACTCGGGTCCTCCCGTGACCTTAACGTCATCGGGAATATCAAGGTCAATATCCCTATGTGCCATCCAGGTCGTGATGATGATTTTTCCTTTTTCTCCATGGCCAACCGCCTGGTCAAGGGAACCGCGTTTCGCATATTCTTCCTTGCCTGTCACCACGACCGCCCCAGGTATTGATTTGGCAAGTTCCTGGGCCGATGCGACATCCGGCATGATGATAAGCCCCATTCGCCCGGCATCCCGGAGTGCTTGGACCCGGTCCACGATGGTAGTGATTCGTTTCTCGCGCTCCATGAAGGCAACCTTTGCCAATCCTCCATCAAGACACCGGAGATGCGGTCCATCCTCCATGGTTTCCGGATCCTCTATTTCCAGATGCCTGCTCACCCCAAGCGTCTCCATGCCGTATACTTCCTCGAACGTCTTGGCGGCCGGGACAAGCGACCCCGAACTTGCGCGCAGCGATCCGTATTTCCCGTACACTTTCGTGGCAAACGTGCGGGCCGTCGTCCCCGAGACTTCCATTTTTTCTGCCTCGGCCTGGAACCGTTTCCATAATGCATCAAGGATCTCAAACGACGGCCGACCTTCCGTGATCATTCGGTCAATCCAATCATCCACACGAATGCCCTGCCACATGTTTTGCATCTGAAGGAATACTTGATGCATGTTGGTCAGCTGCCTTTTATCGAGCGGGAATCCATACTCGTCCATGAGAACCGGCTGCCTGCCTGTCAGATAATCCCGTTGTCCCTGGAGCCCCAGGAGGACCTTGAGCGCCGTATCGATGACGAACTCATTGCGCCTCAGGGCGGACTCGACCTTTTCCTCGGACCCGAACTCAGGCAATCCGGATAACGCCTCGCGGGCAATGCTTTTTGCCTTATTCTCGATCCGCTCGGATAGGACAAGCTGGCGATTGGCATAATAATAATCCTGGTCTTTGCCAGGCACGAAATATCCCTCGTGATCGGCGCGTGAAAGATTGAGCCACAAGTTGAAAAGCAGTTTCTGGGTTCCTTTCCTCCGTTCCTCGGGAGTCCGTTTCAATCGTTTCCGATCAAGATCCAGCAATCCCGCCACAGCATCCCACGCCTCGCCTCCCCTCAATGCTTCGCTCATGATCCAAGGGTTCCTGGCATCGTCAAGTATCACTCCATCGGCTTCTGCGATAAGCGCTGTGCATCGCCTAAGGTCGGGTTGCCCGAGCCTGTTTTCCGGCTTCTGTCCGATGGTGCGGTCTTCCAGATAATCAAATCCTATCGAATTGCTGTCCGCGTATACAATCCGGTTCTGCCAGACTTTTCTCCGCCCCTCATGCCCGTGTTCGGGAACGAGCTTGCCGTCGCGGTATTGGAAACTGCGCCTTACACCGCCCCAGACAGGAACAGGAATTACTTCGCCGTTCGGCCTGACCGTGAGTTTGGACTGCCACTCATCCGTACCGGCCATGTCGGTCTGGACACCGGTCTGGATTCCCATGAAATCCTCGTAGAATCCTCCCATGCGTTTTGCATGATCAAGGGCGGAGTTATAGTTGGGTTCGACTACATGCACTTGCTCACCACGAAGGGCAAGGACGGCGGCAACGAGACCGAATCCGTACGTCTTGCCTTCACCCGTTGGCAATTGCACTCCCCGATTCTTGGTGAGGAGCTCTCCAAAATCATATTTTCCCTTGCCTAACAGGAGAAGGGTCATGTAATACAGCTGGTTCTCACGGAGCTCGAAGCCGGGCTTCTTGTTATGTTCCTGGTATTCCTCGAAGTGCGCGCCTGTCAGGGCAATCGCCTCCTCTACCCACGCCAATTCTTCTTTCCCTCCTTTTGGTATGCGACGCCATTCGGTTTTCAAACGCTGCAGTTCCACATCTCTTGTTTGTGCGACTGTCTCCGGGTGTTGTTTCATCCCGGCCCGTATTCCTTGGATGCGTTGCTGTATGTCGGGAACAACTGTTTCCTGCGCTTTTTGCTCCATCCCAAACGACCTGTCCTGGGAGGCGGTTGGCCCGAAATACCCCTCCATGACCCGTTTGTTAAGCCATGTGAGGTCGCGGTGGACCGCCTCGAAAGGCCGGGCAGCGCGAACCCCTATCCGCGCCCGCAGACCCCGGAACGTGGTGTCGGGAGAAAAAGAATCAATGATATATGATGCGGGCGCCTGTTGTAATCGTTCACGGGGCATGATTACATTGTAGCAAACTGCCCGTCCCAAGCTATAGGCAGGGTACGGCCTTGTCGCTTTTGAGTTTTTCGAATAAAAGCCTCATAATCTCCGCGTGGCCCTTTTTGCTTGGATGGATGTCGTTCGGATAAAGCGAGAACCCGGGCGTCTGCGTGGAAGTGTACCCCGTATCAAAGTCATGGTAATACCGGACGCCCCCATCCTGTTGGACGACCCTGTTCAGAACGTGATTTTTCAGCTCGTCGTCATTCACCAAAGAAAACGTCACGAGGGGTCCCGCATACAGCTTCCGGAAACGGGAAAATAAATCTACGGCATAGGTCCTTCTCTGTTGGTCTGTCGTCTCCTTCATGATGCGGTCATTCGCCAGCCGGTTCAATATTCCCACTGACCGCTGCAGTTTGCCCGAACGTATTTCTGAGAGATAAAGAGCCTTGTATTCTTCATTCTTCTCGCTCCTGTTATTGACATCGCTGTCGTTGAAAAACCACAGGACCATATCCGGCCGGTACTTTTGCCCGCGCAGCCGGTACCGTTCGATGGAATATTCTATGTCGTATCCGTATACCCCCAGATTGATTACTTCAAACTTCCTGACGGAACCGCAGGTATGTCTGTTCAGTTCATCCTCCAGAAGCTCGGGCCAGTTTTCTTTCGTGTTGACATACAAGCCGAACGTGAATGAATCGCCGAGGGCAATGATCCGGTATGTTTTTTCTCCTTTGGCAAGCGTGTAGTTGAATCTTTCGTTCAGGGAATCCGCATTGATGGTGTACCTGACCGGTCCGGTGAGCCATGGCTGCCGGACCTCGATGTTCATGTTCGGTTTCGGTTCATAAAAATAATTCAGGCCGGAGCTTTTTTTCACATCTATCTCCTCTTCGCGTATGGGATTGATTGAAAAGACGGGGGTCATCCTTTTCCAGACAACGGAAGCCAGAAACACGATTGCGCAAAGCTCAAAGAAGCAGACGGCAACGAAGATATACACGCCCGATTTCTGAGTGGGTTTTGGCATAAAGGGATTGACTATTTCAACACCAGCGAAACTGTTCCGGCCAGAAGAAGAATCACGTACACGGGAACCCTGAAATAAAACATGGCGAGGGATAAGAGCGCCGGGACGATGACCTGCAGCGAGAATGCGCTCTTGCCCACCAGATCGAATGCGGTAATCACGAGAAGGATTGCAAGCGTTGGCTTGATGCCGTTTATGAATTTATTCATGAACGCCGGAGGAACAAACGTCAGTCCGTAGGTAAGGAGTACAACCAGGAGGACCGGAGGAATGAGCGCGCCCAACAAAGCCGCAATACTCCCGGAAAGGCCCGCGACCTTCCATCCGACCTGCCATGCCATCTGCACCGCGTCTGACCCGGGCGTCCCGGATGCGATTGCGACAAGCCGGGCAAAATCGGTCTGGGTCATGTACTTGCCGACGACTTCACGTTCGGTCAACCCGTAACTCGCCGGACCGGAAGCGGTCAGGAAATTGATTTTAAGAAAAAGAAGGAAAATATTTACCAATGCGCTCATAATGGATGATTTATACGAACAAATAATTGCTTACCAATACCCTATGCTTCTTAGCCGGTCCATGAGGTGTTCCTTGTCCTTTTCGCGGCCCGATCTTTCATCGCCGCCCGCCGCCGCTTTTTTTGTGAACGGCTTTTCGCCTAAGGAACGGTACCCCTTGTCATAGAGGTTCACATACGGCACGTCGAATTTCTTTATGTACTCCCAGATATCCTGCTCGGTGAACTGGAGGATGGGATGAACCCGCATATGCGTATCCCGTTTGGAAAAATATGTTTCTTTCGAGCGGGACGGATGCTCGTCCCACCGTATGCCGGCCAAGAAAGCAACGATCCCGTGTTTCTTCACGAATGTGTTTATCGCCGTTACCTTCATGATGCGCGAAAGTTCCTTTTTACGCGCACGGTCTTTTGTCTTGTGGAACTCCGCAAGCTCGGCTTTCGAGTGCGGCACGACCGCAAGGTTCAGCTTCCACTCTCCGGTCAATTTCTTTATGAACTCATATATCTCCGTGAGCTCCATGGTCGAGTCATTGAACATGACAGGAAACGGAACCGTCCCGCCGAATACGGTCCTTACCAGGTGCAGGAGCACGGTCGAATCCTTTCCCCCGGTCCACGCTATTATCGTCTTGTCCGTGGAAAAGGTGTCGAACGCCTTTTTGATAATCTCATGGGCCTTGGCAATTTTTTTCTCAAATACCCGTCCGCTTGTCTTCATTTCCAAAGTAAAATTGGTAATTCCCGTATATTCTGCGATTGTAACACATGATGGGGACTGAAGTATAATAGGTGCATGATTGACCATCACGCCGCCTCACATATCATGCAAAGCGTCCATTTCGCCGGCTATATAGATCCCGGCACCGGCTACGTTTTCCAGTCGTCCCTGTCGGTTGCGCTTGGATTTCTGCTCCCTGTTATCCTGCCCGTCCTTTTTTTCCTGCGCAGGAAGGTCGTTCCCTTTTTCAAAAAACCGGCTGGCATTTTCATCATTGTTTGTATTATCATACTTATCGGCAGTTATGTTTATCTGAAACAGATGAAGACAACATCGCCCCAAACAACCTCGAAAATGATTATCCTGGGCTTCGACGGGATGGATCCGAAAATAATACGGGAAGGGTTTGCCAAAAATCTCTATCCGAATCTCAAAAAACTGTCCGAGAACGGCTATTTTAATGAGCTCGAAACCGTCACCCCGCCCCAATCCCCTGTCGCCTGGGCAAGTTTTAGCACCGGCACCCTTCCCGCCAAACACGGCGTCTTCGATTTCATTACCCGCGATCCCAAGACCTACAAGCTCGATCTGAGCTTTTCGGCAAAAAAACACCTGCTCCGGACGGAACCGTTTTGGAGTTATCTTTCCAAACACAACATCTCCTCGACAATCCTTTTCCTGCCCGACACATTTCCCGCATCCCCGCTTACGGGCAAGATGCTGTCCGGCATGGGCACCCCCGATATCATGGGCACGCAGGGCACTCTCACTCTTTTCAGCTCGAAGGATTTTTCCCCGGATGACAATTGGCGGGGCAAATTTATCCCCGTCGAAAACAAAGACACCGTCCTGACCGGGATTCCCGGCCCGAAATATACCTTTCTGGGCGAGCAGAAAATCGCATCGATTCCGGTTACCATCGAGGTTGACAGGGCTCAGAAAAGGGCCAAACTGACTGTCCGGCAAAAAACATATACCGTCGCCGAAGGCGACTTCTCCCCCTGGGTTCCCCTTACCTTTTCCATTGATTTCTTTACCAAAGTTAACGGCATGGGCAGGTGGTATGTGAAATCGGTTTCCCCCGATATTGAGATATACCTGTCTCCCCTCAATATCGACCCGGAGAAACCTATGGAGCCGGTATCGTATCCCGATTCCTATGCCAAGGATATCGTGAAGCGGACGGGCCTTTTTGCCACACTCGGGCTTCCGCTTGACACGTGGGCCTTTGAACAGGACATCTTCGACAGCCGCGCATTCCTGAAACAGGCGGACGAGGTCCTGGCGGAGCGGGAACGGATATATATGTCCGAACTCGGTTCGATGAAAGGGGGGCTCCTGCTGGCATACTTCGGCACGACCGATACGATCTCCCATATGTTCTGGTCCCGGACAAAGGACCCGGGTTCCTCCTATGCCGGCATCATAGAGCGGTATTACGCGAAAATGGATGATATCGTCGGCAAGACGCTCAAAAAAATGGATAAAAACTCAACGCTCCTTATCCTCTCGGACCACGGATTCGGACCGTTCGATTATGAGATGAACGTCAACACCTGGCTCAAGGAAAACGGATACCTCGTGCTGACGGACGGGGACGGGACGGGGACACAGCTCCTTTCCAATGTCGACTGGGCCAGAACAAAAGCATATGCGATCGGATACAACGGCATATACCTGAACAGGCGGGGACGGGAAAAAAACGGCATCGTGTCGAAGGATGAGGGTCCTCGCCTGGAAGAGGAAATCAAACGCAAGCTCCTCACCCTGACCAATCCGGAAACAGACGCTCTCATCGTCAAGGCGGTATATACGCGAAAAGAGCTTTCCATCCAAGAGAATGACATGGCTGCGCCGGACTTGACGATGGGGTTCTATCCCGGCGCACGGACATCGTTTGAAACGGTGGTCGGTTCGGCTCCCAAGGACATCATCAAAAAACGAAGCAGCAAATGGAGCGGCGATCATTTCTTTGACATATCGGAGGTCCCGGCGGTCTTGTTTTCCAACAAAAAAATAACACAGCCTCATCCGCGGATCATAGATATCATGCCGACCATCCTCCGTTTTTTCCGTGTCCCCGTCCCTTCCGTCGTCGATGGCCGGAATCTCATTAAATGAGTCCGTTCTGTTTTGGCATCTCTGTATGAAACCAGCGATAAAATTCCCGAATAACCGCACCCGTATACTAATCATTCCGATTATTTTTTCCGCCGTCATTTTCCTTGCCTTGGGTGCTTATGCCTTCTACTATTTGTACAGGAAACCCATGAACCTCGTCATCGTGTCCATCGACACCCTCCGAAGCGATCATCTGGGAAGATACGGGTATGAGAAACCGACCTCCTTCTACATCGACAAATGGGCGAAAAGAGGAGTTACGTTCCGCAATGTGTACTCCGTCGTCCCCGTGACGTATCCTTCTTTCATTGCCCTCATGTCGGGAAAAAATCCCCTGCAAAGCGGCGGGGTCGTCAATAATGCCCTGGAGTCAAATCCCCGCATGAGAGCTGCCGTTTCCCCCACCCTGGCCGAGATTCTCCGCAGCAGGGGGTATCGGACTGCGGCATTTGTCACGAACGGATTCGTCGGGAAGTATCTTTCGCCCCTCGATCTGGGATTCGGTGAATTCTACGGGATGGATGAGACGACAACCAACAACGAGGAAATCTATTTCGACCATATCAACAAGGCGGTGGACTGGATTCCGAAGCACAAGGACAAACCGTTTTTCCTCTGGCTGCATCTGAATGACCCGCACAATCCGCACAAACCCTCGGCTGACCTGCAGTGCGCATTCGATACGGAATATTGCCCCCTGGCAAAACAGAATACGGAGATAACGAACGAGAAAAGACGAGCCGAGCTTGAGGGCTGCAAAAAGGAACCTCTTCCCGCGGATGATGTGGAATATTTCAAAATGCTCTACGACGGAGAGGTCAAATCCGCAGATCTCCATTTCGAGGAAATCATCCGTTCGCTCCGGGATAACGGATTATTCAATAACACCATCGTGGTCGTGTACGGGGACCACGGGGAAGGATTCGATCATGACTACTATTTCAAACACGGCGACGTCCTGTACGATTCGGCGATACGCATCCCGCTCATGATCATCAATCCCCGCTTCATGCTGGCAAAGGACCGGATGAACGATACCCTGATTCAGAATACCGACATCTTCAATACTGTCCTTGACCTTCTCCATATCCCCGCCCGGCCTCTCCCGGACAGCGTTTCCTTCGCCCGGCAACTGCAGCCGTTATACGGAATGCCGAAAAGTGACGCAGAGCGCGATACGGTCTACTCGGTCAACAGGGACATGACCAAATTCGCCCTCGTCAGGAACGGGTACAAGTATATTTATTCGACGGGTGACGCCTGCCTGTACAACAATCAGACGGAGGAACTGTACGACCTTTCCAAAGACCCCCGCGAACAGGACAACGTCATCAGCCGTCCCGATAAGCAAAACGCGCTTGCTTCATACAGATTTTCCGTCCGATCATACATGACCAAGCTAAAAGACAAGGCTTTGCTCAATCCGCCAGAAGCGTCCACAAAACGACAGTTACAGTTTAGAAATAGAGCGGTATAACAACCCGCTCTTTTTTTGTCATCTCTACCCCTGTTTTACCTTTAAGATAGCGAAATCTACCGCGACAATCAGTAAATTTGGTGAGTCTTCTTTTCAGAACGTATCCATTCATCCAAAGTCGCGCATATTCAATGCTTTGAAAAGATCTCAAAGCTTGAAGTCTTGCTTCCAGATGTCCGTTTAATCCTTCAATCATGTTGGTTGTTACCGGAGCTTGAGGAATTCCTCGATAAGCTAATAATTCTTGCTTGTACTTCTCGATATTAGTAAGGATGGAAAGACATAGAGGATCTTGATAGTAATCACGGTAAAGGGTAAAAAGCCAATGATTAAATGTTTCATCGGAAACTTTTTCACTTGAAGAAAGAATACGTTCCATACGAGTCATAAAGGGCTTGTATTGTTTTCCTTCTTCGCTTCTGACGTGTAGTTCACGTCTCATATTCTCTTTAAAATGATTGTAACATGTTTGAATCTTACATCTAAGAAATTTGCTTCGTGCTGCCATTTTAAGGTTAACATTATCATCGCATACCAAAAGTTGTGGATGACAATCTAAGATTCTAAAGTAAGAGAAGAACTTTCCCCACGATTGATAATTCTCACTTGGCGCAATCGTAAAAACAGGAATGTCATGACGAAGATAGTCAATACCCCATAACAATACCCAATCACGTTTTTCTGAGGCAATAGGAAAGTACTTTCCATCAAACAAAAAGATCTTGGAAAACCGGTTGCAATACAAATGAGTAAATTGATTATTGTTAGGTAATTTTTTCAACTCTTCATGACAAATGTCCCATGCTTGTGATTTAGAGATTCCATATTTGACAGCTAATTTACGAAATGACAGTCCATCTAAATGATCTGACAGTATTCGTTTGCGATCAATCCAGTACGTTGAGATAGAAAAGTATTTATGACATGCCTTACAAAGAAAAACAATACGTACTCCTCTTTTTCTTTGTCTTACTACATATGTAGTTAACAAACAGAGCGGACATTTGAAATGTTTCATATACCCTACATTTCATCATTTTATGTTATCATTACAAGTAGAAGTGTTATTTAGGCAGCATTAAAGTTTTGTAGTGGTGAAACTATTCCTTTGGACTGTTAGAATAATCTCTTTAAGTTATATTTTATTTCTATGATTAAAAATGTCCTGTTTGTAGCGGTTTTTCTGTCATCAAA
>Ga0172369_10002514_pt1 | contig 25139 bp, 22 predicted proteins | sample LakKiv25m_FD_114539 | JGI IMG/M metagenome (GOLD analysis project Ga0172369, IMG submission 114539) | Freshwater microbial communities from Kabuno Bay, South-Kivu, Congo - kab_022012_11.25m | ecosystem: Environmental > Aquatic > Freshwater > Lake | place: Democratic Republic of the Congo...
CAGGTAAATTCCAGGGCCATTCTTTTCCCTGTCCATAATATCTATCATACAAACCAAAAAAAGTTGTGTAAGGTTGTGCATAAGTTCCATTATATGGAAATCCTTCAACAACACCATCAGCTAATCTTAATGTAAATGTAGCATCTGGTGGAATTGATGTTCCATATACCTTAAACAACGCAACGCCAAGCTGCTGCGAGTAAGCATTTTCAACTTCTATAAGTTCATTAACTTTTTTAGAATATTCTTTTGCCCTGTCTTTTGAGTTCATCATAAAATAAATAAGTGGATCTTCTCCTTTAAGAACTTCATCAGCTCCATCTTCTAAAAGATCTTTTACATCTTCAAGATTTGTTACTTTAGAATTTTTTAAGATATAGTTAACAGCATCTTCGCCTTCTTTACCACCGGTAAATCTTTTTACCAATGGATCGTCTTTGCCTAAATATTTTACAAGATTATTTACATTGTTTAACAATAGTGTTTTATTCATTTCAACATCAAAATCTTCCGGAAACAATGATGATAAAGTATTATTTAATTCATCACCAACATATAAATCGTTTCTTTCGCTTTCAGGTAATTTTAAATTTTCAGCTATTGAAACAACTTCATCAGCAATAAAGAAATATTGTGATGTAAAAAGTTGATTCATTGTTAATGCAAAATTTTTATTTGCAATTTCTGTTAACTGTTTACGAGAATCTATTATTTTATCCCACAGATGACCGTACTCAGCTTTAAGTTCTGGATCAGCATTTACAGAAGCTCTAAAATTCTTTTCAAAATCTTTTTTACGCTGCATTAAAATTGGATTTCTTAGTCCTTCTAAAATTCCACTAATTGCTTTTATGGAATTATCAAAACCAAAAATTCTATCCTGTAATTCAGCTTTTTTGCTTGGATCTTTCTTAAGCATTTCTTTATACATATTGCTTAAGTTAGTTAACAAGTTAATGGTTCTTGGATATTGAATATCTCTGGCATATTCTAATTGAGCAACTGTGTTTAATCTATCAGTGTTACCTGGATTTCCTACAACAAATACAGGCTCACCAACACCGGCACCATTTGTACTCCATTTAAAGTAATTTTCTGTTTTTAAAGGATTTCCATTTTCATCGTAAACTCTAAAAAAACTGCAATCAAGGTTAAATCTTGGATAAGTAAAGTTATCAGGATCGCCGCCAAAGAAAGCGATTTGTTCTTCCGGAGCAAAAACTAATCTAACATCAGTATATCTTTTATATCCATACAAAGAAAATTTTCCACCGTTATAAAGTGGAGTTATTGCAACCTCTAAACCAGTTTCAGCTGCAACTCGTTCTTCAATTTTTGTAATGATATCATTTTCCAGTTTAGCTTTTTCTTCATCAGTTTTACCTTCATTGATAGCATCAATAACTTCATCGGTAACATCTCTAAAAAGGACTAATTGATCCACATAAAGTCCAGGGACAGGTCTTTCATCCTGCAAAGCTGCAGCAACAAAACCAGTAGAGTGTAAATCTTCGCCTTCTTTATTAACCTGTGTAACACTTTGTCTTGCACAGTGATGATTAGTCATTACCAATCCATCTTCCGAAACAAAAGAAGCTGAACAATAATTTGCAAATCTTAATGCAGACATTCTTATGTGTTCAAACCAGGCTTCATCCGGTTTAAATCCATATGCCTGATTAAAGTAATCCATTGGTGGATATTCAAACGTCCACATTTTTCCATTATCAAACTTACCTGCTTTAACAGTATCAAGCCCAAGGTAATCATTTGATTGAGCAGAAACTTGAAAAGATGAAAGCACTAAAAGGATAAAGCCCAGCAATATCCTGTTTAATTTATTTCCGAACAGATATCTCATAACTACACCTAATTTATGTTTTAAGATTTTTAACTAAAAAGCGATGTGAAAAATAAATAAAAAATCCTTTTATGCGCCAAACAAATTATGAATGGTCGGATAAAAGGATAAAATGAATAACCAACCTAAAAGGCTGGCAAACTTTTACTAAATAACACAAATACTAAATGTAAGAATCTGGTTGATATAATGGTTCAATTTCCCACTCATCTTCAACCGTGCCGACGCAATGAGAACATTTAGGAACCGTAAAAACAACTTTTTCTTCATTGGGTGCAGCGCGCACAAAATTTAATACTGTTCTACAGCTTGCACATTGAACTATGTGCGATGTGTGAGTTTTGCGGCTGCAATCAGGGCAAATGAACCCAAGATCACCAGGATTTTCTTCAGGGTGAACTAAAAAAATCGAGTTGCATTTTATATGATTACATTTAGCGAAGTGCCACTTAATCGTATCAGTAGTAGCGATAGCCTTCTCCATAAAATTTGATAAGCGAATGTAATTAGCCATTTTCAAAAAGTCCATTGAAAAATTGATGCCTATAAAAAAAATTTTTGATGTTAAAAGCACTATTTTTCTTAAATTGCGCTTAAAGTTATTACCTTCTTTGAGACAAAAAAACACTAATTATTTTCAAGGATAATTCAATCATTTATTGATAAAGGGATTTTATGGAAAAACTAAATAGTTTTAAAGCATATGATATTCGCGGCAAAGTGCCATCTGAACTTAACACTGATTTAGCATATAAAATTGGCAGAACTTATGCTAAACATGTAAATGCAAAAAAAGTTGTTGTTGGATATGATGTAAGAAAATCATCATTAGAAATTTGTGAAGCATTGATAAATGGATTAACCGATGCCGGTTCTAATGTAGTAAATATTGGATTGTGCGGCACAGAAATGATTTACTTTGCAACTCCATATTTAAATGCTGATGGCGGAATAATGATTACTGCAAGCCACAATCCACCAGAATATAATGGAATGAAATTCGTAAAAAAAGATTCTGTTCCTGTTGGATATGATTCTGGTTTAAATGTTGTAGAATCAATGATTTTAAAAAACGAATTGGGAGAAATTTCTTCTTCAAAAGGTAAAGTTGAAAAACTTGATGTTATGACTGCTTTCATAAATAATCTCTCAAAATTTTATGATCCAAAAAAAATAAAACCATTTAAAGTTGTGGTTAATGCCGGTAACGGCTGTGCTGGATTAGCTCTTGATGCTATTGAATCAAAATTACCAATAAAAATGATTAAAGTTTTTAACGAACCGGATTCAAATTTTCCAAACGGCGTTCCTAATCCTTTACTAGTTGAAAATAGAAAATCAACAACTGATGCAGTATTGAAAAACAATGCAGATCTTGGAGTAGCCTGGGATGGTGATTACGACAGATGTTTTTTTACTGATGAAAAAGGAAATTTTATAGAAGGCTACTACATTGTTGGACTGCTTGCAAAATCAATTCTTAAAAATTTTCCTGGTGAAAAAATTGTTCACGATCCAAGATTAGTTTGGAATACTCTTGATGTTGTAGATCATAGCAAAGGTATTGCAGTTCAGTCAAAAAGCGGACACGCATTTATTAAACAGAAAATGAGAGAAGTAAACTCAATTTACGGCGGCGAAATGTCTGCGCATCATTACTTTAGAGATAATGCTTACTCAGATAGCGGAATGATTCCATTTTTATTAATTATGCAGCTTATGTCTGAAGAAGATAAAACATTAAGTGAACTTGTTGAAGAAATGATTGCCAATTATCCTTGCTCTGGAGAAATAAATTCTACAATCGCTGATCCTGCTGGAAAAATAAAAGAGATTGAAAAACTTTACACCGGCGGAAAAGTTGATAAAACTGATGGCTTTAGTATTGAGTATGATAACTGGCGTTTTAATTTAAGAATGTCTAACACAGAACCTATTATTCGTTTAAATGTTGAATCTAAAGGTGACGTTTTATTGATGGAAGAAAAAACTAAAGAACTTTTAGATATTATTCGGGCTTAGGTTTACCAAAAGGTAATACCAGAAATGGTATTACCCTTTTTACTTCTTAACACTGTAAAATAAAAAAACTCTTTTCATATCATACCTGGATTATTTTTTCTCTAATATTTTTGTCAGTTCTTGCTCTTGTATCCATAGAAAATCCGTATCACGGAGATGAAAAACACATTGTAGAAACAATACGCCTTTTCGCAAATAAATTTTCAATTGAAACAATAAAAGATTACCCGGAAGTTACTCCACCATTATTTTATATTATTTATTCTTTCTGGGCAAAGCTTTTTGGCTCATTAGAAAGTTTAAGAATATTTACGCTTATCATTTCTTTTGCAACGTGGCAAATTCTTTACTTGTTAATGTTATCCTTCACAAAAAACGAAAAGCACAGTTTCTTGCTTTCACTTTTAATAATACTTAATCCTTACTTTTTTGGAACAAGTGTTTATGTTTTTACGGATACACTAACTTTATTTTTTGTGATTGCTTCCATTTTAGCATTTCAGAAAGATAAGATTTTTCTCTTCTTAGTGTTTAGTACATCGGCGATATTGTGCAGACAGTATTCAATAATATTTCCCTCAGCTATAATTATTTATTCTCTTGCCAATTATCAAACTAATAAAATTAAAAATGCAAAATATATTTTAGCGAGCGTAGTAAGTTTTTTACCTTTAATTAAGTTACTTATTCTTTGGAATGGAATTGCGCCTAAAAGTGGAGTTGGGAAATGGATAATTCCAAATTCAGGTTTATACAACTTGGACTATATAAATACTTATTTAACTTTTTCAACAATTTATTTATTCCCGCTAATTTTATTTTACTTTAAGAAGATTAGATTAAATTTATTTACAATATTGATTAGCATTGGATTAACACTGTTACTCAGTTTCTTCCCAATCAAACCTTCTGAAGCAACAATCGTTCAAACAACAAATATTACTGTTGGGTATGCACATAAATTTTTGTTTATGATTTTAGGACAAAATCATTTTACTGTAAAAATTGTTCTGGGATTATTTCTTTTTATTGGTAGTTATATGAGTATTGAATTGATAAGAATGATTTTCAGAAATTTAAGAGAGTCTATAAATGATTATAAAATAATTTTCACTTTTTTGTGGCTATTATTTTTATTGATAATGCCTTTCTCTTATCAAGTATGGGAAAAGTATTTAATAATGATTTTACCGTTTTTAGCTTTAAGTATTTACCAGTTGATTTATCTTCAATCGGAACCAAAATAAACTCTATAAACTAACTTCCACCTTAAACGGTACTCTAAGTTTTTCCCATTCCAATCTTATAATAGCAGATGTATCTGAAACTTTGCTAATTGAATAAGCTAACCATTCCTGCCAATTCCCTTTTTCAGTTTTTACTTTTACTCGCAAGGCATCTTGCGATTCGTTGTATTCAAATGCTCCCCATTGATCTGCAACTTTGTTAAAAATTATTGTCCACTCTTTTTTACCAGGAATTGTAAAAAAGCTGTAAGATCCTTTTTTTAATTTTTTACCTTCAATTACAACATCAGTTGAAAACGTAATTTTGGTTGCTTCATTTGCACCTGCGCGCCAAACAGCATCGTAAGGAACAAGTTTGCCCCAAATAGTTCTGTCTTTAACTCCTGGTCTGCCATAAGAAATTTTAACATCGGTTAAACCAACTTGCTGCATCACTTCTGCTTTAGGACTTAATCTTACATCTTTTTTACCATTCTGCGCAAAATTTTGTTGCGAATAAAATGCTATAATTAAAAATGAAAAAAGTACTATCGAGTAAATATATTTCATAATCAAAACCTTAAATCTTTACTTAAAGATATTCATTTTTTTTGTAATTCATCAACAACTACATCAATCTCTTGACAAGTATTATAAAAGTGTGGCGCAAATCTCATTAATCCTTCTCTTAATGAGCAAATTATTTTATTCTCACTAAGATGATTAAAAACTTTTTCAGCATTTTCAATCTTTATTGTAACAATTCCGGATAATTCAGATTCATCGCAATCTCTTAGAAGACAATGAATATTTCTTTCTTTTAACTTTGAAATAAAATATTTGCTATTGCTAATAACTTCTGATTCAACATTTTCAAAACCAAATGCTTTAAAGAGTTTTAGAGATTCACTAAAAGCATAAATTCCAAACGTATTTAATGTACCTGTTTGAAATACATCTGCAGATAACTTTAAATCTAATCTATAATCTAAAAGATTCCACGCATCATTTACAGAAAGCCAGCCAACATTTGCAGGAATTATTTTTTTCTGTAATTCTTCATTGATATAAATAAATGCTAAACCTTGCATTCCCAGCAGCCATTTTTGTGTACCGCAGGAAAGAAAATCGATTTTACATTTATCAACATCAATTTGTAATGCGCCAATTCCTTGAATTCCATCTACACAAAAAATAATATTATTTTCTCTGCAATATTTACCAATTTTTTCTAAATCAATTTTATAACCAGAAAGAAATTGCACAAAGCTTACCGAAATTAATTTTGTATTCGGTTTTATGTCAGATATGATTTGATCAGCCGTTACAATTCCATTATTTGATTTAACAAAATCTATTTCAACACCAAATCTTTGCAAATTTAAGAAAGGATAAACATTTGCAGGAAATTCAACATCGTTCAGTAAAATTCTATCACCTTTTTTCCAATCAATGCTGTTTGCAAGCATAATCAAACCATTTGTTGTGTTATCAATAAATGCAATTCTATCACCTTTACATTTAATCATCTCAGCTAATAAAGATTTTGTTTCAATCATTACATTAACAAATGATTCAAAATCATCAATATTATTCTCACTTTTATCTTTTAATAAACAATGTAATTTATCTACTATAAAAGTTGAGAAAGGACCCGTTGCGGCGTGATTAAAATAGATTATATCTTTATCAAGATAAGGGAAATAACTTCGCACTTTTAATTTATCCATCTTTGAAATTCGCTTTTAGTTTAATTAGTTTTCAATACAAAAATAATATGAATTTTATCTCTTCTAAAATCTAATTTTATAGGCAAAAAATGGCTGCACAAAAACTTACCAAGCACAAAGAACTAAAACCCGAAGAATTAAGATGGAAATGTGATCCAAATATTTTTGAGTTTGAATCAACCGAAGACTTAAATCCGATAGAAGGAATTATCGGGCAAGAACGCGCACTAAAAGCTATCAGAATGGGCGTGGATTTACGCAGTCCTGGTTATAATATTTATATCGCGGGACTTTCAGGTTCAGGTAAAGCAACCACTGTAAAACAAATGCTGGAAAAAATTAGTTCTGATTGTCCAAGATTATATGATTATGCTTATGTAAATAATTTTCGGGATCCTGATCAGCCATTATTAATAAGATTTCATAAAGGTCAAGCAAGAGAATTTCAGCAGGATTTAAGTTCTGCAATTGAAGTTCTTAAGCAAAGAATTCCGATTGCTTTAGAAAGTGATCTTTATCTATCCCGCAAAAAAAATATTGTGGATGATTACAATAATAAAGAACAAGAGTTGATGAATTCCTTTGATGCCGAATTAAGAGAAAAAGGATTTTCGCTTGGACAAATTAAAGTGGGTGATCAAATCAGACCTGATATTATGCCGCTTATTGATGGGCAGCAAGTTCCGGTTTTTCAACTTGAAGAATTGATTAAGCAAAATAAATTAACAAAAGAATCTGCACAGTTAATAATAAATGAATACAATACACATCAACATAAACTGCAAATTATTTTTAAAAAAGGATTAAAGATCAGTCAGGATTTTCAGGAAAAACTGCAGCAGCTTGAAAAAGAAAGCGCGGAAGTTATTGTACTTGGAATTTTTGAAGGACTTAAAGAAAAATATAATTCAAATTCTGTACTAGAACATTTAAATCTTATTGAAGAAAATATTCTAAACAACATTCAAATATTTAAAGGAATTAAACCTGAAGGTGAAATGACTCAAGAAGGTTTGATGATTGATTACTTCCGTGAATATGATTTGAATATTATTCTTGATAACTCTGATACAAATGAATGTCCGGTGATAATCGAAACAAATCCAACCTATACAAATTTATTTGGGACAATTGAACGAGTGAATGATGGCAAGGGTAATTGGTACAGCGATTTTACAAATATTAAAGCCGGCACTTTGCTTAGAGCTAATGGTGGATATTTAGTTTTAAATGTTATGCACTTGTTTGAAGAATCTGGAGTTTGGAAATCGCTTAAAAGAGTGCTTACTTATAATAAATTAGAAATTCAAGAATCGCCTTATCATTTTTCGATGGCTTCAACATCACTTAAGCCGCAGCCAATTGATATTGATACCAAAGTAATATTGATCGGAAGCCAGATGATTTATGCTTACTTATCTGAAAGAGAATATGATTTTAAAAAGATGTTTAAAGTAAAAGCTGATTTCGATTATGAAATAATACGCAGTGAAAATGTTCTTATAGAATATGCTCAGGTTATAAAAAAATTAATCAAACAAGAAAAACTTAAAGAGTTTGATAAATCTGCAATAGCATATTTATTAGAGATAAGCGCAATCTTAGCCGGAAGACAAAACAAACTTACACTAAGATTTTCTGTTATTGCTGATATTGCACGCGAAGCAAGTTTTTGGGCAAATGATGATGGATTTAATATTGTTTCGGCTGCTCACGTTGAAAAAGCTTATCAGTTTGCGCGTGAAAGACATGGTATGCTTGAAGATAAAGTAACAGAAATGTTTGAAAATAAAACTTTACTTATTGATACTGATGGAGAAAAGATTGGACAGATTAATGGTTTGGCAGTTTATAACGCTGATTTTTATTCCTTTGGAAGACCAACAAGAATTACTGCAACTGTTTCTTTAGGAAGTGGAACTATTATTAATGTTGAACGAGAAGCTGGAATGAGTGGTCGCCACTACAACAAAGGTGTGTTAATTATTTCAGGATATTTTAGAGAAACTTTTGGTCAGGATCAGCCGTTGTCTTTTAATGCAAACTTAGTTTTTGAACAATCTTACGGAATGGTTGATGGAGACAGTGCTTCTTGCACAGAAATCTTTGCATTGCTTTCTACACTTTCAAGTTTACCAATTAAACAATCAATTGCAGTTACTGGCTCATTAAATCAAAAAGGCGATGTTCAGCCAATTGGCGGTGTAAATGAAAAAGTTGAAGGATTTTTTGATATTTGTAAATTGAATGGATTAACTGGTAATCAAGGCGTGATTATTCCACAGCAAAATGTTGTGGATTTGATGTTAAGAGAAGATGTAATTGATGCGGTTAAAAAAAATAAATTTCATATTTATCCTATCACAAGAGTTGAAGACGGAATTGAGATTCTAACTGGTGTTAAAGCTGGCAGCAAAACTGAAAAAGGTTATGAAGCCGGAAGTGTTTTTTATAGAGTTGAAAAGAAAATTCAAGAATTGTTTGAAAAATCAAGATCAGTAAGATCAAAAAACAATGAAGAAGAAAAACAAAAAAGTTTATCAACACAAAAACGACTTACAAATAAAAAAATAAATAAAAAACCTGGCAGAAAGATTAAATGATGAGTTCAACTACTGAATCAACAGCAAAAACAAAAATACTTGTAACCTTAGGTCCGGCAACTCAGGATGTTGAGGCAATCCGAAATCTTATTAATGCAGGTATTGATGGAGTTAGACTTAACCTTTCTCACGGATCAACAGATTTTTACAACGAAGTTTTTAATTCAATCCATAAAGCATGTTCTGAAGAAAACACACCGCTTGCGGTGCTTGTTGATTTACAGGGACCTAAAATTAGAATTGGAGAGTTAGAAAAAGAAAGCATTACACTTGTTAATGGTAATCAAATTGAAATTACCATTGATGATTTAAAAGGAAATGAAAAACTTATTTCAACATCATACAAACAACTTGCTAATGATGCACAAATTGATGATCAAATTTTAATTAATGATGGATTGGTTAAACTTAAAGTAATCCAAAAGAAACAAAAATCTGTTATCTGTAAAATAATAAATGGCGGAATTCTTACTCCTAAAAAAGGAATGAACTTGCCAGGAATGAAATTATCAACTCCATCAATTACAGAAAAAGATTTTCAAAATCTCGAATTTATTTTAAAACATCGAGTTGATTATATCGCTTTATCTTTTGTAAGAAGCGCTGAAGATGTAAATCAACTAAAAACGTGGTTGCAAGAAAGAAACAGTAAAATTCCAATCATTGCAAAAATTGAGAAGAAAGAAGCAATTGAAAATTTATTTGAGATTGTTATGGCTGCTGATGGAATTATGGTTGCTCGTGGTGATTTAGGAGTTGAACTTCCACCGCAGGAAGTTCCGGTTCTACAAAAGTCAATTATCAGGCAATGCAATGCTCTTGGTAAACTTGTCATTACCGCAACTCAAATGCTTGAATCAATGGTAAACTCACCAGTGCCAACTCGTGCAGAAGCAACTGATGTAGCAAATGCTGTTTGGGATGGAACTGATGTTGTGATGTTAAGTGCGGAAACTTCTGTAGGAAAATATCCGATTGATGCTGTAAAAATTATGAATGATATTGTTTGTAATGCAGAACAGCACAGTGAAGACCGTGTAAACACTTTTTATCTTTCACCCGATAATCTGCAGGAAAAATTATTTGATTCAGTTGGTAAAGCTGTTGTAGAAATAAGTAAGCAAATAAATGCACAGGCAATAGTGGTATTTACTTTTGAAGGAAGAACTGCACGAATAATTTCAAAATATAAACCTGATGCAAAAATAATTGCAATCTCAAATAGCTTTAACACAATGAATAACTTGTGTTTGCGCTGGGGAGTTACATCAGTTTACAGAGAAAAAATTGATAAGGAGCATCTTGCAATTGATGATGCAAAAGAATTAATACTTAAAGAAAATCTTGCACGCAAAGGTGATTTGATTATATTTACAGCAGGGGCACCTTACTCTGAAAAAAGCAGAGCTAATTGGTTACGATTTGAAGTTTTATAAAAATGAAATCAAGTGAATTAAAAGAAGCTCTTTGGTGGAAAAATATTGAGCGCAATAAGATTCTTTGTACATTATGTCCACGATATTGTGAGATCGGAGTTGGTCAACCAGGATTTTGTTATATAAGAAAAAACATAAATGGAAAACTTTACTCTTTAGGTTATGGAAAGCCAACTGGTTTTGGAATTGATCCAATCGAAAAAAAACCTTTAAATCATTTTTTACCAGGAACAAAAATTTTAAGCTTCGGCACATCTGGATGTAATCTGGGATGCAAGTTTTGCCAAAATTGGTCTATCAGTAAAGCAAAGTTAGATGAAGTAAATTCTTTAACAGCTTCGCCTGAAGATGTTGTTAATCTTGCAAAAAAATATTTAACACCTTCGGTAGCATTTACTTATAACGATCCTACAATTTTTGGTGAGTATGTAATTGATATTTCAAAAATTGCAAGGGAAGAAAAAATAAAATCTGTAATGGTAACTGCTGGTTATATTGATAAACAGGCTCGCAAAGAAGTTTATAAATATATTGATGGAGCAAATGTAGATCTTAAAGGTTTTAGTGAAAGATTTTATTATAGAAACACATTTTCACATTTAAATGATGTTTTGAATACTTTAATATGGTTGAAAAATGAAACTGAAGTTTGGATAGAATTAACAACATTATTAATTCCTGATGAAAATGATTCTGATGAGGAAATAAAAAATGAATGCGATTGGATTCTTAATAATTTAGGTGATGAAGTTCCTTTACATTTCACAGCTTTCCATCCAGATTTTAAGATGAGAAATAAAACAGCAACTCCTCATATAACTTTACTTAAGGCAAAAAAAATAGCTCAACAAATTGGAATAAAATATTGTTATGTTGGTAATGTACACGATACAAAAAATCAATCTACATACTGCCCAAATTGTAAAAACTTGCTAATTGAAAGAGACTGGCATCAAATTAAGTTTCACAATATCAAAAATAATTACTGCAATAATTGTGGTAGTAAAATTGCAGGAATATTTTCTTAAAACTAAAAAGGAATCTTATGAATAATCTTGAAGGAAAAATAGTTCTTGTTACCGGAGCTTCATCCGGCATTGGTAAATCTTGTGCAATCGAATTTGCTAAGTTAAAATCTAAATTATTATTGGCAGCAAGACGCAAAGAAAAATTAGATGCTTTTGTTGAAGAGTTAAAAAATCAATATAAAATTGAAGTTGAAACGTTAGAACTTGATGTTCGCAACTTTGAAATGGTAAAAAATAAATTTGAATCGTTAAAATCTAAATGGCAAAAAGTTGATATAATTATTAATAATGCCGGACTTGCCCGCGGTCTAGATAAATTTTATGAAGGTAAGCTTGAAGATTGGAATGAAATGATTGACACAAATATTAAAGGTTTGCTAAACGTTTCAAGAGTTTTTTCGCCACAAATGATTGAAAGACAAACAGGGCATATTATAAATATTGGCTCAACTGCTGGACACGAAGTTTATACTTACGGTAACGTTTATTCTGCAACGAAGTTTGCTGTAAATGCACTTTCTCAATCTTTTAGATTAGATGTTTTAGATAAAGGGATAAAAGTTACTTCTGTGGATCCTGGAATGGTTTACACTGAATTTAGTAAAGTTCGTTTTTCTGGAGATGAAACGAAAGCAGATCTTGTTTATAAAGGAATAAATCCACTTTCGCCAAACGATGTGGCAGAGGCAGTTGTATTTTGCGCAACACGTCCGGCAAATGTTAATATTAATGAAATCATTTTAACGCCTTTATATCAGGCATCATCAACACAAGTAATAAGAAAATAAAAAATTATTGAAATAGGCTAACATCACCAGCACCTTCTCTGATGATTTCGGGTACTTCGCTGCTCAGATCAACAACGCTTGAAGGTTTAAAGTTTACATTTTCTGAGGATAACATAAGATCTACACGAGTATAAAAAATATTTTTTATTTCTTGCGGATTTAGTAATGGTTCACCCAATCGTGATGTAACACTTGTACTAATTATCGGGTTACCAAGTTCACTAACTATCTGTAAAGTTACGCTGTGGTTTGGTACTCTTATTCCAACAGTTTTTCTTTTACTCCATAATTTTTTAGGAACAACTTTAGCTGCCGGTAAAATAAATGTATATGGTCCTGGCAAAAGATGTTTCATAGTTCTATAAGCATAATCCGAAACTTTTGCATACTTTGATATATCTTTAAGATCGGAACAAATAAAGCTGAATAATTTAGTATCACTTTCTGCCTTTATTGATAAAATTTGTTCCATCCCTGCCCGATTAAAAAGATCACATCCAAGACCATAAAAAGTATCTGTCGGGAAAATGATAATGCCGCCGCTTTTTAATACTTCCACAGCTTTTGTAATAAATCTTATCTGCGGATTTATTGGATGTAACTCAAAGTATTCCATTTATTCTATTTTTAGTAAATGCTGGGCTTAAAATATCGTTTCTTTTTTGATAATCAAGCCAAAACATTTAAATAATTAACATTCTTAATTATTTGGTTAACAAATTTATTTACAAATTTCTTACTAATTAATTATAGTTTTTTAGGATGATTTCTTTATATTTACGCCTCTAAAATCGTAAAAGAATATATATTAAGGAGTTATTGAAATGGCTAGAAGATGCCAAGTTACAGGTGTAAGTCCAGTTGCTGGAAGTAACATTTCTCACGCACATAACAAAACTAATACAAGATTTTTGCCTAATCTTCAAAAGAAAAGAATTTGGGTACAGGAGCTAAATAGATTTGTAACTTTAAAACTTACTACTAGTGCAATAAAAACCATTAACAAAAAAGGTACGGCACACATAGCAAAATTAGTTATGGATAAAAAAGTTAAAGTTAGATAAAATATTTTTAAGCATAAAAAAAGGGAATCTTTTAGATTCCCTTTTTTATTTTTAAAGATTTTTTATTTACTCTCGAACAACCCACACTTTAATTTTAGCACTTACACTTGGATGCAGCTTTAAGCTTACACCATAAATGCCAAGTGATTTAATAGGTTCTTCAATTTCAACTTTTCTTTTATCTATATCGTGACCTTTTTCCTTTAAAGCATCAGCAATCATTTGCGTTGTTACTGTACCAAAGATTTTATCTTCTTCACCAACCTGAACAGATATTGTAACTGAAACAGTTTCAAGTTCAGAAGCTAAGGCTTCAGCAGCTTTTAGTTCTTGCAAGTTTCTTTTTTCAACAGATTTTTTTTCTTCTTCAAGAGCTATAATGTTGCCTTTTAATGCAGCATAAGCAATACCTCTAGGAAACAGAAAATTTCTTGCATAACCATCCTTAACATCTACAAGTTGTCCAATTTTGCCTAAGGATTCAAAGTCTTGTCTAAGTATAACTTTCATTTTTTCTCCAACTTTTTAACTATCTAACAGTATCAGAAACATAAGGTAACAAAGCCATATGCCTTGCGCGTTTAATAGCCAAAGCTAATTCGCGCTGATACTTAGAGCTTGTACCGGTTATTCTTTTAGGAATAATCTTGCCTTGCTCGGTTATAAATTTCTGCAAAAGTTTTACATCTTTATAATCAATATATTTAATACCGTTTTGTGTAAACCTGCAGACTTTTTTTGTTTTACTAACTTCTTTCTTCATTTCCATTACCTGATTGTTTAATTAAACTTGATTCTTCACTTGATAAAAACTTATCAAATGAATCTTCGGTATAATCGATTGAATCATCAACAGCAACACTTGGTTCGTCATCTTCAACAAAACCATTTCCGTCTGTTCCAATCAATCTTTTATTTAAAAATTGAATTCTGCGAGCTTTAATTTCTACAATACTTCTGTTATGTCCATCATCAGATTTCCAGCTTCTGCTCTGTAATTCACCATCAACAAGTACAGCCGAACCTTTTTTCAATCTATCTCTGCAGCTTTCAGCTAATTTATTCCAGGCAACAACACCAACATAACATACATCTTCTTGCCACTGGTTTGTGCTATCCTTAAACTTTCTATTTGATGCAATAGAAAAATTAACAACAGGTGTACCATTAGTTGTTTCCCTAAAAATAGGATCTTTTGTAAGATTTCCTGCCACAATCACATAATTAATTTCAGGCATTTTCAAATCAGCCATTATAGAACCTCCACCTATATCTTATAAGTTATTAGTTACCGTTGTCTTCATTATTATTTTCAGCCTCTTCAGTTTCAACCTTTTCAATTGTTTCCGGGGCTAATTCTTCCTTTAACGTGTTAGAAAGAGTTTTATTCTTTTCTAATTGTTCAAGAGCATCGCTATTAAGTTTAAGAGTAATAAATCTTAGAATTTGTTCATCTAAAGAATATGTTCTTTCTAACTTAGCTACGATATCACTTGGAGCATCAAATCTATAAATTGCGTAATAACCTATTTTGCTTTTTTCAACAGGATAAGCTAAACGTTTTCGTCCCCAATTCTCAAACTCTCTAACCTGTCCTCCATTATTAACGATGAAGTCTTTTACTTTGGTAAGAATTGCTTCGATTTGCTGATCATCTAACGCAGCATTTATTAGAATGGCACTCTCGTAGGTACCTTTTCTCATTATATCACCTCCTATGGTCTATTTGGCTCTTAACATGAGAGACTAAGAGCAGGATTATTAAATATATTTATTAAAAAACCGATCAAATTTACTTAATCAAGGGTGCAATTACAAGAGCTACAACTGACATTAGCTTAAGTAAAATATTAAGTGAAGGTCCTGAAGTATCTTTAAATGGATCACCTACTGTATCACCAACAACAGCGGCTTTATGAGCTTCGGAACCTTTAAAGTATTTTTGTCCATTAACTTCAACGCCTTCTTCAAACATTTTTTTTGCATTATCCCAGGCACCGCCAGCATTTGCTTGAAAGATTGCCATTAACACACCGGTAACTGTTACGCCAGCAATTAAGCCGCCTAACATTTCTTTATTTCCTAAAAATCCAGTAAGTATTGGAACAATTACAGCTAAGAGTCCGGGCACTACCATCTGTTTTATTGCAGATTTAGTAGAGATTTCTACGCATTTACCGTATTCAGCTTTTCCATGAGCGTCATCAAATATTCTGATATCATCACTGCTCCAGTCAGATTTTTCTTTACCCTCATTTTTACGCATAACCTCTAAGGCAGCTTTAAGTTGAGGAATTGAGTTAAATTGTCTTCTTACTTCCTCAATCATTGCCATTGCTGCACGACCAACAGCTTGCATTGCTAATGCTGAGAAAAACAATGGTATCATCGAGCCAACAAATAATCCAGCCATTACTTCAGATTTTGATATATCTATTGCTTTAATGTTTGCAGCCGTCATATAAGCTCCGAATAAAGCTAATGCAGTTAAAGCAGCAGAACCAATTGCAAATCCTTTACCAATTGCTGCCGTAGTATTTCCAACTGCATCTAATTTATCTGTTCTACTTCTAACTTCTTTTGGTAACTCAGACATCTCAGCGATTCCACCAGCATTATCGGAAATAGGACCATAAGCATCTACAGCTAATTGAATACCTAAAATGCTTAACATACCAACTGCAGCTATTGCAATTCCGTATAATCCTCCAAAATTGAAGGCTATAATAATTGCAGAAGCAATAACCAATATTGGCAATGCAGTAGAGATCATACCAACGCTAAGACCTGCAATAATATTTGTGGCTGAGCCAGTTATAGATTGTCTTGCAATACCTAAAACCGGTGCTTTACCGCTTCCTGTATAATATTCAGTTATCATACCTATTAATGCGCCAGAAAGAATGCCAACAACAGTTGCGATAAAAATTCCTGTAGCTGTGTATGGATTGCCTTTTACTGGATCTGACCATTGATAAAGTGGGTCTTGATAAAACCATTGTTCTGGTAACAACCATTTTATTAGGAACCAGGATGCAATTATCATTAAAGTGCCGGCAACTATATTACCAAGGTTTAATGCTTTTTGCGGATCGCCGCCTTCTTTTACTTTTACGAAGAATGTTCCGATGATTGATGCAACAATACCCACGGATGCAATAACTAATGGTAGTAAAACAGCACCTAATCCGTTAAACTTATCTGCAAATTCTGGAATAACAAAAAATGCTGAGCCAAGAACCATTGTACCTACGATTGATCCAACATATGATTCAAAAAGATCTGCGCCCATTCCAGCAACATCACCAACATTATCACCAACATTATCTGCAATAGTTGCAGGGTTTAGTGGATGATCCTCTGGAATTCCTGCTTCAACTTTACCAACCAAATCTGCACCAACATCGGCAGCTTTTGTATAAATACCACCTCCAACACGCGCAAATAATGCAATGGATGATGCACCAAATGAAAATCCAGTTATAATAGTTATTACTTTTGTTAAATTATTAAGATTAGATAACCCGTAAAGATCGCCGTAAATGATGAGTAATGAGCCAAGACCCAAGACTCCAAGTCCTACAACACCAAGACCCATAACAGAACCGCCAGCAAAAGCAATTTCTAATGCTTTACCAATTCCAGTTCTTGCAGCTTGAGTTGTTCTAACATTTGCTTTCGTAGCAACTCGCATTCCGATAAAACCTGCTAATGCAGAACAAAGAGCGCCAACAACAAAAGATAGACCGACCAGAGGAGAAGAATCGGAAGAATTAGAACCACTATAAGCAAGCAAGGCACCGACAACAATTACAAAAATTATTAACACAGAGTACTCGGCACGTAAGAAAGCCATTGCGCCTTCAGCAATGTGCCCGGCTATAGCTTTCATTTTTTCATTACCAGCATCCTGCTTGGTAATCCATTTGGATTTAAAGAAAGTGTATAGTAATGCTAAAACACCAAATGCTGGAATAATATGAAATATTAAATCCATTTTGCTCTCCTCTAATTCAGGTTAAACTATATTTATTTTTTATTCGAGATTTTTAAATTGGCTATAGGATTTTAACATTTCGCTAAATCCATCAAGTATAAAACTATCAACTAATTGTTTGCTCATTTCAAAGGTTGATTGAAGTTTTACTAATTCATTGCTTTTAAAATCAGATAATACATAATCAGGTAACTGCCCTTTTTCAAATTCATTCCCAATCCCAATTCTAATTCGGGGAAATTCATCATCATTTAAATGATAAATTATTGAGTTTAAACCGTTATGTCCTCCGTCTCCACCTGATTTTCTTAATCGTACAACACCTAAATCTAAATTAATATCATCAACTACAACTAATAAATTGCTAATATTAATTTTATAATAAGAGATACAGTTTAGAACAGCAACTCCACTTAGGTTAACATAAGTGGAGGGCTTTATCAAAACAAATGGGGTCTTTGCTATTTCCCCTTCGGAATAATAATAATCAAATTTTGAAGATTGAAAAGTTAACTTATATTTTGCTGCAGCATAATCTAAAAATTGAAACCCTACATTGTGTCTGTTTAATTGATAACGACTGCCTGGGTTTCCAATTCCGATAATTGCACGCACAAAAATCTATTCTTCTTCTTGTGTTTTTCCTTTTCCAATAACTTCAGGTTCGGCAGCAGCCTGTCCTTCGCCAGCAGGTGCAGCTTCTTTTTCAACTTTTGGATGTGTAACTGAGACAACAATTGCTTCTGGATTATTCAAGAGAGTAAGAGTATCATACTTTAAATCAGAGATATGAATTGCGTGTCCCAACTTTAAATCTGTTACATCAATTTCTATATGCTCTGGAATATCTGCAGGTAAACATTCAATATCTACTTTATGCAGTACATGTTGAAGAATACCGCCTTCTTTAATACCAATTGCACTTCCAATAATTTGTACTGGAACTTCAATTGCAATTTTTTCTCCTTTTTGTAAACCGAGCAAATCAATGTGTACAATTTTTTCAGTGGTAGGATCGAACTGAACATCTTTAATTATGCAATCTAAATCCTCTTTACCATCTACATTGATAGTAATAAGATGAGTTTTTGAAGTGAATACTAAAGGATGTATTGCTCTTTCGGATACTTGAATTGGCAATGGTTCGTGATGTTTAGAATAAAATATTGCAGGTACTTTTCCTTCTTTTCTTAACGCACTTCTGGAAGCTTTATCAATTTTTACTCTTTTCTGCGCTTCTAATAATACTTTCTCCATTTTTACTCCGGCTCTAATTAACCTTTATCTATATTAAATAATGAACTGATTGATTCGTTTTTAAATGTTCTTAAAATTGCTTCTCCAAATAATGGAGCGGCAGATAATGTTACAATTTTGTCACAATTTTTTTCATCATAATTAATTGTATCAGTAACAAATAATTTATCAATAAAACTTTCTCTAACTCTATCATAAGCTGGGCCTGATAATAACGGATGTGTAACGGCACCAAATATTTTACGAGCACCTTTTTCTTTAAGAGCTTTAGCAGCACCAACAAAGGTTCCAGCAGTATCAATTAAATCATCAACAAGCAAAATATCTTTGCCTTCAACTTCACCAATAATATTCATTACTTCGGCAAGATTTTGTTTTGGTCTTCTTTTATCAATAACAATTAAACCCGAGTTTAACATTTTTGCATAAGCTCGGGCAATTTTAATTCCACCAACATCTGGTGAAACTACTGCGAGGTTATCTGAAAGATTATTCAGATGATTTAAAAATATTGAAGAACCATAAAGGTGATCAACAGGAATATCAAAATAGCCCTGTATTTGTGATGCATGTAAATCCATTGTCATCACACGATCAGCACCAGCTTCGGTAATTAAATTTGCTATTAACTTTGCAGTGATAGAAACTCTTGGTTGATCTTTTCTATCCTGCCTAGCGTATCCAAAATAAGGAATTACAGCAGTAACTCTTTTTGCAGAAGCTCTTTTGGCAGCATCAATCATAATTAATAGTTCTACCAAATTTTCTGCAGGCGGGTTAGTAGACTGAATTAAGAAAACTTCGCGTCCTCTAATATTTTCGCCGTACTTTACCCAAATTTCCCCATCACTAAATCTTTTACTTTCTATAATTCCCAGATTAACACCAACAGACTTGGCAATTTTTTGTGATAGTGAAACATTTGAAGTTCCGCTAAAAATCATAAATCCGTCGGCAGACATTGGGAATTACTCTAATTATTTTAAAATAGGAATTAAATATAACCAAAGAGGCTTGTTAAGTCAATCAAATTAACGGCTCACTTTAGTTGATGCTTAGTCTTTTTTCTTCCTTACCAAAAAGAAAATAACTATTAATAGTACCAGACCCGCGAGAATATAAATCCAGTATGGTGTTTCTTTTAATTTAAATGGTGTAAAAGTAACAGAAATAGTCTTTCCTCTGCCAATTTCGCTTAATGAATATGACCAGGTTAAATTATTACCAGACTTATTAGTTGCGTTGTGAGTGATAATATCACCACGAATTTCGTAGTTGTAAGTTACGCGATAATTTTTGCCATCTATTCCAAAACCAGTTGTTACTGGCGGAATAAACTGCGAAAATATCTTTTGGTTTGCAGCTCCATCTTCAAGCAAAAATCTGGATTGTGAGAAAGCATTTACTGTATTTAGAGAATCTATTGCGTTGAATGATAATTCTATGTTTGAATGAATTGTTGAATCAGTTGTATCTGAGTATGTGGTAACATTTTTAAGAGTTACAAATGGCGATGAAAATTCTTTTTTTATGGAATCTGGATTAAATATTTCTAGACTAAGTATTGTATTTACGTTAGTTGTATCTGAAAATTTCATCCAGTAATTGATGTTCATCTCACCAGAACCATCTGGATAAATGATTGTATCTTGTGTATAATTAAGACATCCAACAACTGTTGTAAGAAGTATGAAAACTGCTAATAAAAATCTCTTCACTTTAATTTAATCTTTATAAAATTATTATAATGTTTAATTCAAATTTATGGAACATTCACAAATTATTCATTATTTTTGCGCGTAAATTTTTAGGAGTTTTGTCTTGCCAACTTATGAATATAAATGTAAAAAATGTTCACACAGATTTGAGATCTTCCAATCTATGAAGGATGAACCTTTAAAGGTTTGCCCTGTTTGTAAAGGTGAAATTAAAAGATTAATTGGGGCGGGTGCCGGACCAATTTTTAAAGGAAGTGGATTTTATCAAACTGATTATAAGAATAATAATAGATCAATAGAAAAGAAAAATGCTGATAACTCAAATACTAAAAGTGAATCATCAGCAAGTTCATCCAAAACTGTTAATAAAAAAAATTAATTCCTGATTAAAAATCAGCACCTATTGAAAAATAGAATATTGGTTTTTCAAATTTATCAAGATTATATGCCCAGGCTACATCAAATCTTAATAAGAAGTATAAAAAGTAAACTCTCGCACCAACGCCGGTACCCATCAATAGATCTTTACTAACAATTTTTCCATTTTCATTTTTATTAAATAACTGAAGTTTACTTGTGTTATTCCAGGTTGTACCTGCGTCTATATAAGCTACACCAAGAATATTACTAAACAATATTGGTAATGGACCCGGAATTAAATATCTAATAAGTGGAAACCTTAGCTCATAATTAGCTAATAAATATTTTGTCCCGATTCTTTCAGAATATTCAAAACCCCTCATAGGCAGCACAGCAGTTAAAAAAGCATAATCGCTTGTAGATTCAATTGGAATTTCTCGAGTAGCGAATGATCTGTTTATCCAGTTTTCAATTCCACCTAGAAAAAATCTTTGTGGATTAGCTCCACCGGAATAAGCACCAGAAAATCTCATAACAAATGAATAATCTGTCCAGAATCTAAAGTAAGTTCTATAATCTGCAGCCAAAGTATAAAAGCTTAATTTCTTTTTGCCGATTCCTGGATTTGCATAAGCTTCTAATCTATATCTGGTACCTTGTATTGGTGAGGTGTAGCCCCACATTACATTATCGTGCACAAATGCAATTGATGGAATTAGAAAAGAAGCTTCATCAACAGGTTCAGAATAATCATCAAGATTTTCACCTTTAACATTCATCCAGGAAAGACCACTTTCAAATCTGTAATATCTATTTAAAGGTAAACTTGCATTTAAAGTCAATCCATAACTTCTGTATCTATAAAGATTATAAAACCCATATCTATATAAATTTGCAAAGCGTGCAGTATGATATCCTTGAACACCGTAATCAATTTTTCCGCCAAGATAATAATATGCTAATCCGTAATCGCTGTTCTTTAAATCAATTTGTAAACCAGTAACTCCTACAAGACGATGTTCACCAAGAACATCACTAAAACTTAAAACGGTTGTGCCGATAACTCCATAAAAGGTACTGTAACCGGCGTTTGCATAAACTAAATCTGGACCAAAAGTAATTTTATATTTATTTACTCTATAATCGCCGTTGGAATCAAGATTATCTTTGGGAATAAACAAAGAATCATTAGCGTAAACTTTTTCGGAAGTTGAATCTTGATTACCAAAAACAAAATTTGAATAATCTTGGTTTAAATTATTTTCAGTAGAGTCTTCCTGAATTACATCACCAAGAAATATTTTTATCTCAGTGTCTGTTTTGCTGCTATCAGTTTTAGAATCTGTAATTTGTTTTACTTCTACATCTTCTGATTGAAATTTATTTTTTACTTCGTTTAACTTAGCTATGTAATAAGTTGGTATTAAACTATCGGCTTCAATTTTTGGCTCAAATGGATTATCAATCATAAAAATATTAAACATAGATTCGTACAGGGTTGAAAACACAAGCTTTTTTGTGTCTTTTGAAAGCGAAAGTTGATACAATCCACTTAATGAATTTGTAATTGGTTTTATAGAATTTTCGTTTACATCCTTTAAGGATTTTGTATAAATATTATTTATCCCGTTCAGGTCAGAAATAAAGATCAGTCTTTCTCCATTTGCTTCTTCTTTTGGTGATGTTTCATCACTAAATGGTAAGTTGGTTATTCTGATTATTGATCCATCATCTAATTTTAATAAGTAAATATCTTTCTGCGCAAAATTATGATCATACATTTTAAAGGCATTATCAATCTGGTCAGCCTTCAAATAATCATCTCTATCTGAAACAAAATAAATTGCATTGTCATCATTTGACCATGAAGGATCTGAATCACTAAAAATATCATTTGTAAGGTTCGTAACTTTTTTAGTTTCAAAATTATAAATATAGATATCGGATTGCTTAGAGTTTTGCCCGACAAAAGCAAGATGTTTGCCATCATTAGACCAAGTAACACTTTCAATTGATTCAAAACTTAAATCAAGCAATTCGTTTTCATCTTCTTCAAGATCAAAAATATAAATTCCATCAAAACCACTGCGTTCAGCAGAAAGTGCAAGTTTATTGCCATCAGGAGACCACGTTAGTCCAGGAGTTAAAATGTTTAGCTCTTCAAAATCTGGAGTTTGATTTCCTTCTACCAATCTTTTAATAGTCTTGCCAGTTAATGCATCCATTATGTATAGACCAAAATAGTAATCACGATTAGAAATGAATGCAATTTTATCACCCTGGGGAGAAAGAGTTGGCGAAGTATTATAAAAGCTTTTATCCTTTTCAGAATCAGTAAGTCTTTTTGCAAAATCTTCCGGATCATCTCTTAAAGCAACATCCGGCCAAAAAGTTTTTTTGATATCTTTTCTCCATCGCTCACCAAGTTCTTTAATATCAATGCCAAGAGTAGCTTTAAATCCTTCATCAACATTTCCGGTTCCTTTAATTTTATTAACAAGCTCACCAATTTTTTCTTTACCGTATTTATTAGCTATATAATAAAAAACCGATTGCCCGCCGCGATAAGCAAAGTAACCTCCCAGCCTGTTTATGTCAGGCAGATATTCACTTACAGCAGCATCACGAATGAACATATCAGTATCAACATCCCACCCCAATGCTTCATATTCAGCTAAACCTTCACTAAACCATAATGGAAACTGCAAAGAAATATTATTTGTTATGATGTTCTGAATAGAGCCACCGTAAAACATATCATTCATTACCGCGTGTGTAAGCTCGTGATGAATTAGGTGACGAAATTGTTTATATGAACCTGTAAATTGAACTACAACTCTGTTTTTAAATAATTCAGTAAATCCCTGGATACCTTCAGAAAGATATTCATCAATAATATTATTTTCTTGAAAAGCATTTTGGGAGTTAAAAATAATAATTGTTATACGATTATTTATTCTGTAATTAAGTGTATTCTGTATTGATGCAACAGCATCTTCGGCTGATTTGGCTGCAAACTCGGTTAAGGTTTCACCATCTTGCGAAAAATAAATATCAAAATGCTTCGTCTGGATGTAATACCAATCATAATCTTTTATATGCACTTTATTTTTCCCAAACTGTGCAAATGCAGTTGAAGAAATTAAAAGTGAAATTAACAAAAATAAAATTTTACTTTTCATAATTATTCCTCTAAATCAAGAATTATAAAATCTAATTCTCCTCTTTCTTCATCAACACGAATTAGTTTAACATTAACTTTATCACCTAACCTGTATTGTTTACGATTTCTTCTTCCAACTATAGCATATCTTTTTTCATCAAGTACATAATAGTCGTCCTCAAGGTCTCTTAATCTTACCAATCCTTCGGCAAGAATTTCTGTAATTTTAACAAAAATTCCAAAATTTGTAACACCAGAAATTATTGCAGAAAATTCATTTCCCTGATGATTGCTTAAATACTCAATTTGTTTTTGCTTAACACTAAATCTTTCAGCTTCAATAGCGTTTCTTTCTGCCGCAGATATATTCTCGCAAATATCATCCAATTGTGCAAGTGAATAAATTTCACCAGATTTATTATTTGCATAATAATGCAGCAAACGATGTGTAATTAAATCGCTGTATCTTCTTATTGGTGAAGTAAAATGAGAGTAATGCTTAAAGCCCAAACCATAATGTCCTATATTTTTGGGCGAGTAAACAGCTTTAGCCATAGATCTGATTGCAAGCTCATTTATCAAAGCTTCTTCTTCTTTACCTTTTATTTGATTTAACAAATTTTGAAAAGTTAAAGATTTTTTTGATTCGTTAGGATCAAAAGCATACCCAAGTGTTTTTACAAATCTGGAAAACTCAACAATCTTTTCCTGATCCGGTAAATCGTGTACACGATAAATAAAAGGTTTAACTGCACCAGACTTTGGAACAGCAATATGTTTTGCTACAATTTTATTTGCAAGAAGCATATACTCTTCAATAAGCATATTGCTTTCTTTAGTTTGTTTAATTGCTATTGATAAAGGCACACCAGCTTCATCAAGTTTA
>Ga0172369_10002516_pt1 | contig 25115 bp, 19 predicted proteins | sample LakKiv25m_FD_114539 | JGI IMG/M metagenome (GOLD analysis project Ga0172369, IMG submission 114539) | Freshwater microbial communities from Kabuno Bay, South-Kivu, Congo - kab_022012_11.25m | ecosystem: Environmental > Aquatic > Freshwater > Lake | place: Democratic Republic of the Congo...
TTCGACAATATCCGCGTTATCGCAGCCGTCAACGTCGTCTTACCATGATCTATGTGACCTATCGTCCCTACATTCACATGCGGCTTCCTTCGCTCAAACTTCGCCTTGCCCATGGGCTCCTCCTTGAACAGTCACCAGAAACATTTTCGTCAATATTTTCGTACTAGTGTGCATTGATGATCGCCGCTTCCGACGAACAAAGCCATATAGCTCGTCGTTTCTCTAATGGAGCCCACGACCGGGATCGAACCGGTGAACCTCTTCCTTACCAAGGAAGTGCTCTACCTACTGAGCTACGTGGGCCGATTACGTCCTTTTTTTGCACTCTCAGGGCCTCGCTCTATACTGCCCCGACGTGTTGATCCTCTTTGGAGCGGGAAACGGGACTCGAACCCGCGACGTTCAGCTTGGAAGGCTGACGCTCTACCAACTGAGCTATTCCCGCGTCAGGCGCGTTTTTTAGACGGGCCATTATGTTTATGGTGGAGGGGGGAGGATTCGAACCTCCGAAGGCTGCGCCAACAGATTTACAGTCTGCCCCCTTTAGCCACTCGGGAACCCCTCCAACGTGGAGCTGGCGATGGGACTCGAACCCGCAACCTGCTGATTACAAATCAGCTGCTCTACCGGTTGAGCTACGCCAGCAAGTGGCTCCTCTATAAAAGTACATTTTTTATCCTTTTAACGCAACCATGTCAAGCCCTTCGTCTCTGAAAATGTCCTGCTGCCGTATCAGCATCCACTTCGGCCTGAAAATATCCGAAAAATTTGTCTTCCCCCAACCGCGCGGCCCTACTCGTCGAAGGTGTCCGGGGCCAGCGAGTCCACAGTATTGTCTTTTGTACGAAAAACAAACCCGTATTCTTTGGCTTTTTCCACATACGACCCTTCACTGAGCCGAACTTCCCCTATTATATTTACCCGAATGGCGGCCGCGCCTTCTACAGGGCACTTGGATTCACACCAGCCGCAGCCGGTACACCGCTGAGCAATGACAAACGGTACAGCATTCTTCCTGTCAGGTACGGGCCTGAAAGATACAGCATTGTAGGGGCAGACTTCGTCGCAGACCAGGCATTTCTTGTCTTGCTCCCAAACGAGGCAGTGACGTCTTTCTATCCAGGCTGTTCCTACCTTCGCATAATTCTTTTCAATTAGGCTGAGGGATCGGATAGCTCCTGTGGGGCACACCTTGCCGCAGACGTTACAGTTAATGCCGCAGGCAGCTAACCTTGGAGTTATTACAGGGGAGAAGATCCCTTCGAGCCCAGCTTTTAGCCATACCGGCTGCAGCGTGTTGGTTGGGCAGGCTTTCATACATTCTCCGCAGCGCACGCACCGAGCCAGAAACTCCGGTTCCGGCAGGGCGCCCGGAGGGCGTATCAATTCGGCCTCACGCAGGGGCCTTTCTTTTGACCCCGATCGCTGTTGAGCAATATTGGTTCTCAAGAGACCCGCAGAGAATAGACCCGCAAGAAGCGGCCACAATAGACCCCTCCTCGACAAGTTAAGAGCAGGTGGGGCCTGCGGGGCCGGGGGGGTCAATGAGAAGGAGATCGCATGTTGAGGGCAGATGATTTTACATTGCATACATGCTATGCATTCAGAGTACCTGGTATGCTTTGGGTCATCGCTGATGGCGCCCGTCGGGCAGGTTCTGACACACAGCCCGCACGAGTTGCAATCGTCACTCACGCTGCGTCTGACAAGCGGCTTGCGCGAGAATATTGCCAACAAAGCGCCTGCTGGACACAAATTTCTGCACCAAAAGCGCGGCTGCCAGATGCCAAGGGCGGCAATTCCCACTATCAGGAGCGTCACAAACATGTTTGAGGCAAAGACCCTTGCCGGAAGGGACCAGTAGGCAAGATCGGGGAAGGACTTTAACAGCGGCATAGTCAGATCAAGAATTTGATCTCCAGCAAACAACACTATGGGATGGATAACCAGCCCATACAAGCGCGTTGCGAGGGATAGAGGCGAACCCCAAGAAACAAGCGATACACCTCCGATTGCAGCGCCCATCATGACAAGAATTACAGCGTACTTTGTCTTATGCGAAAACCTTTTTATTGACTGGCCGCTGTCCCTAGGGGGCCGTTTGCTGGCACTCCTGAAAAGGGTCTCAATACAGTCTAGAGTCGCTCCCATGGGACAAATGTAGCCGCAGAAGATGCGCCCTGCGAAGAGACCAGTAGCGACCACGATCAACGCGAGCCAGAACGCAGGTAGTAGGTCCCGGGCAGCGACGGTGGTAACCGCAGCAATGGACGGATCGAGCCTAAGAAACAGGTCGGCCGGGATGCCTTCAGGATAAGGGTAGGAAGCGAGAATGAGCAGGAGGCAAAACAGGCCAAGAGAAAAGGCTTGTGCAATCCGCTGAAATCGCATTATGATGATATGTTCTTGACGTTCAGTTTGTCTAGATCCATGGTTCCCAGGCCGCGTGCTGCTGCGAGACGAATATGGCGCACCTGATGCGGCTGAATCTTCTTGTCATACCAAGTCCCAAGGGCCACCATCTGCGCGTCTGCGGCGACAACGTCCGGTGAAGCGAGGACAAGATCGAGCGGGATGATCTTGCCAGGGCCGCCAGGACCTCCAGTGGAGAGTATCCGCGTACCATCGATAACCGTTAGGTGCGGTCTAAGAACGGTGACCATGTCCACAATGGCTTCGTGAAGGTGGTAGCGGCCATGAAAAGCGAGTCGGTCGTGGATGAGTCCCATCATCCCCTTCATGCCAAGGCTAACGCCCGCAGCCGAGTGTGACTTGCCGACTGGTACGGCTATCAAGACGTCCGCATCCAGTACATCTGAGACAGCCATCATTGATTTGAATTGGTTGCCGTTGGGGACCGGAACCTCGCGGAAAAACCTCTTATTTTGCACAATACTTACCGTCGTGTTAGGGACATCTTTTAGGAATTCCGGAATCTTCGACATCTTGAGACAATCTTTTGGGGAATTAAGGACGTTATCTAGGACGGCTACGCTGGCGGCGCCGGCCTCTATGCACATCAAAGCAACTTCCCGCACCACTATCGGATTAGTGTTCGATGCCCTTTCCGGTCCGCTGGCAAAGCTCATGTTTGGTTTGATCACAACCTTGTTGCCAGGTTTGACGAAACGCGTCATGCCTCCAAGTCCCTCCACCGCTGCCCTAGCGTTAGCGGCAGGACTACTACCTCTACTTATGACGAGATCCGCTATCTCAGACCTAGAGGCCGTTTTGTCTTCAGCCCCTAGCACAGCTCTTGGCCCGTTCACCGCCAATACGGCCGTGGCTGCAAGTCCTGTCTTCAAAAAATTTCGTCGGTCGGTTTTTTTGGTCATCCTTGCTTCTTCCTTTGCATTCATTTGAACACTTCTACCGATAAAAATCATTTTTTTTCTGAATGTCAACATGCCCCTGGCTTCGTCAACCCCCGGATGCCGCTGCATCCATGTGGTGATTCTCGAAAGCAAACGCGAATTCCATTCACTAGTCCCTCAATCATTTCGGTGAAGATGGGAATCCATCTACTGTATGCCCGATCACGTCGGCGATGACAAAGGACGGCCTGAGGCGTTAATCCCTTAAAAGCGCTGACATCTTAAAGGCGCCCCGAACGGTCATGGAGGATGCCTCAAATACAGTTTTTGAATCCGACAGAAATTCAGAGAAACACTACAGACACCATTGGGTACGACAAGCAGGACGGATCCGAGGCCGATCTGAGGCTTGGCAGGTTTAGGTGTCTTTGGTAATATTGACAAACATTTGCGCGTCAAGCCAGAGCGGCGGGCTGCCGACAGGCTAAAGCTCGGCTGCGGACAAAGACGCCGGTTCCCTTATTGCGGAGGATGTTATTCCACTCTACTTTGATGACGAGATTCACAGGAGAATTCACAAATGGCCAACCTTATCCGGCTTCCGTGGGGCAATAATGAGCTACGCATCCCGTTGCCTGATTCCTGGCGAGTACTAGGTGAACTGGTTCCGATCAAGAGCGAGCCTGCGCGCCCCGGCGCGTGCACAGAGGCGCTAATCAACCCAATCGATTCTGACAGACTTGCGTCCAGAAAATTGCAAGGCAAGAAAATCGTGTTGGTGGTTGACGATCATTCTCGGCCCACGCCGGTTGCTTCTTTTCTTCACGAAGTGTTGGACGAGCTTGCGGCAGGAGGAGCCACAAAAGAAAACATCAGGGCACTTATCGCGACTGGCGTACACAGATCCATTCGGGAGGCAGAGCTCGAAAAGAAGCTTGGCAGGGCCAACATGACCCGACTGTCATGGTTTTGTCACAACGCTTACGACGAAAGTGGCTTAGTAACCTTGGGGGCCACGTCACGGGGGACAAAGGTAACCCTTAATAAACTGTTGGTGGAATCCGATCTTATAATTTGCATAGGCTCGATTGAGCCTCATTTGCTTTTGGGGTTCGGCGGAGGGTTGAAGACCATTATTCCAGGCTGCGCTGGAGCGGAGACCATAGGAAAGAACCATCTACAAGGTGTAGATCCTGACAACTTTGACGCCGTAGGGGTCAAGGGGGATACATCCCTTATGAGATTGGACCTGGAAGAGGGCGCTCAGATGCTCCATAAAGAGTTTTTCATTATAAATGTAGCAATGAACGAACTGGCACATCCCACAAAATTTTTCTGTGGCCATCCCATCAAAGCCCATCGCATGGGGGAGGCGTTTGTTGAACGAGCGGCCTGCCTAAGTGTTCCGGAGCCTTCTGACGTGGTGCTAACCAATTCGTATCCCATGGAATTCGACCTGCGGCAGTCTGTGAAATGTTTGGGCAACACCCTTTACGCATGCAAGCCAGGGGGCGTGGTGATGGGCTGCGTAAAGTCTGAATGTGGCCTTGGTGAAATGCCTCTACCGCGGAAGACTTTGCCCTATGCTGCCATGCGAACTCTCATGAAAGTCATAGGTAGGAAGCGAGTATTACCTTTTGTGAAAAAAGTAAAAGAGGGCCAGCCAGTTGAAGAAATATTCATTGGACACTTCGGCCTGCAGATGTTGAGGAGAAATCATCTGGCTCTTTTTAGCGACAGCCCCGTTCTCCCGGAAGATATTGGCCGGAAGATGGGTTTAGCTAGGAGTTTCACTAATATTGATGATCTTGTGGGGTGGACCCGATCCCATGCCCCGCACAAAGCTAGTGTTTGGGTCTTTCCTTACGGCGGCTCCACCTATTCACGAGTCTCGACCACAGGGTTCCTGGGCTGATATACCATTCCGGGGAATCTCTGTCGGAATGAGCGCCTCTGTAATGTTCGAGTATTATCGTCAAACCGCGTGTCCAAGATGGAGACAGCGCATATTATTGTCACTAAAATCTAATCCTTGCCATGCCAGGCTTGATCCGACATCCACTAAAGTCGTGTTGAATCCACACTTACCAGCGGATTATATGAATTATAAGCAGGCACCGAATTCGTGATCACTTTGGGGAACCGCTTTCGGCGCCGATAAACTATGGCGCTTCCCAAAAGTAGACGCGAAATGCATGCATGAGTTCGTCTGTCATTTCCGTGAAAAAGGGAAGCCGGCAATACTGGATGTGCGATCGAGTCGGGCATGACAAGGCATGGCCTGAAGGGCCAATTCCATAAAAGCGCCGACGTACTCGAGGTCACTTGAACGGTATGACAGTCCAGCAAAGATTTTTGGATTCCGACAGAACTTTAGAGAAATACTGTAGCATTCGAGTACCGAGCCTCGTCCAATTCTTGTTCATTGTCGAGGACCACTATATTAAGTTCGATTGTCCAATACTTCACCGGAGCTGCTGACAAGTTCTATGCTCAGACCTTTGCGTCCCAAGGCGTGGGTCGAGCAGCTTAGGCAGGGGTCAAAGGCTCGGATCAATCCTTCTATGCGGTTCAGGGCGGACTCAGGAACTTTATCGCCCTGCACAAATCTTTTGGCTACCTGCAGTACCCCCTTATTCATTGCCAAATTGTTGTTTCCTGTCGCTACGATCATGTTCGCCCATTGCATCAATCCTTGCTCATCGACTCGATAGTGATGAATCAGGGTACCCCTTGGCGCTTCGACAATCCCTACGCCTTCAGAGAAATTTGGCTTGGCGTAAGATCGCACCCTGGGGTCGAGGATTTTATCGTCTTGAAGGAGCTTTTCCATGGTTTCCAAGGAGTAAAGGATTTCTATAAGCCGGGCGAGGTGATTATGGAACGAACTCATGACTGGTCCACGGTCCAACCGAATGAATTCTGCCCATTCCTGATCAGCGAGGGTTGTACCGCAGCCGTTGCACACGTTCAGCCTGGCGGCAGGTCCTACTCTGTAAATGCCTTCAGGATAACCGTAGGGAAGGTAGTATGGCGATTTGAGATATGAATAAGATTCGGCTCTTTCGGCGATAAGGGAGCGGTAAGACGCTGGTTCGACTCCGTCTGCGACAAATCTTCCTTTCGAGTCAACGATTCTCAAGGTCCCGTTAACATGCTCCAGGTTCCCCTCTGAATTCACCAACCCCATAAAAAGCGAAGGAAAGTTGGCAAAGGTTCGGATCTCTTCGTTGAATCTGTGAAGTTGATCTTTCAGCCATGCCAGCGTGCGATGAACTATGTTGTACCCTTCTGGGATGAGTGATAAGAGTTTTTCACGTTGTTCTTTTTTCAGCGGCTCGTTCACGCCGCCTGGCACGACCCATGAAGGATGGATTCGCTTTCCGCTGCAGGCTTCTATCACCTGTTGCCCAATGCTGCGGAGTCGGATTCCATCCAATGCGATCGATGGATTCGCCTCCACTAGACCTGCAATATTTCTTTTTTCCGGGTCAGCGTCAAACCCAAAGACTAGGTCGGGCGCTGAAAGATAGAAGAAACTCAGGGCATGCGATTGAATGAATTCGCCACAGTTGACTAATCGTCGTAGTTTTTCGCCGGTCTCTGGTATCCGCACCCCAAGTATCTGATCGCAGGCCTTGGCTGATGCAATCGAGTGGCTGATAGGACATATCCCGCAGATACGTTCTACCAAAGACGGCATCTCCGAATAAGGCCGTCCCTCGCAAAACTTTTCAAAGCCGCGCAACTGGGTAACATGGAATTGGGCATCAGCCACATTACCTTTGTCGTCGAGGAAAATGGTTATTTTCCCATGGCCCTCTACTCGAGTGACGGGCTCAATGATAATACGTCGGCCCACTTTGCAGCCTCCATTTCATAGCCTCTCAAGCTCCAAAACGAATTTTTCCCGTGAGATCCGGGGTCCGGCCGGCTAAGAGTTCGGTTGCAACGAGATATATGCTGTCGGCCGGAGGTGGACATCCCGGTAAGAACACATCAACATGGATGTATTCATGCACCGGCCGGACGTGGCTAAGGAGCGCCGGCACAGGTCCTGGAACTGGAAAATCCCCATTCTGGGCATTCTCACGATAAACCCTTTCCATTACCTGACGCGTTCCAAATTGGTTTCTCATGCCCGGCACATTCGCCGTCACTGCGCAGTCGCCAAAAGCTATAACAAATCGTGAGCGCTCACGGATGAGGAGGATCTTGCGCTTGTCGTCTTCATTGCCCACAGCTCCTTCTACGAGCGCGGCATCAACATCAGCAGGAAATTCTTTGGCATCAACGAGGGGGCTATACACAATCTCAAGCTGCCCAGCCAATTCGATAATCTTCTCGTCGAGGTCCAAAAGCGACATGTGGCAGCCGGAACACCCATCCAGCCAGGTGGTTGCAATACGAATCTTTGCAGTCATTTATAACTCCTCGACGTTATCTCAGGCGCCCGGCACCTTAAGAAGCCTCTAGTCCCAGAGTCGGTTATCGACGCTCCTCACGCCTCATCATCTGGAGGTACGGGAGGAATTGCCGCCGTTTGGTCATTTCGGCCACGGATTTGCCTTTTTCGGACAGGGCGCCTGTGGGGCACACGTGGACGCATTTTCCGCATCCAGTGCATGTTTCGGACGCTCCCCACGGCTGATCAAGGTCTGTAATGACTCGTGAGGTGATGCCACGTCCCATAACATCCCAAGTGTGCGCACCTTCAATTTCGTCGCATACGCGCACACAGCGAAGACAAAGGATACACCGGTTGTGATCCACTGAAAATCGCTCGTGGGACGCGTCGACGGAGTGCTTCGGATAGAGATAGTCGTAGTCAACATGCGTCATGCCCAGTTCCAGGGCCAGCGCCTGGAGTTCGCAATGACCGTTAGAAACGCAGACTGAGCATATGTGGTTTCGTTCGGTAAATAAGAGTTCAAGGATCCTCTTTCGGTACCGCACAACGCGCTCGGAATTGGTGGCGACTTCCATGTCCTGTCTCACCAAAGTGAGACAGGCGGGTAGCAATCGCGGCAGTCCTATAACCTCAACGATGCACAATCTACACGCCCCCCGTTCCGAAAGCCCGTCCAGGTGGCACAATGTAGGAATCCGGATTCCATTTTGCCGGGCTACTTGAAGTACGGTCTCGTCTTCCCGAGCCGTAACATCCCGGCCGTCAATCTTTAGGAGAACCACCCGGGCTGGATTTAGATCGCTGCGTATTTTATTCCCTCCGCCTGGGGCTTTCATGACTCCTCCTCGATTCCCGCCATGTGGCATACGCCGGCTTTACATTGTCTGTGCTGTATATGATCTATGTATTCCTGCTCAAAATAATGGAGAGTACTCAGCACCGGGTTGGATGCGGTCTGCCCGAGTCCGCAGAGGCTGGTCTGTTTCATGAGGTCGCAGAGTTCTGTAAGGGTTTCCAAGTCTGACATCTTTCCCAATCCACCGGCAATGTTCGACAGGATCCGATACACGTGAGCGGTTCCAACACGACAAGGAACGCACTTCCCGCACGATTCGCTCATACAGAATTCCATGAAAAACTTGGCCACATCCACCATGCACGACGTCTCGTCCATGATGATGAGGCCTCCAGAACCCATTATTGAGCCTAGTTGGGCCAGCGACTCGTAATCCAAGGGCATGTCCAGAAACTGTTCGGGAATACATCCTCCCGAAGGACCTCCTGTCTGGATGGCCTTGAATTTTCGTCCCCCCGGAATGCCTCCTCCAACGTCAAAGATAACGTCTCGTATTAGAGTTCCCATCGGAACCTCTATCAGCCCTGTATTCATGACCCGACCTGCAAGGGCAAAGACCTTTGTGCCCTTGCTTTTCTCGGTTCCTATTTTTGCAAACCATTGTCCACCGTTTCGAATGATGGGGGGAATGTTGGCGAGGGTTTCGACATTGTTGATGAGAGTCGGATGCCCCCACAGCCCGAATTCATAAGGGTATGGCGGTCTTGGCCTCGGTGTACCCCGTCTGCCCTCGATGGATGAAATCAAGGCAGTCTCCTCCCCGCACACGAACGCGCCGGCTCCTAGGCGCACCTTGATGTCGAAGTTGAATGTGGTGTTGAAGATGTTGCGACCCAGTACCCCCATCCGTTCAGCTTGCCTTATGGCTATTTTCAGCCGCTTGATCGCGAGGGGATATTCCGCCCTGACGTAAATATAGCCTTCCTGGGCGCCAATCGCATACGCGGCTATGGCCATTCCCTCCAATACACGGTGGGGGTCGCTTTCAAGAACGCTCCTGTCCATAAACGCGCCAGGGTCCCCTTCATCGGCGTTGCATACCACAAACTTATGTTGATCCGTCCCTTTGGATACTGCGGTCCACTTCAATCCGGCGGGAAAACCAGCCCCGCCTCTACCACGAAGGCCGCTGGCAGTAACTTCATCAATAACTTCTTTGGGGGTCATGCTTCGAAGGGCCTTGTAAAGCGCTCTGTATCCGGCGCGGGCTACGTATTCCTCTATGCGCTCCGGGTCTATCACGCCCGAATTTTCGAGCACAACCTTCTGCTGCCTCTGAAAAAACGGTATCTTATCAGGGCATATCAATCGATCCAGTGGAGCGCCGCCAAGCGCATCAAGGATGTCCCCGGCATCGTCAGGCCTGACTCCCTTGTAATAGAGATTTTCTGGGTCAACTTTTATCAGGGGGCCGGCCGCGCACAAGCCGAGACAGCCCACTCGACTCACGCGACATGAGTCCCCCCAATTACGGCTCTTTATTTCATTTTCCAGGGCATCCTTGATGAGATCACTCCCGGATGACATACATCCCGCAGCCATGCACACTTTGATTGAGTGCTTTGCCTCGGATTGCTTGTCCTGTTCTACCCTAGCAATGTCCGTGAGTTCCTCAAGTGTGATGGTCATCGCTCAACCAGCTCCCTATTTTTTCGAGGACTGCTTCTGTTGTCATGCGTCCGGCGACTTGACCGTCAAACACGACCACAGGGGCGAGGCTGCAAGAGCCGAGGCACCTGGCAGAGAGTAAGCTCAGCTTGCCATCGCCTGTGGTCTCTCCCGGGTCGATTCCGGTATTCTTATTGATTTGTTTCAGGATGTTGGAGGCCCCACCTATGTAGCATGCAGTTCCCTGGCACACCACGCAGGTGTGTTCTCCCGAGGGTTTCAGTGTAAAGTAATGGTAGAATGTCGCTACCCCGTACACCATGCTTAGAGGCACTTGAAGAGTGTTAGCGACATATTTGAGAGCGTCTCTGTCAAGATAGCCGAAGTGTTCCTGTACGGCGTGAAGGGTTTCGATGAGAGAATCTGGAGCGCCCCCGTGCAGTCGGATCGCCCTGTTTACTAATCTCCACCGTGGATCCTCAGCCGCCTCCCCCTTCGGATCAAGCACTGATTCCATGAGCGTGTTCCCTCCCTTTTGACAGGAGTGCAGTCTTTGTTTAGCAGACACCAAGAGTCTGTATATACCGTTATGAGATATTTGTCACTACATTACCGTACTTGATTTCCGACGGATTCAGCGCTGGCAAGGCACCTTTGGGTGTGACGGAAGAGGCGCGGCGGTTTCAATAAGGTGTCCCTCCAGCCTGAGATATGCTTTTGCTGGGGCGCCTTGGCACAGGCCTGCTTATATAACGTGATTAGCCACAGGTTTAAGCACGTTATTCCAGCTGCGTCATACCAGTTCGCGAAATTTCTGTCAGCATGAGAGCCTGGACACGTTCAACCACGGTTCTATAATCCCGTTTCAAAGATAGAGAGGTCTCAGTTTGTAGCGGTTCGGGAGAGTAAACACGAATTCGACAAGCGCTTCGCTGCTCGATTCATGTGAGCTGAAATTGCTTCGTCACCTTCGGCTTTTCGCAATGACAAGAAGGCCATAGAGGTGGCATTGCGAGCGAAGCGAAGCAATCTAGTGATAAGTTTTGAGACCGGCCATAATGACTATGTTGCTTCTCCCCGCTGGAAAAGCGCGAGAGATCCGAACAGTACTTTCCAGAACGACTCTATCTAGAAGCAAAAGAGGCGGAGCATAATCTCTCCGCCTCTCGTGTCTAAATATCTTTAACAGACTTAATCTAGAATGTACCGTTGATTTTGAACTCTATGCCGTAAATAGGGTCTATACTCCTACCGGGATTGACGCCCCAAAGCACTCCGGGGAGGCCCCCTGTGGGGAGGTCCCAATTTGGCAGAGACTTGTCAACGCATGCGTAGCTGAACCATTTCCCTGGCTGCCAGTACGAGAAGGTAAAGTTCACTACAAAGTTCTCTAACAGTTTCCAGTCAAATCCTGTTCCCACCTCATATCCCAAACTCGGGTCAGGGATGCTAGGAGCATCGTTTCTATCGTTCCAGCGGACCATGCCCAGAGGATTCTGCAATTCGCCTGCATAGGGGCCTGTGTAAGGTCTAATGAATCCCCAGCCATAGCCGCTCTTGGTAGTACGCTCAGCCCACATGAAGCTCCCATAGAAGTTGAGGTTTGATGCCACCGCGTAATCAACACGGGCCGCCCAAATTGACGCATCCTCCGCCGTTCCATTGGTGGTGTCAGCGTTCATGTGAGTGCCAAATCCGTATGAATAGATCATAAGATAGTTATAAGGTCTAAAGAATCCCGTGTTTGACCAGGAATTGCTTCTAATTCCCATATCTGTCTGAAAACCCGTCCTATCTATTTGACGTCCGTTTCTTCTGTCAGGACCGGCAAGCCATGAATAGAGAATGCTTACCTTGGCCGGCCCACTAAACGCGCCTGCAACTGCAGCCGCCCGCCAGTGCTCTCTGTATGAAGCCACTGCCCGCCTTTTAGACGTTTGATGATCCCAGTCCACTTCGCCATTGAAAAATAAGCGTCCATCATTGTATTTGAAGTACACACCGCCGTAGATCTCGTCGAAATCGACAAATGCTGCCATCTTTGCAACTGAATTGGGAGCTTCCAGAAGGCCTTCGGGGCCGCTGTGTCTTCTCACCCAGTTCAACAAAGCGCCCATGTCGATGGGCCCGTTGCGGTAGGTGAACAGTGCCGGCACAGTATCCCAATTTCTCGCGTTGTTCTTGTCGAAGTCCTGATTGTAATAAGAAGGCGTCCCCAAAGACAGTGATCCGGGTCGTGAAGGATACAGCGACACCTGGAAGCGAAAGGCCCCATATGGCATGGTAAGTGCCAGGGATTCGGATGATCGGTTCTCCTCACCGTTCCATCCTATCCCAGTACCCCAGGCTGAGGGTCTTTTCCCTATTGTTATGATACCCCAGGGGATTTCGGCAGTGAGCCAGAGCGTGTTCCAATATCCGGGGGAGAAAGAGCGCTGCACCCCCGGGGCGTGATAGTTAAGATATTCAGAGGCAGGCATTTCCCCGGGCGAAGTAGAGGCATTTGGGGTATACCATTTGCCTATGTGGTAGCGGCCACGGACACGCAACGCCTTGTTCATCCTGATCTGCATATTAGTGTCCATATAGATTGTGTTCCAAGAGCCGTCGGACCCGGATGCAAAAGAAGAACCTCTATTGGTCAAGTTTTGGTCGTTTCCGGGATAATGGAAACCGAGCCAAAAATTCAGAGGGGCAAGAGTACCGGCAGCCGGTGCCGTAGGCGTCGGTACCTGAACCTGGACGGGCTGCATAGCCGTATTATAGGCAAAAGTGGTTGTTGGCAAAATCGCCGGGACCGTGTACCCGCTCCCTGAGTCCACGTCATACGGCCCAAAGAACCCCGCTCTGCCGCCTTGGGTTCTGAACTCGTATTCCCACGTAAACACTCCGTCCATGGAAAATTCCCACGCGACCGCAGGGGTTGAGGCCCACGGGATAAGCAAACACACAACAGCCACACCCATGATCAATTTATTTCTCATCAGACACTCCTCCTCACACATAACAGCTGTCCATTCAAACATCGTAGACGAGCCGTATGTCCGTCCACAAAGCATAATGAAGCCCTGTCCCGTCCATCCAGTTGTGTCTTTGATGATATAAATTTTTTTTACGCATAACAGGCGTACGTCCAACTGTCAAGGCTTCCACGTCGTTTTATAGTTTTTTTTGTAAAGAACTATCGGAACAAAAACTTTTTGCCTAGACTGTCAGCCCGTTCAATTTGCCACGAGTATGTTGGGGTTTTATGGTATTACGGATTCAGGTGACGTCTTGGCGTACCCGGCGTGATCGGCCCCCTAGGATTCCTGGATTCTCGTGTTCATGGGAACGAAAGACGGAGTCCTGCATCCAATTCGCGTTTACTTTCCAGAATCCCAATATTGCCTATAAAGCTGGAGAGTCGTCATGTCAGACTTAATCCGGCTCATAGTCCCCATGTTGGATCCCCACTTCCGTTCGGACTACATGGAATGGGAGCAGATTCTCCAATAGGTTATTGAATTCTAGAACAACTTTACTTGCCTTCCCTCAAGGCATAGTGGACTCTTCATACCCACGTCGGACGAATAGACAAGCGGACCAAGAAAGACGATTATATTGCCATCAGGCGCTCAACTCCTACCACGAAAAAAGAGTATCTCGGCGTTCCCGCCCATAATCATTCGAATTTCATCGTCGCCAAATCCGGCCGCTGAACATAGATTACGGACAAAGGGAATTTCCTCCCTATAATTAAACCATGGCCAATCAGTCCCAAATAGGACGTGGGAGGTACTATGGATTTGAACAAGAGTGGCAAAGTCACTATGGCTGAAGGTATGAGCAGCGTTTGCAGTATCGAGGAAGAGATTGGATCTAGGTCTTAGACGGCTGGCCAGCTGTCTAAAATCAGCCATGAGGCCACCCATGTGGGCGCCCACTATATTGATTTCGGGAAAGCCTTCTGCCAGACGATCTAATTTTTGAGGTGTAGTCAAGTGGCGTGGGTCGGCTCCAAAGTGGCGGTCTGCACCTATAAAAGTGTCAAATACTGCAACCAGTTTCTTACCATATTCCCTGCCTATGGTTTGGATAGATGCCAACATTTGCCTGGCAGCAGATGATTCCAGATCAAAGCGTTGTGTGAAGCTAGAAAACTTGAAGCCGGGCACGCCTAGGGCAAGCATTCGCCTGATTTCATCTTCTAGTCGTTCCATGGACGGATGCAAAGTAGCCAGCGTCTTAATTCTAGATGAACCAATGGTCATGGCGTAATGCCGGTCGTTTTCCTTTTGAACATCCGTTACATTCGCAGTTGGGAGCAGAAAGCATGCATCAACACCATTTACTGAAGCAGCGGCTTCCAGACTGTGCGGCCGCAACCGTCTGTACGCATGCTCTGTATCTAGACACAACTGCGCAACCATTTCTTCTTTTTGCGATACATGATCCACTATGCGGCGAGTGAACATGTGGCAATGGGCGTCGATGACCATACAATCATTTCTCCGCAGATTCTTTCGTTGTTTCAGCTGTAACCCTCCCCTGGCTCACAAAAGATATACCGAGCCCTGACTGTATCGTTATCATGACGCACTCGACCAAAGGGGATGTGACTGGCTTTTGGGACTTCCACTTAACAATGAATTTCGCCCCCGAACCTCCACTAGTATCGCGTTCTTCCACTATGAAATGGGTTGTCGCCAGTGGTCCCAAGGGCTGGTCTTTCTTCAAATAAGCCTTCACCAATTTTCCATCTGAGTCATAGTAATTGACCGCCGTTATGGTTAGCGGTTGCGACAAATCTGCATTGCGCACGCTTAGGGTAGCTGTCAGATCTAAGGGCCTCGACCTGGGGCCTCCATAAATGTGCGAATATACCGGCACATAAATGGTTTGACCTGTCGTCTGAACTGCGAGGTTGCCACCATAGGCGAGACCAACGCTAAACGTTGCGCATATTACCCCTATGAGGCTTATTAGTTTTCGGATCATTGCCTTATCCCTTCCTTAGTCATGGCGCCAACGGTAATGCTTGACTGTATAATTCAGTCAGCTTGTTCAAGAAGGACTTGCCAACCTATCCAGCAAGGCCATGGCGCTAGTCTCGCCTAGCACAACAATGATGTCATCAGCCTCTATTTTTTCATCCGCAGCGGGGTTAGCCAGAAAACTTTGCCCTCTTTTCACCCCGAGTACGGTGACGCCATAATTTCTCCTAAGATCGAGTTCCCTTATGGTTTTTTGGGCAAGAGCAGACCCTGCCTCAACGCGGACCGAACGAATGTTTGCACTCGGTGCCTGGATACTTAGATCGCCGATCTGTGGCGAGTGTTGGCTCATCCTGCGGAGCATGCCATAATGATCAGACCTAATGTGGTCCACAATGTCGTCTAGTTCTTTTCTCGGGACAAAGTACTTGGCGAGAACCCGCGTGAGTATCTCGATGGAAGCCTCATAGTCCTCAGGTATAGCTTCATCCGCTCCCAATGAGTGCAGCGATTCCACCTCCGAGAGAAATCGTGTTCTGCAGATGATATAAAGGGATTTGTTCAGAGAGCGTGCAGCGTTGATAATCCTCTTTGTCGCAATGGGGTCTGAAATGACAATGGCCAGAACCGCGCAGTTCCTGATACCGGCGTGAATCAATACAGTGTCCTGTGACGCATCTCCTTGAAGAATTGGCTCGCCTTTTTGTCTCTCTTTTCGAACGGTTTCTGGGTTTAGTTCAATAATCACCCGTGGTATTCCAGCTATGGATGCGGCTAGTGACAAGTGTCTTCCATTCGTACCATAACCCACAATGATGAGACCGCGGGACATCTGGCTCGCTTCTTCTACTATTTGGCTTTGTTTTAGGCCCGTTTTCCACGCCCTGGGGAGCGGCAGTTTGAGCAGAGCCTCGGCAATTGAAGCGCCTGATCCAATGAGGTACGGAGTCGCCATCATGGTTATAACGGAAACCCCTAGAAATAACTGATAAAACTCTGGCGTGAGGATGCCGAGTCTTATTCCGGGTTCCGACAGTACGAACGAGAACTCACCAATCTGGCTCAGCGCCAGTCCCGAAAGGACCGCGGTTCTTAAGGGTAGTTTGAGGAGTATGGCTACAGCGCCGGCAATTAGGGCTTTGAGAAGCATCACGGCCAATGTCACTAGTGTCACGTAGGGGAGGTGGGTTATCACGTACTTCACATCAAGGAGCATACCCACCGACACGAAAAAGATACTGGTGAACAAATCTCGAAAGGGGAGGACGTTTCCCAGAGCTGTTTCACTGAATTCTGATTCAGAGACAATGAGTCCAGCGATAAAAGCCCCGAGAGCCAGAGACAGCCCCATTGAGTGGGTGAGCCAAGCTACTCCCAGGCCGAGGAGTACTACAGTGATCACAAATAGCTCCCGATTTTTCATCTTTGCGACACTGTGAAACAAAATAGGAACAACCAACCGCGTACCCACTACGACCACCGCGGCGATGGCCAAGGACTTCAAAAGCAGCAATCCAAATTCCTGGAGAAGTTTTTCGTCTTTCCCCGCAAGGAACGGGGCTATCAGCATCATTGGAACGACGATGATATCCTGGAAAATGAGAATAGCTACGGCCAAACGACCATGCGGCGTCTCTATGAGCAGCTTTTCTTGAAGGATTTTCAGCACTATGGCTGTGCTGCTCAGGGCCAAGAGAAACCCGAAAAATATTGCGTGGTTCAGACCCAGACCTAGTAAGAGACCAAGCGCAGACCCCGCAGCCAGGGTTAAGGCAACCTGCATCCCGCCCCCAAAGAAAGTCATGAACCGCATTTTCAAAAGAGTCTTGAGGGAAAATTCCACCCCGATTGTGAATAAGAGGCATACTACCCCTATCTCGGCAATCTGTTCGACGCCGTCAACTTCGTGGATCATTTGTAGGCCGTGGGGGCCGCAGATGATGCCTGTAATGAGAAAACCGGCTACAGTGGGGATCGCGCACCGGTGACAGACCAGCGACACCGCGAGCGCTAGGGCACAAATATACACAATATCATGGAGCAACAATTCACTCATGACGTCGGGGGCTGAATGTTTGGGTGCTTAGGCGCACATTCACTACCCTTGCACCTTCATTCGAGGCGACTCAACTGTTTACCCAGACTTTCTAAACCTTTAGTAGTTTCTCGGGACCATTTTGTGGCTGAGCCTGCTGATCACCTTGTGTCTGTGCCGCTTGGGTCGTCCCTTGTTTTAGCTCGCCTCGTTGGGCAGCCTTAAACACTTGGACGGTTCTAAGAATTGCTTGCCCCACGCGCTCAGCTTCATCTGGGCTTAGATAGACCTGCTTCTCGAAAAGCTGCACTAAGTTGGGACGGCCAGTCTCCAAATCTCTCAGCGTATAGCGCCCAAAATATACACATACATCTACAGGAGAGGACACCACCATGGTGCATCCGGCGTAGTAAGTGTCAACAAAATCCGTCATAGATCGCGCCGGAGCAGCGGGCGTCTGCTGCTCCGCCCGACTCACATTCTCGGCCCCTTGTTTCATACGACCTCCTCTATCCATACCTTGGGCGAAATAGGTCACTGTACTGAGGCTACCCTATTTGACGCTCGCTGCATATACCAATCAACAATATTTTTTGGAGGTTGCTGGTGGAGTTCCTGGGGTTTTCTCAGGAGTCTGATCGCCTCGGTGGGACAAGTGGGGGTGCATACCCCGCACCCAATACATCGCTCTGGATCAACTTTGTAAGACCCGTTTTCCTCCTTGATAGCATTCATAGGGCATCTTTCATCTGCGCAGGTTCCACAGGCTGCACAGGTATCGGGGTCAATGTATGCCACATAGTTGCTTCTCGCCATCAAATGGGGGGCTTTGAAGTTCTTAGTCCCTCTGAGAATTCCGCAGCAGCAAGAGCAGCAGTTGCATACGAACATTTGACCGGACTGGACGTTGTATGTGCAGTGGACAAGCCCCTCCTCTTCTGCCTTGTCCAGTACTGCCATAGCCTCTGCCTTGGTTATGATTCGGCCCATGTGATACCTATCAAAGGCGCCTTCGTGCTGAGAAAATGACAAGCACACTTCCGAGGAGTGCTTGCAGGGATGGCCTTGCAGCGCCGCTTCTTTGCGACAAATACATTCCATGACTTGAAACGATTTTGCCTTTTCCAGAGTCTGCTGTATATCTTCATACGGGTGCACCTCTTGCTGGCCCCTGATCTGAGCATTGATCGGGACTACCCGCATAACTGCTGGTGGAACCCCACCGACAGTGGTCATAAGTGACGGAGCATATTCTTCGACCAGATCCGCGAGCTCCTTGTCCAATCTATTGAGCTGGAACTCAAAGATTCCAACGACAAACGGTACAAGCATGTAAACCTGCTCTCCCTTAAGACTAGCGGACCCGATTTGCCCCTTTTCTACCATGCTGTCCAGTATTAGCTGCATTTCCTCGAGAGGTATGGCCAATCTCTGAGAAATTGCTTCAGCAGTCTCAGGAAATGGGTTTATCTTAAGGGCCATTTCGGCGTCTTCAGGAGTGAAGATCTTTTTAAGGATTCTTATCTCGACCCCGGATTGCGTTTCTGGATAGCCGTTTGGCAGCTCGTCCAATTTTCGAGCCAATTGTTTGTAAACATTTTCCATGAAATCTTCCTCCTGCGGATTTTCATGACCTCAAGTTGCTACGCCTTGGGGTCTCGATACGGCCTTGGCCTTTCGGTAGAATTCTTGACGACCAGTCAGAAAAGTTCCAACTCGTCGGCCGCAACTTTGTATGGTTTCGGAAACTCGGGTTGGAAATTTTGATAAAATGTGACTGGGTATCGTGCTCCGATCTTTTTACCAGCATTCTTCAGTCCAGCTATGAGATCCTCCACTGCTTGACCAGGCGCGGCGAAGACCATTTCTTCATCTTGGGTCATGGAGAATATCCTATCCCCCATGCCGGGGATGGCAATCCTAGCCGCTCCTGTCTTGTATGGCGCCAGGAGGTATTCAGTGCATTCGACTTTACCTCCGAAATGACCTTCTACCCTTTGCCCTGTCTTAAAAGTCCAGGCCTGAATCAATCTCATGACTTGGGCCGGATTACCATAGAGGCATACCGTGTCAGGATTATATTCGGCTTTTTCCAATGGCCCCAGCACAATGCCATGTTGGTTTTCTTTTTCCATAGAGTACATGCCAGAGGTCTCGCGCAATGCGCCTTCACCATTTTCGGCGAAGCCAACATCGCAAAAAAGTTTCGCTAAGGTGTCAAGAGGTCGGGAAGCCCTTGTGAAGCCAAAAGTGATCATGGCTGGGACGCAGACAAGATCCTCCTTGGCTAGACCTAGAACCCATGAGTACACTCTGGCCATAGTGACCGCCTGGCAAATCGTGATGCGTTTGCCCAGATGAGTCGAAGGCCTCCGACAATTTTCCGGAAATGATTCTCCTGAGCCTAGAAAACGGACACCTATCGGGGCTGTTTTCAGACGCAAATTGTTGGCTATAAATTGGGCTGCTTCCGCATTTGTCATTGTTCCTCTCCTTGGTTTGTACTGATAGGCGCCCTTTGGCTCACTGGAAAGACTTTACAATGGACTGCAACGCCACCATGTCCACTTGCTTAGCGGCCAGCGGCCCTTGCTGCAAGATAGGGAAATGGCTTTCAAATGACGACCGATGGTTGTTGTACAGCACGCCGATTGGAATTTTTTCGCCCCATTGCTCTGCTAATTTGATTGCTCTTGACCAATCTGAGGGATCATGATCCGAACCAATCTCGTAGCATCTCCGGCTGTACCAGGCATAGGTATTGACATGATTAAATGAGACGCAGGGTTGCAGCACGTCTATGAGGGAAAAGCCTTTGTGCTCAACACCTCGTTGAATAAGCGATGCTAGGTGATCGATCGTTCCTGAAAATCCACGGGCCACAAACCCCGCCTTCATAGCAATCGCAACCATCACCGGATTGAAGGGTTCTGCTACGGTACCGCCAGGCTGAGTCTTGCTAACAAAGCCGATCGCGCTGGTTGGGCTCGCCTGCCCCTTCGTAAGACCGTACACTTGGTTGTCGTGAACCACCAGCGTGATATCCACATTTCGTCTCATCGCATTCAGAAAATGATTTCCGCCCTCACCGTATGTACATCCGTCCCCGCTTTCGACGATGACTGTGAGATTAGGATTAGCAATTTTGGCCCCTGTGGCAACGGGCAGCGCCCTGCCGTGGAGTCCGTTGAAGACGTTAGCTCGCAAGTAATGCGGAGCCTTGGCCGCCTGACCAATACCTGAAACGAATAGGATTTCAAAAGGCTTCAATCCCAGACCAGAAAGCGCCTTTTTCATGGCCTCAAGGATGGAATGGTTTCCACATCCTGGACACCAAGCGGTCTCAAAATTGCCAAATTCATGCTCTGTTGACGAGTTGCTCTCCACGCTCATGGTTGCTCCTATTGCCCCAGAGGAATCATTTGATTCTCCCGTGCCTTCCCTTTCCTACTATTCTTTTCCGCCAAGTTGAAAGGTATGCCTCCTGGGAAAAATAAATCCTTCGGCTCTAGTTACAATGGAATTCGCTCCAAAAGAAACTCCAATGTCAACGGGAGGCCGTCGTAGCGCAGGATCCGTTCAGTAATTGGAAAGCCGGTTTCCCGACGTAGGAGTCTGCTGAATTGACCCGTGAAGTTGCTTTCCACCGCGACCACCTTTTTCGCAGCTTGGAGGACGGGGAGTACGTCCTTTGAAGCGATTGGCCAAACCTGGGAGAAATGGAGCATGGCGCAGGATTGACCTTGTTTTATTTTTTGATGGACCGTTTCCTGTACGACTCCCAAGGAAGAGCCCCAACAAACCAAGAGTAAATCAGGCTTTTCATTCCCCTGGAACAACGGCTTGCGTAGGTTCTCTATTATGACGGACAGTTTTCTCCATCTTTTCTGCACCATCAGCTTTCTGACGTGCAGGTCTTCGGTCAAGTGGCCATCTTCAGTGTGTTCGTCGCTGTCTGCAACAACTAGCTGTTCAGAACTCGATGCCCGTACGCACGACTCGACGAGGCCCGGCACGAGCCTCGGAGATACCCCGCTAGGGGTAATTTGATACATGCTAAGATCTTTCTTGGAGGTCGCCAACTCTTCGCATACATCAAGAGGTGTAAGCGGCGTGAGGTCAAAAGGCTGGACTGAGCGGTACGAGTCTGCCAAGAACTGATCAGTAAGAATGAATACAGGGCCGCGAGTTCTTTCGGCCAAGAGGAAGGCCTCCCTCGTGATATCAAAACATTCTTCCACTGATCCTGGAGCGTACACCGCTCTTGGAAATTCACCGTGGCCTGAATGCAGCACGAATTCCAAATCTCCTTGCTCCGTCCGCGTCGGTAATCCCGTAGAAGGGCCTGGCCTTTGGGCTACCACAATGACCACCGGCGTTTCTGTCATGCCTGCGAGGCTTACGGCCTCTGTCATAAGAGCGAAACCACCACCCGAGGTTGCCACCATGCTCGGTGCCCCCGCGAAGGACGCGCCGATGGCCATATTGATGGCCGCTATTTCATCCTCGGCCTGCTCAACGAAAAAACCAAGCTTTGCGGCATGGGGGGCTAACGTATTGGCTATCGAGGTAGCTGGGGTCATAGGATAAAAGCTGAAGAATTTTAATCCTGCCGACATTGCTCCTATGGCAACGGCCTCGTTGCCGTTTATCATGCAGAACCCTTTGCGCTCTGATGTGGGCAAATGACGATGGACATTAGCCGGCCTTGAAGAACCCCACTTTCTGCCTTCTTCAAGGCTATCAACATTTTTTTGAATGACATCGGGGTGATGGTCGGCAAAGAATTGGATTAAGGCTTCCCGAAGGCACTCTGAATCCAAATCAAATAGGCTGGCCAAGACCCCGAGGAAGAAAACGTTGTAGAAACGTGCGTCATCAGGTCTCTTCACAGACAGATTTTGTCTCTTTTCCCCCGATAAATCTATTTTTTCACCAGCCATAATGAGGCCCGACTCTGAGACAGCGTTTCTGTTAACCAGATAGGCCTCATCTGTGAGGGCTACGAGGACATCCACTGCCTCCACAGGCGATTCAATAGGCTGAGAGCTGACGCGCACCGAGTAGGCGTTATACCCGCCTCTGATCCTTGATTGATAGCTTTGCGATACAACGATGTAGTATCCGGCCTTCACAAGAGCCTTTGTGAATACCTGACCGATGGTTGCCAGACCTTGACCCGCTTCACCGCCGATGAGGACGTTCCTAGCATAGTTGGTCATCTTCGAAAACCTCGTCCGCGACCTATACTTCCGAGGCCAGCTTGAATCCGTCATCTATGGCCTCACCGATTCGCCCAACCTTATTGGCATCTCCGATGACGCGCACTGCGATGCCAAGGCTTTGGAGAGAGGCTGCAAGAGAATTTTCAGGCCTCGCCCCCATAGCGAGCACAACTGTATCAGCATCAATGCGTACGTCGCTCCCTCCGGTATCCGAATAGACCACGTGGTCCGAAGCTATATCTTTCATCTTGGCCCCAGTAACCACTTTTATACCTCGGAGTTGAACCTCTTTCATTAGAACCCACCGGGTGGACGGTCCAACATCTTGAGCCACTCGCGGAAGCATTTCGATGACAGTTACCTCTTTTACGCCTTTGAGCATGAGTTCCCTGAGCACTTCAGTTTGCTCGGCCTCATGGAGAGTTAGAAAATAGAGCTGTTCCGGAGAGATTGTCCCTTTACTCGCCAGGAATATAGCTGTTTCTAGCCCTACGGAGCCGCCGCCTACAACGACAACTTTTTTTCCTGTCACGGCTTGACCCTTTAGCACATCCCATGCCTGATAGACATTTGGAGCGTTTACGGCGTCGATGGGGGGCTTGAAAGGAGCGGCTCCCGTGGCAACGACAACCAAGTCAGGTTTTTCGCGGGCCACTAGTGCAGGGGTGACCTCTGTTCCAAGCCGTATATCGATGCCCTTTGCAGGTAGTACTTCACGATAATAGTCGAAGATGTAGTGAAAGTCGTGTTTTTGGGTGGACTTGGCTGACCATGAAACTTGTCCGCCGATTTCTTGGCCTTTGTCGCACAGTATTATGCGATGTCCGCGTTGGGCAGCAATAAGTGAAAACTCACATCCTGCTGGCCCGGCGCCGGCGACGAGAATTTTCTTAGGATCCGCAGCATGATTCAGAGCTGTCTCCGCCTCTTTTCCCGCTCTCGGGTTCACAATACAGCCTACGGGCAGGAGCTGAAACACATGGTCAAAGCAGCGTTGATTGCACGCCACACATCGCCGAATTTCACCAAACCTTCCTTGACGAGACTTATTGACAAATTCGGGGTCAGCGATAAGTCCCCTGGCTACTCCCACGAGGTCGGCGACTTCCATCTTGAGTACCTCTTCCGCGACAAACGGATCGTTGATTCGATTGCAGGCAATCACTGGCACGGAGACGACTTCTTTGATGCCCCTGGCCAGATAGGTGTACCCGGCCTGCGGCAGGTCCATGGTAATTTGAGGGACTCGACTCTCGTGCCACCCGCCTGTCACGTTGATACAATCTACTCCTGCTTCCTGACAGGCCGCGGCAAACAACCTGGCCTCCTTGTTGGTGTGACTGCCAGGGACAAAATCGTTCCCCGCCACACGGACCAGGACGGCCATGTCTTGTCCCGCTTTTTCACGCACCTTTTGAATCGCCTCGATCCCGAAACGCATCCTGTTCTCCAACGGCCCGCCATACTCATCATCCCTCTTGTTCGTCTTCGGAGAAAGGAACTGTGATATGAGATATCCGGCAGACGCGATTATTTCCACAGCATCAAAACCGGCTTCTCTTGCCCTCTCGGTAGCCATTGCGTAATCCTTGTGCACCCGCAGGATGTCTTCTTTCGTCATGGGAGTTGTCTTTTGGCGAGTGAAGTAGGAGGTAAATTCAGAGGGCGCCAATATTGGGAGCCCTTTGAGACCACAGAATGAGTAGGCGCCAGCCATATATAGTTGTATGCCAATCTTCGAGCCCTCGTAATGGATCGCGTCGGTAAGTGTCTTCAAGCCGGGGATGCATGAGTCGTCTCTGATAGACAGGAAGAAGTCGAGACCGCATGCCTGCTCATTTATCTCAGCGCCACCGACGATTATGAGACCAGCGCCACCTTTGGCGCGCTCACGGTAGAACTCAAGAAAGGTGTCGTTTACCTTGCCATTGGGGGTATAGTTGAGATGCATAGCCGTCATTACGACCCTGTTGGGTACTGTCATTGCGCCAATCCTTATGGGTTCAAACAACTTGCTTATCAAGGTTCCCTCCTGTGGTGGGTGATGATCTGCTATGTTCTGTTACATATACGCTGGGCAACTCGAAATTGGTCCTGAAAAAATTTTACCTGGGTGCCCCTGGGGAACGACACGGCTTTCACGATCCTTTGAACTGGCCTTCTCTCTTCTGCATGTACGCTGCAAAGGCCTCGTATAAATCGTCGGACGGCATGATCATGGCGGATCGGGCAGCATTGTATTCAAGGGACTGCGACAAGAACAATCGATCAGTGAACATGAGCACGTCTTTTGCGCCTTGCACAGCCAGCGGCGGATTAGAAGCTATTTCTTGAGCCATCTTCTCGGCTTCCGAAAACAGTGTCTTGTGGTCAGGATACACGTGGTTGACCAACTTTATGGCATGCGCATATTCTGCGTCAAAGCGGTGGCCTCGAAAGGCTATCTCTCGAGTGTGGCCGCAACCGACAACTCTAGAAAGTCTCTGCAATCCACCCACGTCAGTGATAATAGCGAGTTTCGCCTCCGGAAGGGCGAATACCGCATCCTCCGAACATAATCGGATATCGCAACACAGGGCCAATTCCAAACCTGCCCCAAGGCAGTAGCCTTGTATAACAGCTATTGTGGGTTTCGAGACCCTTTCCAGTCTGGTGTGAATATCCTGAATTTTTCTAAGCACATTGTAAAA